>CEPG01021034.1_pt1 | contig 16083 bp, 25 predicted proteins | sample 530551 | NCBI WGS metagenome assembly CEPG01 (sample SAMEA2620384, study PRJEB7988) | marine metagenome | biome: marine biome (ENVO:00000447); feature: surface water layer (ENVO:00002042); material: "saline water (ENVO:00002010), including plankton (ENVO:xxxxxxxx)" | depth 5 m | reverse complement strand
AGGACCAATGAAAAGAGCAAAGAAATACTTTGAACCAGCATATCAATCTACTAAACGTATTATGTTAAAAAATACTTTCAAAGATGCTGAGAAAGTAATTGCAAGGACTGTTAAAAGCTATGCAAAGAGAACTGAGAAATATGGAGTTTTAGGAAGATAATGAAAGTAGGGTTAGCATTATATAGTTTATTGAGTAACAATGGAGAAGTTAGTTCAGTTGTTGGAACAAGAATCTTTCCAAACGTAGCTCCTCAAACTACTACATTCCCATTCATAATATATGAAGTGGATGGTGATGATCCAAATGATACAAAAGATGGAGTGAGTACAGTAGATGTAAACAATGTTACTGTAAGTTGTTATTCTAAGTCATATAGTGATGCAAGTGATTTGGCATTAAAAATAAGAACTGCATTAGATAGACAAAGCGGAACTCATGGAGGGGTTTCAATTCAATCTATTCAATATGATAGTTATAATGATATTTTTGATGATAACCATGAGGATGGGGTTTTTAGGAAAGCAATAGATTTTAATGTAAGGATTATAAATACAGCATAATGAAATATAAATTAGAAAAGAATTTAAGAATGTTTGGTAAAGTTTACCAAGCTGGTGAATCAGTTGAATTAAAAGAGGAGGATTATAAGAAGCTCAAGAAATTGGGTTATTTTAAAACTAAAAAAAAGAAAGTAAAAGATGGCGACAATAACAGTTCAAACGATAACTGAAAGCGGAATAACTCCCACCTTTGCAAGTGCAACAGCAGATGGAGATGTAATGGATAATGATGGAAAGACCTTTCTCATGATTAAGAATGGAGGAGGTGAGTCAATTACTGTTACAATAACTGCACAAGTTACATCATTTGATGTTGGTGCTTTCGGCCCATTAACTAAAAGTAATGCAACTATTGCTGTTGGTGCGGGTGCTGAGGGTATGATTGGACCATTTGCTCCTTTAGCTTTTAATACAAATGATTCACAAATAAGTATAACTTATAGCGGAGTTACAAGCGTAACTGTTGCAGGGTTTAGATTAGATAATTAATTAATTAAATAAATAAATAGAAATGGCAATTTTAAATGGAACTGAATTAAAAGTGTACAGCTCTGGGACAACTAACTTAGTAGCTTTTGCACAAAACTGTACTTTGACAGTTAATCAAAGTATAAGAGAAATAACTAACAAAGAATCAGCTGGATTCAAAGAATCATTAGAGGGATTAAGAGATTTCACTATTGATGTTGATGGTGCTTATGCATGGACTGATGCAAGTGGATCGGCTTTAACTAATGGTGCTGATGATATATTACAAACGAATGTATTAAATGCAAGACAAAAAGTTGATTTTATCTTTGGAGATACAACTACTACATCTGATGTATCTTATGCTGGTAGCGGGTTTATCACATCAATGAGCTTAACTGGCGGTACTGAAGATACAGCAACTTATTCTCTTACAATAGAGGGTACTGGAGTTTTAGCTCAAACAGTTAATTAATAATAACTTTTGGTGGCGGTGCTTGGTAATTCTTTCGGTGAGTTACTGAGCATCAAAACCATTTAAAAATACTTACTGAAATGAATTATAAAATAATAACAATAGGCAAAGATGACCATCCAATAAAGTTTGGCTTCAATGCTTTAAGAAAATACTCTAAAATGACTAATACATCACTTGCGGACTTAGATAAACTTGGGCAAGAGATGACTTTAGACAATGCCTTAATTTTAATGTATTGCGGAATAGAAGATGGTTACAGAGCTTCTAAGCAAGAAATGAAATTATCTGTAGATGATTTAGCTGATTCAATAGATGCTGATTTCAATGCTATTGCAAGATGTATGGAAGTTTTAGGAGAGATGATGGGACAGGTAAATGAAAAAAAGCCCAAGCCCAAGCAGAAGAAAAACTGACTTGGGACAGGTTGGAAGAGATAGCTTTTGGATTTATGGGGCTATCTGTTGAGGAGTTTTACAATATGATTCCAAGACATTTTTTTAATAAGATGACTGGATTCTACGAACTCTTAAGCTTGAAAGAAAAGCATGAATGGGAAAGAGTAAGATGGCAAACAGCGGTTTTAGTCAATATACAAATCCCAAAAGGAAAGAGAATAAAACCAACAGATTTAATTGAATTTGATTGGGACAAAAAGAAAAAAGAAGTTGATTATAAGAAGTTGAAAGCAAGAGCTGAATATTTAAAACGAATAGAAGAATTAAAGAAAGATGGCAAATAAGAGTGTTGGGTTTTTAACAGTAGCATTTGGAGCAGATTTAAGGGGCTTTGATAGAGCAATGAAAAAAGCTAATCGTAGTATTAAAAAGTTTGGCTCTAATATGAAAAGGATTGGAGGTAATATGACAAGAAATATTACATTACCAGTTATTGGATTGGGTGCAGCATCAATAAAAGCGGCATCTGATTTAGAAGAAACAAGGTCAAAATTCAATACTGTTTTTAGTTCTATTCAGAATGATGCTCAAAATACTGCAAAAGCTTTTGAAGAAAGTTTTGGATTATCAAGTCAAGCCGCTCTTGGTATGTTATCAGATACTGGTGATTTATTAGTTGGTTTTGGATTTACTGAAAGAGAAGCTTTAAATCTATCTAAACAAGTAAATGAATTAGCTGTTGATTTAGCTTCATTCACTAACTTTAGTGGAGGAGCTAATGGAGCATCTCAGGCATTAACAAAGGCATTACTTGGTGAAAGAGAAGCAATAAAATCATTAGGTATAGCAATTACTGAAGCTGATTTAAAAAGATTTGCTGAAGAGCAAGGATTAATATTCAAGGAACTTGATAGAGTAGCAAAAGCTCAACTTACTTTTGAATTAGCTGTAAGTCAAAGTCAAAAAGCAATTGGTGATTTTGCAAGAACTCAAGGTGGATTTGCAAATCAAGTAAGAAAATTAAAAGGAGAGTTTGAAAACTTAGCAGCTGAATTTGGAACTATGTTATTACCATTAGCTCAAAAACTTGTAGATGGTTTAAGAAACATATTTGATTTTTTAAGCAAACTAAGTCCAGAATTTAAACGTAATGCTTTAAATGTTACGTTATTAGTATCAGCTCTTGGTCCATTAATCTATGCTTTTGGTCTTATCTCAACTGCATTAGCGGCTGTTTATACTACAACAGGGTTGGTGGTTCTTGGATTGACAGCAATTGTAGCGGGTTTCTTATATGTTAGAGATAATTATGAAGCTTTTAAAGAAAGATTATCTGATTGGAATTGGTGGCATAATGCGTTAGTGGAAGCGGCTGCACAATTAACAGATATCTTAGGAGGAGCTTTAAGTAGAGCATTAGGTATAAGTGACCATGTAAGAAAATTAAAAAAAGATAGTAATGATTATTTAACAAAATTCAAATCCTTTGGAGATTCAATGAAAGACCAAGCAAAAGAGATTGCTGGTGCTTTAGGTATATTAAGCAACCCATTTCAGCTTGGAACAACAACAACAACTCCAAGCGTTGGACCACAACAAACTCCAAAAACATTTGCTCAACATATAACAGAACAAAATTTAATGTTAGCTACTTTATTCCCTAACTTAGATACAATAACTGAGAAAACTAATGAAATGTCTTTTGCAGCGGCATCATTTGGAGATATATTAAGAGATTCAATGAATCAAGCATTAGATGGAACGCAAAGCTTTGCAAAAGCATTTATAGAATCAGTAAATCAAATGATAAAAAGGTTGTTAGTTCAGCTTGCTGTAATGACTGCAATACAAATATTATTTGGAGGACCAGGTGCGGCAAAAACAGCATTATCAGTAGCTGGGCTTAAAAGTAATTTGGGTAATATAACAGGTATGTCTTTTGCAAATGGTGGTATAATTAGTGGACCAACTTTAGGATTGATGGGAGAATATGCTGGAGCTAATAGCAATCCAGAGGTTGTAGCTCCATTATCAAAACTAAAATCAATGATTGGTGGTGGCTCTCAACAAGTAGAAGTAGTCGGAAGAATAAGTGGTACAGATATATTTTTAAGTAATGCAAAAACATCTGGAAACAGATTAAGAAGCGTATAATGGCTAACATAAGATTTCAAACTACAGTATATAGTTATAATTCATGGAGTTACTTTATACAGATTTGGGATAGAAATTATACTGGATCAACCATAACAGAAATAACATTAGGGCAAGGTGGACCACAAATTAATTGGGATACTGATAATGATGATAGATTCTCAACTATAATGAGTTCATCATGTGAAATTCCCATAATGGTAGAGGGAACATTACTTGAGAACTGGTTAAAGAGTGTAAGAGATTCTTATGAAGAAAAAGATGTTTATGTTCATATTTACAGAAATACTCAAGCAACTGCATCCAGTTTAATATGGAGTGGATTCTTATTAATGGATTTAAATTCAACAGTAGATGAGTTCTTTCCTTATGAGTTTAAATTAGTTTTTACTGATGGATTATCATTATTAAAAGAAGTTGATTTTGTTAAAGATGGAGCAACAAAACCCTATGAAAAAACTGATGTTTTTACTGGACCAACAAGTTATAGCTTTTGGATGAAAACAGTACTTGGTAAAGTTGGTGCAGCTTTAACTACTGAGGGAGCAATAACTGATTGGGAATGGCGAACAAGTATAAATTGGTATAATACTGGGCATGGAACATCAGCTCCATCTACATTAACTTTTGACCCATTTGCTAATACAGAAGTTCAGGTATCAATGTTTAGAGAGGAAGAGAGTGATGGTATATTTCAACCATATAATTGTTATGATGTATTAAATGAACTCTTGAAACATTGGGGAGCAAGAATAGTTTATTGGAGGCATAAATTCTGGATAATACAAATACCAGAATATAATACAGCTGAAACTGGTACATTAGCAAATCCTGATAATATAAATACAAGAAAATACTTTCATTCAAGTAATAGTGTTAGTGCTGCTTTTGATAATCTAAATGATTATTGGACTCCTTACCAAGTCTTTTTACAAACATCAGGAGTTGTTGGGCCAAGTAAAATAGTAGGTACTAAATATGATTTCAAAGCACCTATAAAAGAAGTAATTGCTAAGTATATAACTGGAAGTGGTGAGAACTATTTTGGAGGATTCCCAACATCAGAAAACACAGTAGTAACACAAAAAGAAATATTTAATCTTGCTGATGCATCTGGAATTTATTTAGATATACCATTATTGTTTACTCAAGATAGAGCTAATGTGAATAGCGGATTGACTGGAGGGCAATTTGAATCTTTCTCAGCTGATATAAGGTATCAGTTGGCGGCTACTAATTTAGCTCATGGTGGAAGTACTACTAAATTCTTACACTATGATTATGCAACTAATACTTACTCTTGGAATACAACAGCACCATCATCTAATCATAATAGACCAAGATGGTATGCAAGTAATTTAAATTTTCAATCTGGCTCATCAGGAGTTATGACTCAACAGCTTGGTGGTCCAGATAATGGAGCTGCAATAATATTACCAACTGATTCTACATTTACTGGTTTGTTTGATATTACTATTCAAATATTTAATTTTGTTAATGGAGTTGCATCTGCTAAGTATGCATTCATTGATAATGATACTGGAGCTAATTGGGCTGATCCAAGAGATATTGGATTGACTTGGGAAAATGTTGCAAGTGTTTCTGGTACTACATTAAGCTCTTCAAGTTTTATGTCTGGACCAATTAGAATTAGAACTTATTATCAGCCCAATGGTAATCCATTTGCTGGGCAATTATTAGCTTTAGGAGCTAATCTACAAATATCAGCAACAGCTCAGAATATTATACAAGATAGTAATAATACTAATAATTCAAGTATTAGAAACTTTGATGAGTTGCTTTGGGGTGATTCACCAGCTTCAGTTAGTAGAGGAGCAATTCAAGTTGTAGATACAAGCGGAACAAGAACAACTACTTTAACAAGTGGTCAATGGGGGGTTGGTGTTACAAATGGAACTCAAACATTCTCTAAGTTATTACTTGATAGATTCTTAGAGGGACAATTAACATCAATTAGAGTTGCTAATTTTAGATTAGTAATACCAACTGAAGCAAAAGAAAAAGATGATGGAACAGCTGTAAGGCCTCAATACATCAATCCTGTTGGTTTATTAGTAGAGAATAGACCACAGGAAGCACCAATGTCTTATGTAATGCAGAGAGGAACATTTCATGTATTGAAAGATGAGTGGGATTTTCAGGGTTTCGAAATACAAAGTGAAAGTACTTCAGCATCTACTGTAACAGTTACAGATTCAAGAGGCGGTGCAATTGATATACCAGTAAATACAGCTCCACCATCATTCTTACAAAGACCAACAAGTTCATCAATAAACTCAGCGGCAAGAAATAATATTATAACAACTTTAACAACTGCTGTAAGTGGACTGGGAAGTGATTTAGTTGCTAATGGTAATTATGATGAGTTAGGTAGTGAGTTAGTTACAAATGGAGATTTTGCAACTGATAGTGATTGGACTTTAACAAATGGTTCAAGTATAAGTGGCGGTTCTTTAATTTTACCAAACACAGGAACTGCTTTACAGACAGGAATACCAACAAATACATCAGTAAAATTTAATATACAAGGTTCGGGAACTGTTAAATTTAGACTTAATACTGGTATTGGTTTTACATCTATTGTATTACCGCAAATAATTTATTTAACTACTGGTTCAAGTGGTGGTAGAGTTCAGTTGAGTAACGAAAGTGGAAGTGAAGTTACTATAAACAATATATCAGTAAAACAAGTTGATCCAGATAATGATTGGACTAAGGGAACTGGATGGAGTATTCAAGATGAACAAGCTCAATTTAGTGGTAGTGCTGATGCAGCATTAGAACAAGAATCAGTTTTTACAGCCGACAGTAAATTCAAAGTAAGTATTGATGTTGCAGAATTAAGTGGTGGTGAGTTACAAGTAAAAGATGATTCATCAGTTCATCAAACAATTACATCAGCGGGAGGTTATGAGTTTACTTTAACAGCAACAAATACAACTTTGCAATTAAATATTGTTACTGGCTCAGTAGAGAGAACTGTAAAGATAAATAGTATTTCAGTTCAAGAAGTTAGTTCAACAACATCTCTTGCAATAAATAGTATTGGTGAGGCAATCTTTGCTACTGGTGATAAGTTTAGTTTATTAAATATAAATAATAATACTACATATGATTTAACAATAAATGCAAATCAATCAGCAAGTGATACTACATTAACTATAACATCATTTGACTTTGAGGCAATTGTTCCAGTTGGTAGTATTGTTACGTTTAATAAAAAGAATCTAATAAAGCAATATCAAGATGATACTCTTCAAGAGGTTACTGATAATGGTAATACAACAACTAATTCAATAATGATTGGAAGCTCTGATTCACCATCATCTGAGTTACATATCAAAACATCTTCTCCAACTCCAAGTTTACTATTAGAGAGTACAGGTGCAAGTGCAAATTTTATGAGATTTACAACTACAGATGGTACGTTTACAGTTGGTCAAGATTTTGATGATAATTTTTCAATTTCAAATAGAGCAAATATTACATCTGGTAGAGTTTTTACAATTTTAAAATCAGATGGCAACATAGGTATAGGCTTAACAAATCCCTCAGAAAAGCTTGATGTTAGTGGGAACGCTAAAATTCAAGGAACAATAGCAAATGACCATTTTACAATCCCTAATGCTTCTGGATCGGCTGGTCAAGTTTTGAAATACCCAAGTACAGGTTCAGTATTGACTTGGTCATCAGCAATGCTTACAAATTATGCTTTGATAGATTGCGGTTCAAGTACAATAGCTACCAGTTCAACATCTGGTGAATCTAATGCTGTTGTTATACCATTTAATAATAAGGTGGTTTCAGGTACATCAGAAACAATTATTTTGACTGGTATAGAGGGTTTAACTGATATTGAAGATTCTGCTAATGCATGGTATTCAACAACAACTGGTAAATATGAATATTCATGGACTATAACAACAAATACTAATGTAGTCAATAATAGAATCTTAAGTGGTGTTAAATTACAAAGGGGTGTTTTGAGTGATGTATCAATAACTTGGAGTGATTACGACCCAACTACATCTTTTATTTACGATAGAGGAACTGGGAGTATAAGACAAGGTTCAACTCATTCGCAAACCATAGTATCTCAAGATAGTACACAATATTATTGGAGATTAGTTCTTTGGAAAGAATCATCCTCTAACTCTTCTACAACATCAATAACAGTAATAAATGGTACGAATTTAATAGTAAAACAAATAGAATAATAAAAATAAATATAAATGGAATTTAAATGGCATATTAGTCAAATGGACTCTAAAATTAAAGAAACAATAGATGGTCAAGAATTACAAAATGTAGTAAATATAATTTATTGGAGATATGATGCAATATTAGATGACTATGAAACTGAAATTCATGGAACTTTAGAATTAAATGGTGCTAATCCAAATGATTTTATATTGTATGAAAACTTAACTGAAAATGATGTTATTACTTGGCTTGAAGATGGGCTTGATGTAGATGAGCTTCAAATGATGTTAATTAATAAAATGAACTTAATAATAAATCCAGTAGAAGAAACTCTACCATTACCATGGACCAATGAAGAATGAGATAAAAGATACTTTAGAACTTTGGGGAGTAAATATATCTGCAATAGGAATAAGCTTAACTCAGATTGATGCTGTGTTAAGTACATTAATTTTAATTGCTTCTCTTGTTTACTCAATCCAAAAGATAATAAAGATAAACAGATGAAAAAAAAAATAACTACTTTTTTGGCTACTCCAAAAAGAAAGAGAAAGGGAGTGCATTCAAAAAATGCATCAAGAGGCCAAACAGGTTACAAAAAAAAATATAAAGGTCAAGGGAGATGAAAGAAATATTAGAACTAATTGAAGGGTATGGTTTACCTTTAGTATTATTACTTGGATCATTATATGCTTTGTATAGATTCTTCTTCTTTAGCATACATGAAGTAAAAAATACATTTTCAAAACATCATGAAAAAAATGCTGAAAACATGGAAGAAATAAAAAAGAAGATTGATATTATATTAGAGTATATAAGAAAAAAATGAAATATTTCAAAAGAAAAGAGTTTCAATGCAAATGCTGTGGCTTAGATAATATGCAGAAAGATACTTTGCTTATGTTAGATAAAGCAAGGGGAATAAGTGGAATTGCTTTCAATATAACAAGTGGTACGAGATGTGAAGAGTGCAACTTGAAAGCGGGTGGGAAAACTGATTCAGCTCATCTAAGAGGATATGCAGCTGATATAAAATGTGAAGATAGCCGCAGCCGAGCATTGATTATTGGAGGACTTGTTGAAGCTGGATTTTCAAGAATTGGGATTCATCCCAAATTTATTCATGCAGATAATTGCCCAAATAAAGCTGAGGCGGTTTTCTGGTTATATTAATAATATGAGTTTTATAAGCAAATTATTTACAACCAATGCAAAAGATTTAGTTGGTGAAGTGGGTAATGTTGTTGATAACCTAACAACTACTCAAGAGGAAAAATTAGAAGCAAAAAAAAAGATTAAAGAAATAACTCTAAGCTTTGAAGCAGAATTGCAAAAAGAAGTATCAAAGAGATGGGAACAAGATATGAATAGTGATTCTTGGTTATCAAAAAACATAAGACCCTTAACTTTAATATTTTTAGTATTTTCTACTGTTTTATTAATATTTATTGATTCAGAAATGATAAACTTTAAAGTTCAAGAAAAATGGATTGATTTATTACAAATAATTTTAATAACAATAATTGGAGCATATTTTGGTGGTAGGTCTTATGAAAAGATAAAAAGATTATAATGGGTAGAAATATTGAATATCTGCATGATATTAAAACTCTCTGGGATGAAGGTTTAGGATATGCAGAAATTTCAAGAAAAATAATTAAAAAATATAATCTTAATTTTTCAGTTGATTATTTTAGGAAAGAAGTAAGTAGAATTATCAGATATGAATTAGCTGATAAAGATATAATTGAAACTAATGTAAGACTGGCGAAACAAAAACAAAGACAGCAAGATTTAAATAGAATTTATAATAAATCATTTAGAGAGCATGCAAGAGTAGAAAATGCTGTTGAGGAATATAATTTACAACTTGTAAAACTACTTAAAGAAAATCAATTTAAAATAGTAACTAAAGATATTAAGATAGATACTAAGGGAGCTATGATTGTTCATATAACTGATACTCATTTTAATGAGTTAGTTGATTTAGATTGTAATAAATATGATTTTGAGGTTGCATCTAAACGATTGCAAAAGTTTGCTCATCATGTAAAAAGATATGCTGAGTTTTATAATGTAAATAATATATTAGTTGCAATTACGGGTGATTTAATGAATAGTGATAGAAGATTAGATGAGAAACTTGCAATGAGTACAAATAGAGCAAAAGCAACTTTTCTTGGAGTTCATTTATTAAAAAATTTTATAGTTGATATTGGAAGAAATAAAAATGTAAGTGTTGCATGTGTTACTGGTAATGAATCCAGAGTAGCTCAAGAACTTGGTTGGGTTGATATCGTTGCAAGTGATAATTATGATTTCACAATCTTTGAAATGTTAAAACTTTTATTACCTAATGTTGAATTTATTAGTGGTAATCCAAATGAATTAGTTATTAAAGTTGCTGGTCAAAATGTCTTAATGATCCATGGGCATCAGTTGGGAAAAATGGATTCAACAAGAATAGCAAAAGTAATAAGTAAATTCAGTAGAAAAAATATTGAAATTAATTTTTTAATTTGTGGTCATTTACATGAAACTTGTATTAGTGATTTTTGGGCAAGGTCAAGTTCATTAGTTGGAGCTAATGCTTATAGTGAAAATTCTTTAAATCTTAGCTCAAGAGCTTCTCAAAATATTTATATTTTCACAGAAGATGGTAGGCATGATATTAGAATAGATTTACAAAATTCTGATTTTGAGGGTTATGATATTAACTTAGAACTTGCATCTTATAATGCAAAGAGTGTATCAAAAACAAGGCAAAAACAAACAATATTTGAAATAATTATTTAGTTTTGCATTTTCATAATACTTGATTAGGCAAGAGGGGAGTGTCCTTTTATTTTTTATTACGTTCTTAAAGCTTCCCTCTTCACTTTCCATTGTTAATAACTTTACTATACTTATAAACAAAATTGTTTAAATGTATCTATATATTTGATAAAATTAAATATTATGAATTTAGAATTAAAAACATATCACAAAATAACAAACGCAGAAACTGGAAAGATTGTTGCAGATAGATTGACAAAAAAAGAATTAGATACATTTTTTAGATGTCCCTCTAATTTTAATAATTCCTCAAATAAATATAAGATAGAAACATATTACAGAAATAGATTCTGGAAGCTTATTGATAAAATTCAGTATGAATTTGTAATGGCTACATTTTTTCTTCTTATAGTTTATTTAACGTATAATATAATAATAGATTTAATATGAAAGCAAAAGTAAAAAGCATCAAAGGAGATGGTAAATTCAAAGATATGTTCAAGTTTGAAATAGAACTTGATAATGGAGTGTTTGGTAAATTATATAAAATGAATGATAGTTCTGGTCTTTATTTGGGTCAAGAGATTGAATATGAAATAAATGATAAAGGTACACTAAAAGTATTTACTGAATTTGAAAAAAAATTTAAAACAAGAGGTGGGCAACTAACAAAATACCCAAGTACAAAAGATGAGCTTATAGTAAGACAATCTTCTCTAAAATGTGCTATTGATTTTGTTATAGCTAATGGAGGAGATACAGATGCTGTGATAAAATTAGCTGAAAAGTTTACTCAATATGTAATACAAGAAGATTATAAACCATCAAGTGTAACACCAAAAACTGATGATTTACCATTCTAAAAACGTAGATAATATTAAGGATTTAGCTGTTTCAATTCTCTCTGACATGTTTAATGCTAAAAAAAATCAAATATTAGACATGAAATCAAGGAAGCATAGTGTGATCCAGGCTAAAAGATTTCTAATCTACTATTTACATAAAGCTTTGCATGTGAAGCATATACATATGAATAAATATATTAATAACATAGACCATTCAACATCAGTTTATCATGTTAAAAAATTTAGTGATTTATTAGAATTTGATAAGGAAACAAAAAGAGATTATACAATTTTTGTAAATCATTTAGAAAATAATACTAATGTTGAAAACTTAGATTTATTAATTTCTGAGCTTAAATATTTAAGAATGAAATCAGAAATATTATTAGATAAATTTGAAAAAATACAATTAAATGCTGAAAAATTACGAAAACATAACATTTGAATTACTGGATCAAGAAAAAAAAATCTTACCAAAAATTATAAAAGGATTAAATACTAAAAAAGGAAGAGAGAATGCTATAACTGGAGATAAAATTTGTAAAGCAATGAATATTACTCCACCAAGATTAAGAAAAATAATTAGTTATATTAGAGTAAATAACTTAATATTTGGGCTTTGTAGTGCTAACAATGGTTATTATATAGCTGATAACCTAAAAGAGCTTCAAGAATGTATAATTAGTTTAAAACAAAGAATACATACTCAAGTTAAGGTTTTAAACTCTTTAGAGCATCAAACTATGATGTTTGGTGGGACTGGGCAAACAAGTTTATTTGAATGAAAGTAGGAACTTTTTTTAGCGGAGTAGGTTCACCTGAACAAGCTTTAAAAAATTTAAATATAAATCATTCTATAGAATTTGCTTGCGATATAGATAAATATGCAAGACAAACTTATTTAAAGAATTTTGATTGTAAAAATTTTTATGAAGATATAACTAATCTTAACATGAATAATTTATCTTATGTTGATTTGTTAGTCTTTGGTTTTCCATGTCAAGCATTTTCTGTAGCGGGAAAAAGAAAAGGGTTTGAAGATACAAGAGGTACATTATTTTATGATGCTTTAAGATATTTAAAAGTACATAAACCAAGATTTTTCATTGCAGAAAATGTAAAAGGTTTACTTTTTCATGACTCTGGCAAAACATTTCAGATTATAATAGATTGTCTTGCTAAAACTATAAACTATCAATATTCAATTATGCCATTTGATAATTTAGGTTATCATATACATTATAAAGTTTTAAATACTAAAGATTTCGGTATTCCTCAAAATAGAGAGAGAATATTCATTGTTGGTATTAGAGATGATTCTGATAATAATTTTAGTTTTCCAAAAAAAATAAATCTTGATACTAAATTAAAAGATTTAATACAAAATAAAGTAGATTATAAATATTATTTAAGTGAAAAACAACAGAAAAGATTATTAGAAAGAACTCAGGTAGATATTAGAAATGTAGATGAACCAACTTGTTTTGATGTTTATAGTAAGAAATTAGTAGATGACATATCAATGTGTTTATTAGAACCACATCATAATAATTTAAGATTAGTTACCCATTCACTATTCCCAAGAACAGGTAATCCAAAAAAAGGTGGTACTGGTAATTTATCAAAAGAAGATGGTACATCATATTGTTTAGATACTTTAAATACTCAAGCAATTGAATTTATTGCTGATTATAGAACTGATGTTGGATTAAGGATAAGAAAAGATAAAATAAGTCCATGTTTACCAGCAGGCATGGGTACTGGTGGATTGAATATACCATATGTTAAAACAAAAAAAATAAGAAAATTTACACCAATTGAGTGTGAAAGATTACAAGGATTCCCAGATAATCATACTGAAGGAGTTAGTGATACACAAAGATATAAACAAATGGGTAATACAATTAGTGTTAATGTAATGGAAGCAATATTTAAAAATTTATTTTTATGGAAGTAATAAGAGTTATAAAAAGTAAAGATTATACAACGATTTGTAATCGTATATATAAAAATAAAAACTTATCTCTAAAAGCTAAGGGATTACTTAGTTTGATCCTATCACTTTCAACTCATTGGCAATTAAGCGTTGCTGGACTTTCAAAAATATGCAAAGAGGGCAAAAGCTCAATTGCATCAACTATAAATGAATTGATTACCTATGGTTATATTGAGAGAAAAATGATTAGAGATGGTAATAGAATTGCTGGCTATCAATATACTGTTTTTGAGAATCCTAATTTTGTGTATCCAGAAAACCAAGATATAGAAAACCATCAACAATATAATACTATAAATAATAAAGTAAAAAATAATAAAGTATCAATAGAGTACTCTCCAAGATTTAAAAAACCTGAGATTAGTGAAATTAGAGAATATTGCACCGAAAGAAATAATAATATAAATGCAGAAACTTTTTTTAATTACTATGAATCTAAAGGATGGATGATTGGAAAAAACAAGATGAAAGATTGGAAAGCTTCTATTAGAACTTGGGAACAAAGAACTCAAAAAAAAGATGGAATGAGCCAGATTCACAAACACATTTCAACAAATTTAAAAGCAAAAGAACTACTTAAAAAAGCAAGAAAATGATTAATATCACAAATGAGGATAACATGCAATTGATGGCAAGATATGAAGATAATCATTTTGACTTAGCAATAGTTGACCCGCCTTATGGTATTGGAATAAGTTCAAACCCTGTGAGACAAAAACACAATAAAAAAAAGTGGGACAATAATATACCGCAAAAAGAGTATTTTAATGAATTATTTAGAGTAAGCAAAAACCAAATAATATGGGGAGGGAACTATTTTGATTTACCACCGACACAAGGCTTTTTTATTTGGGATAAAAAACAACCTCACGACTTTAGTTTAGCTATGTGTGAGTATGCGTGGAGCAGTTTGCAAAAACCCGCTAAAATGTGGTCTTTGAGTGTACTTAAAGAAAAAGGCAAAATACACCCAACGCAAAAACCCGTTGAATTGTACGAATGGCTATTACTGAATAACGCAAAAGAAGGAGATAAGATTTTAGATACTCATTTAGGCTCAGGCTCAATAGCTATTGCTTGTCATAACTTAGGATTTGATTTAACAGCTTGCGAACTTGACAAAGAGTATTTTGATACAGCAATTAAACGAATAAAACAACATAAATCACAATTAAGAATATTATGATTAAAAATATAACATTAAATGATTTAGAGGTAAAATGCATTGATTTATTAAGTGAAACCTATATCTCATTGGGTCAACATAACCATGAACCAGAAACAACTATGTTACTTGCCAAGAAGCTTGCTAAAGATTTAAAAAGAAGATATTCAAGATTATCTTGGGAATGTATTGTTATGGCTTTTGATAATGGTATAAATAAACATGATGGTTTTGTAAATGCTCATACTTGGGGTAAATGGTTAAATGAAATGAAACAAATAGTAAATATGGCCTTATTTAATATTAGAGATGAGAACTATCATATGATAACTCCAGAGATTAAAGAAATCATTATGAACAAAGAATTGTTAATAGAAAATAAACATCTTTTTGGAAATAATAGTAAATTACTTAAATTTATAGAATGAGTGAAACAAGTGCATTGATAATTGGTTTAGTCTTTTTTTTTGGATTAGTAACTTTCTTTTTAAATATATTTGATAATGATAGAAATTGGTAAAGTATTTATTACTATATGCTTAACTCCTTTAGTTTTAATATTGGCTTTTAGTTTAATTATATATATGATTCATGAAGCAATTTGGGAGGGTTGAGAATGGTAAACTTAAATTAAAAGATAAAATTAGATTTAATAATGAGTTATCTAAATTTGAGGGCAAAGATATTGTAATAAAGATTAGAGAGGTTGAGGTTGGCAGAAGCATTGAACAAAATGCATTGTATTGGAAGTGGGTTGATATTATAGCTAATGAGCTTGGTTATGAGAAACAGCAAATGAGTATGTTAATCAAATATAAATTTCTACAAAGAGAAATAGTTAATGAACATGGATCGGTAAGCATTGACTTAAAAAGTACTGCAACATTGACAAAAGAAGAGTTTAGTAAATTTATGGATGATGTTTTCTTTTGGGCTAATGATACTTTTAATATTAATTTACCAAGTAATGACTGAAGATGATTTACAAACAATGATAGTTAATTATATTAAATTACAATACC
>CEPG01029270.1_pt1 | contig 16150 bp, 17 predicted proteins | sample 530551 | NCBI WGS metagenome assembly CEPG01 (sample SAMEA2620384, study PRJEB7988) | marine metagenome | biome: marine biome (ENVO:00000447); feature: surface water layer (ENVO:00002042); material: "saline water (ENVO:00002010), including plankton (ENVO:xxxxxxxx)" | depth 5 m | reverse complement strand
TAGACGGAAATGTATTTCCTCCAACCCCCGATCGCGGGGATATTCTGGAGTTTAGGTAGAGCGCAGTTCGCCACGGGCCTGTTTGGAGACTTCGGCACTTCCCCACACCGCCAGTCCTGCCATGATGCTCGCCACAACCAGATCGGGCCACGCACGGCCGGTGCCGAAAACGCCAATCGCTGCCGCCAGCACGGCGATATTACCGATCGCGTCGTTGCGCGAACAGATCCACACCGAGCGCATGTTCGCATCGCCCGAGCGATACCGGAACAGCATCGCGGCGACGGCGAGATTTACCGCCAGAGCAAGAGAACCGATGGCGCCCATCGTTCCAGGCTCGGGCGACGCCCCGACAAAGAAACCCCAGATGGCCGAGCCGAGCACCCACACGCCGAAAGCCAGCATGGTCGCTGCTTTCGCAAGGGCCGCGCGTGCGCGCCATGCAATAGCCATTCCGGCAACTCCGAGACTGATGGCGTAATTGGCCGAATCGCCGAGAAAATCGAGGGCATCGGCCTGCAGTGCGCGCGAATCAGCTGCTATCCCGGCCACGATCTCAACAGCGAACATGATGGCGTTGAGAGCGAGGGCCACCCACAGGATCCGGCGCCATTGCGGATCGTTATGGGCATCGCCGACATCGGCGGCATCGCAACAATTCTTCGCCATCCACTCGACTCCTGGTTTCAAGACCGCCTATGCACCTTGTAGCCACTACAAGGTCAAGCGATTGGGGATGATGGTATGAGAATTGGTGAGGTCGCGCGCAAAACCGGCGTCAAGGCGGAGACGATCCGCTTCTATGAGCGCGAAGGCATTTTAACTGCCCCGCCCCGCACCCGATCCAACTATCGCGATTACGGACCTGACGAGGCGGCGACATTGACCTTCATTCGCCGGGCGCGCGATCTCGGCTTTTCGATGCCGGATGTCCGCGAACTGCTCGAGTTATCGAACGAGGACGATCGATCTTGCGCTGAGGTCGATTCATTGGCGCGTGCGCATCTTGATCAGGTAGAACGAAAGATTGCCGCCCTGCAGGTCATGCGCGATGAACTCTCGCGCATGATCGCAAGCTGTGAACAGTATACCATCAGCGATTGCAGGATAATCGATAATCTTGCCGCTTCGCATGGCCCCTGACGATCAGGGGAACCTGCGACAGTCAGCGCCTGCGGATTTCATTTTCATTTGCCATCCAGGGAACGCGGTGCTCGGGGACAAGCGCATTATCGCAACCTGGCGCTCGGCACGCCTCGAAAGACGCATGTCCAATTGCGAACCGTTCGGCAAGAAGGCTTCGCAGTTGAACCTTGAGGTCCTCGAAAGCATCTAGCGAGGTTGACGATAGGACGACGTGCGTCTCAAGCGCACGATGATGCTCGCCAAGGTTCCAGACATGAACGTGGTGGACGCTTTCGATACCTTTCTGATTTTCGAGAACGGCAACGATCCGGTCGAACTCCAGCCCGTCGGGTACTGCGTAGGCGCTTCGGATTGCGCTCCGGTTGCGACGCTCACTTCTCCGTCAAGAGCGCCCTAGCGCTTCATGCGGTGATTGGCGAAGCGAGCGCGCAGGCGGCGCGCGAGAGGGCAAGCGGAAATTCGACTAGACCGTCATCGCCTCTTCCAACATCAGCAAGAGAAGAAATCCGACGAAGAACATCGACGCGACCAAAGGCCCTTCGGGTGACTCGTGCGCGTCAACCAGCAATTCCTCGGTCACCAGATAGAGCAGCGCAATGAGTCCGAAGGCGAACAGGCCCGTCAGAACGGCCGTGGGCAGAACAGCGGCGGCCGTCCCAGCGAGGGTTCCCAGCGGCAGAAGCAGTCCGACGGCAGTCACTGTCAGCAGCAGTTTGCCGGTGCGCCAGCCCCGGCCAGCAAGGCCGAGAGCAAGCGCGACACCGATGAACAGGACCTCGAGGGATAACGCAATTGTGAGAAGCAGACCAGTTTGCAGCGCGGCAGTAAAGCCGATTCCCAGCACCAGTCCGTCGATGAAGAGATCGACCCCGATGAGCGTCGTCAGCGCCAGCGGCCCTTCGAACTTCTCGCCAATGCGCTTGATCGCCAGCATGAGCACGACGCCGAGGGCGCCGCCGATCAGGACTGCGACGGGCGAGACGGTATGCTTGAGGGCCGGGAGAATTTCGCCCGCCGCCGCCGCAAAGACGACCCCTGCCGCCAGGTGTTGAACGCCTGCGGTGAAGGCCGGACCGGGCCGGCGCCAACTCGCGTAGGCAGCCCCGGCAATCACGGCGACGAGCGGCACAAGGGTGTAGAGGAGCGCCTGCATTCGCTAAGACCCGTCTTTCCAGGCTGTGTCGCCTGACACGCCACCGCCGCGTTCGCCCTCGCCCGAAATTTTCAGTCGCGGACCGCCGGCCTTTTCGTTTCGCTTGTGCGACGATTGCCCAGCCACGGAAAGAGCGCGCCACCATCGGGCAAACCTGCTTCATGAAGAATGTTTACGAAGCTTCGACATGACAAGGGCGTTTCCAACGCGGGCTTGATGAGGACAGGACAACCTGCGGCGACCGCGGGTCCAAACTGGACGATCAGGTTGAGAGGGTGATTGAAAGCCGAGATTGCAACGACAGGACCGATCGGCTCGCAGAACGTGTACGCCGTCCGCCCCGCACCGGCCGGGGTAAGATCCATGGGGATCTCGCAGCTGCCCCCATCGAACTGCACCTGAACCCACAGTTAGACGTCTGTTGACCGCGCGCTCGGTTTCCACACGGGCATCGGCCAGAGGCTTGCCGCCCTCGCGGACAATCTGAAGCGCAAGCTCTTCGGCGCGTTCGGCCATGATTCCGCCTGCCCGCCGAAGGATGGCGATACGATCATACACCGGAAGCCATGCGCTGCGGTCGCTGTGGAGCGATGTCGCATCGTTCAGCCAGCCATCGATTTCAGGCCATTGGGCGAGTGGCACTTCGGCGATGGGTTCGCGGTCGAACGGGTTGTGTACGGTCGTTTTTTTCATAGGTCGCAGACCTTCGCGCCCAGTTCGTCGATGAGAACCTTATTGTTTTCGGAATAATCGACCGGGAGATCGACCAGATGGACGCCGCCTGCCTTGAACGCGGCATCCAACACGGGGATGAGCTGCGAGCTTTGTTCGATCCGGTGGCCGGTCGCCCCATAGCTCTTTGCATAAGTTACGAAATCGGGGTTGGCGAAAGTCAGACCATAATCAGGAAAACCGAGCTGGTCCTGCTTCCAGCGTATCATGCCGTAGGCCGCATCATTCAGAACCAGAACGACGAGATCGAGCGCGAGCCGGACGGCGGTTTCGAGTTCCTGCGAGTTCATCATGAATCCGCCGTCTCCGCACACTGCCAGGACTCGCCGTCCGGGCGACAGCATGGCTGCCATCATCGCTGACGGCAGTCCCGCGCCCATCGTCGCCAGAGCGTTGTCGAGGAGAATGGTCCCCGGCTCGTGCGCGATGTAGTTGCGTGCGAACCAGATCTTGTAGATGCCGTTGTCCAGCGCGACGATATCGTGGCGCGCCATCACACTGCGAACGTCGGCCACCACACGCTGAGGCACCATGGGGAACCGATCGTCATCACTCGTCTCCCGAAGGTGAGATGCGATTTCCTTGTGGAGGGCCGTGTAATAGCTCCGGTCGCAATTCAGCTTGCCATCGAGGCGTTTCCCCAATCGCTCGACCGATCCGGCGATGTCGCCGATGACCTCGAGTTGGGGAAAATAGACCTGGTCGACCTCAGCTGCCTTGTAATTGATGTGAATGACAGTCTGACCGTCGGGCTCCATGAAGAAGGGCGGTTTCTCCACCACATCGTGCCCGATGTTGACGATCAGATCGGCCTTCTCGATCGCGCAGTGGACATAATCACCCGATGACAGGGCGGCTGTCCCGAGATAAAGCTCGCTGTTCTCATCCACGACGCCTTTGCCCATCTGGGTATCAAAGAATGGAAATCCAGTTTGTGCCACAAATCGCCGCAGCGCCTTCGAAGCGCGCCAGCGGTTCGCGCCCGCGCCGATCAATAGCAGAGGCCGTTCGGCGGCTAGAATGCGCTTTGCCGCTTCATCAAGCACCGCGTCTCCGGCGACAGCATAACGCCGATCGTGCGGTGGTATGATCGGCTCGATCGTATCTTCCTCAGCAATGTCCTCCGGCAACTCTAGCAGAACGGCGCCAGGTCGCTCCTCTTGGGCCAGGCGAAACCCCTCGCGGACCAGCGAAGGAATACGGTTCCCGTTCACGATCTGCGTTGATGCCTTGCACAAAGGCCTAAACAGCGAAACCACATCCACGATCTGGAATTGTGCCTGCTTCGACGTCTTGATTGGTTTCTGCCCGGTGATGATGATGAGGGGGAAAGCCCCGAGCGCCGCATAAGCGGCAGGTGTGGTAAGGTTTGTCGCACCAGGCCCGAGGGTCGCCAGGCAAACGCCCGCCTTGCCGGTCAGCCGCCCATATGTCGCAGCCATGAAGCCCGCGCCTTGTTCGTGGCGAGTGACCACCAGTTGAATCGAGGACGTACGCAGGGATTCGAGCAAATCGAGATTCTCCTCGCCCGGAACGGCGAAGATGTACTCGACCCCCTCGGCCTCGAGCGCGGCGACAAAGAGGTCAGAGGCTTTCATGGGTTATCTTCCTCGCTGAATCGGCGATCTCGCGGAACGCCCCACCCGAAAGGATACCGCGAACGAACGGTCTATAGGACGCTGATCCCGACCGCGAGAACGGATGTGCCTCTCGCTCAGACGTTGCACGTCGGAGGGAATGACTCTGACGGCCATGAACGAAATGACGATGGGGTTCGGCCAGCAGATGGTTTCCATACAAAAAAAGGAGGTGACTTCGACGGCCGCCGATGGAGACGGATGACCAAACGAACCGGAGGCTTGAGGCGGCAAAACGGCCTCGATCCCCTCGGCGAGCAGCATCAGGGCAGCAAGGCTGGCAATCAGGACTGAAAGACCACGCCCAAGTCTGGGAGCGGCGGATTTCGTTTGATCAACAAGACCGAAAGCCCCGACCATGAGGGATCCCGCCTCGAATGCGAGCAACGCCGTCACCACCTCGGGGGTTAGCAATTTGAGCAAGGAATATGTTCCGAGTGCCCCGCCGAGAAACAGAATTGAAGCAATCGCGAAGTTGAGGCCAAGCTTCCTTTTGGCACCGTTTGGGGTTACGGATATGTCTGGAATCTTTGGCCACAAAACTGCCCAGGCCATGGCAAGGCCGATTGCAATTTTTAGTTCGACGTCGCGCGACGCGATGGCGGCGGTTCCAAAAATGAGCCCACCGGCGAGTGCCAGCGCCGCGGTTCGAAAGTTCTTGCGCCAGCCATATTGCCGATCCGTCGGCCCCTCGTTCGCCATACGGTTCCGAGTGAGCCATTTTGATGGATCCAAACCAAGACACGCGGCGAAGCTCAGGCCTCCCGCCAACATGGCCAGGGTTTCCGGCGGTCCGAGGGCCTTCTCGCTGGCGAGTTCGAAAAGAAGAATAAGAGCGAGACCCAGGGCAAACCCCGCCGACAGGAAGGCGGCCAGATCCCCGGCAGGCTGCGACAACAGAAGGCCGCGGACGCACAGAACGGTCGCCCCTGCAATCACTGCCATGAGGATGCCTACGGTCAGGACGTGCGAAAGTCCTTCGGAAGCGATAATAAGATCGACCAAGGTCATGCAGAGAACGCCGTTTCGCAGCGACGCCGCGTCGAAGCTTCATGTCGGCATGTCGCAACGGCCTGGATACAATTCGGATGGCTTAACGTCGCGACGGGCCTGGGTGAAAACCTTCCAATCACCGCCCGTCGCTCTGGCGGTTCGCTCTTTCCTCGTCATGTTTGTCGGAGTGCGCATCCCGGAGGATATCGATCCCGCCGTATAACGCGATGCCGGCGACCGCGACGCCCACCAAGAGATCGGGCCAGTTCGCGCCCGTGATCATCACAATGATACCGGCAATGATGATGCCGCCGTTGGAGATGAAATCGTTGAAGCTGAATGTGGTCGCCGCGCGCAGGTTGACATCCTTGTGCTGCATTTTCTGCAGCAGGCGGAGGCAATAGAGGTTCACGATCCCCGCTATAGCTGCCATCGCAATCATCAGGATGCCGCCGGGATCGGATCCCTCCAGGTAACGTCGGACGGCGTCGGCAATGACGCCGCCGGCGAATATCAGGAGCATGATCCCTGAAAAACGCGCGGCGCCGCGCTTCCAGCTTCCCGACCGCGACAACGCAAGGAGGCTGAGGCCGTAGACGATGGCATCCGAGGAGTTATCGAGACCATTGGCGAGAAGTGCGTTCGAGTCCGCAAAATAGCCACCAACGAAGAAGCCGACCGCGATCGCGACGTTGAGCCACAGAACGATCCACAATGTCCGGCGCTTGTCCGCCGAAGCCAAGTCGAATTCCGCATCATCGGTCATCGCATTGCCCCTTTCAAGTCTCCAGCCACCGCTTCGCCTGTGCTCGCTCCTCGCGTTCGAAAAAGCGCATCTTTGCAGAAGGGAAGAGGGGATTCGACAGCTTGGTTCCCCACTCCTCCCATCTCTTGTCGCCAACGACAGCGATCCGCCCAAAGCTGTCCTTGTGTTTCACGTCGAACTTCAGATCGCGCCAGAGCCCGCCCAGATCCCAACCGGCAAAGTCGTCATCCAATTCAATCAGCATCGGAAGGCGCCCCGCCCCGCGCGCGGCTGCTTCTTCGAAGGCGGGCACGAAGCGATCATAATCCGCCAGGGTGAGTTTGCCGCCCGCTCTGATGACAAGGATGCGGTCTTCTTCGGTTAGTTCCAACATATTCAAACCTCGCAGGCTGTTTGACTTTTCCTTTTCAGACACCGGGTGGGCGGTGTCGCGGCCCATCACGATAGGCAAGCAGTCGGAGCGCGTTGAACACCACGACCAGGGTCGAACCTTCGTGCATCGCGACCGCGGGACCGATCCCGAGGCCGAGAATTGTCGCCGGCACCAGCACGGCGACGACGCCGAGGCTTACATAGACGTTCTGTCGAATGATGGATTTCGTGCGCCTGCTGAGGCCGACCGCAAAGGGGAGATGCGCCAGGTCGTCGGCCATCAGTGCGACATCGGCCGTTTCCAGCGCAACATCCGATCCGGCCGCACCCATGGCGATGCCGACGGTGGCGTTCGCCATCGCCGGGGCGTCGTTCACGCCGTCGCCGACCATCGCGACCCTCGTGGTGTCGCGGATGGCCTTGATGACTTCGACCTTGTCTTCGGGGAGAAGATCGCCGCGCGCCTCATCGATGCCGACCTCGGCGGCGACCGCATCAGCGACCCGCTGATGATCGCCCGAGATCATGATCATGCGCTTGATGCCGAGCGCACGCAATCGCATCAGAGCATCCCTGGCGGGTCCCCGCGGGGTGTCCATCAGACCGATCGCGCCGAGATCGCGCCCGCCCATGCGCACGGCCACGCTTGTCTGACCGGCCCGGCGCAGCCGATCGATTGCCGCCTCCATGTCCGCGGACAATGGGGCGAGCCCCTCGACGCCGAACATCTCGGCCTTGCCGATGATGACATTCTCGCCGTCGATCTTCGCCGAAACACCCCGGCCGGTCAGGCTTTCAAGTCCCGTGGCGCGGGGGATGGGACTATCGCCCACGTGCTCGCGGCCGTGTTCCGCGATTGCTCGCGCAAGCGGGTGATCGCTCAGGCTTTCGACGGCGACCGCAACCCCCATCAACTCTTCTTTAGTCACGCCCGCTGCGGGCACGATCTCCTGGATGCGTGGCTCACCCATGGTCAGCGTGCCTGTCTTGTCGAACGCGATCACGTCGAGCGATCCCAACAGTTCGAGTGGGGCTCCGCCTTTGATCAGCACACCGCCCCGCGCGGCGCGCGCAATTCCCGAAAGGACCGCGCTGGGCGTGGCAATCGCGAGCGCGCAGGGACTGGCCGCGACGAGCACCGCCATGGCCCGGTAAAAGCTGTCGCGAAACGGCTCGTCGACGACCACCCAGGCAAACAGGAGCAGCACCGCGAGCGCCAGCACGGCAGGCACGAAGATCCGCTCGAAGCGATCGGTGAAGCGCTGCGTCGGAGATTTCCGCGTGTCGGCCTCGCTCACCATCTTCACCACCTTGGCGAGCGTCGTCTCGCTCGAAAGGCGGGTCACTTCGATCTCGATCATGCCGCTGCCGTTGATGGTCCCGGCGAAGACCCGATAGGCGGCATCGAGCCCGTCCGGGTCGGCGCGCGCGGCCTCGTCGTTCATCACGAAGCGCTTGTCGACCGGCATGCTTTCCCCGGTCACCGGGGCCTGGTTGATCGCGGTGATGCCCTTGACGATGAACCCGTCCGAGGGAACCCGCTCGTCGGGCCTGACCACGACAATCGCGCCAACCGTCAGCTCCTCGACAGGAACTTCGCGAAGTTCGCCATCGTCACCGCGCACGGTGGCGGTTTTCGGAGCGAGTTCGGCAAGCGCCTCGATCGCGCGCTTCGCGCGGCCCATGGCGTAGTGTTCGAGCGCGTGGCCAAGGCTGAACAGGAACAGCAGAAGCGCACCTTCGGCGAACGCGCCGAGCGCAGCGGCCCCCGCGGCCGCAACGAGCATCAGCGTGTCGATCTCGAACTTGCGCTGCTTCAGATTGTCGACCGCCTCGCGCACGGTGAAGAAGCCGCCGAAGAAATAGGCTGCGAGGTAAAGCGCGGTGGGTGACCACCCGGGCGCATCAGCCACGAGCTTGTCGATGGCGAAGCCGATAGCGAGCAGGCCGCCGCAAATGAGCGCAAATATCAGTTCCGAGTTCGCGCCGAGCGGGCCGCCATGTGCGTGATCGTGATCGTGATCGTGCTCGTGCTCGTCGTGGCCCTGATCGGGCGGCGGCGCGCCGGGGGTGCCGCATTCGGGCGCGGGAGATTGTTCGAAGGTCTGTGGCGGTGTCATTCTTGAACCTTAGGAGCTTCGCGCAAGAACAGCCGCGAAGGCCGCGTCTTGAGTGGAGCCGAGCACAATTGTGTCCGGGGCGAACGCGCCGCATCCAGCTGTCCCCCGCTCCCAAACTGGATGGACGTGGAGTCGGCGCAGAAGGCGGCCACGAGTTCGCTTGCTATCTGGCGTTGGCTCATTCAGGCCTCGCGTTTGCGGGGATGGTCGGCGGCGAAAAGGATTTCCACCGCCTCGAGAGTGATGAGCCCGATGCCGTGCATATCCGCGAGTTGCGGGACGAAATCGCGCAGCCGGTCTTCGCGGTCGACGAGCTCGATGACCATCGGCGGATTATCGCCGATTCCCAGCGAGTAGTGCCGATGCACCGCCGAACCCGAAGCGAAGCCGAGCCGACCGCGCAGCACGGTCGCCCCGGCCAGGCCCGCCTGTCGCGCCCTGCCGACTACGACGTGCACGGCTTCTTCGTCGCCGTGCATCGCTGCCTCATCGGTATAAATCCGCATCAGCATGGATTTGGTCTGCGTCATCGATGCTCTCCTTCAATCTTCACTCGGCAAAAGACGATCACACTGCGCCCCGTCGCCGCCAGCGCGCGAGAGGGCCGAAAGTCGGCAGCGTGGGCATCCATTTGCGAAGATCCCATCGCGCTCCCCCGTCGCCCTGCCGTGCCAGGATTAGGCGTGTCACCGCCGGCAGGACGAACAGGGTAAGGATTGTGGCCGTGATGAGACCGCCGATCACAACGATCGCGAGCGGCTTCTGCACTTCAGCGCCGGTTCCGGTCGCAAGCGCCATCGGCACGAAGCCGAGCGAGGGCACGATCGCGGTCATCAGCACTGCCCGGAATCGCTCGACGGCACCGCCATAGATGGAGTCATCGAGCGACATCCCTTCGCGCAATCGGCCCTGCATGCTCGTCATCATCACGAGTCCATTGAGCACCGCCACACCGGCAAGAACGATGAAGCCTACCGCGACCGAGATCGAGAACGGGAGTCCGGTCAGCGCCAGCGAGAATATCCCCCCGGCGATCCCGAGCGGGACCGTGACGAAAACGGCCGTCGCCATGCGCAGATTGCCGAGCGCCATGACGAGAAGGCCAAAGATAACCAGGCCCACGATGGGAACGACCACGCCGATCCGCGCCTGCGCGGCCTGGAGGTTCTCGTACTGCCCGCCCCACTCGAGATAGGCACCCGAGGGCAGCTGAACCTGTTGCGCGATCTTCTGCTTCGCCTCGGCCACGACCGAGCTGACGTCGCGCCCGCGGACGTTCAGCTGCACCACGACTCGCCGCTTGCCGTTTTCGCGGCTGATCTGGTTCAGCCCCTCAACCTCCTTGAGGCTTGCGAGCGAGCGCAAGGGAACCGACCGGCGTTCGCCTACCCCCTCTTCTGGGAGCATCACCGGAAGCGCCCCGATCGCATCGAGATCGTTGCGCACCTCGTCCGGCAGGCGAACCACGATGTCGAACCGCCGGTCGCCCTGGAAGACGAGACCGCTTTCGGCTCCCCCCAAGGCGGAGGAAACGGTCGCCGCCACTTCATCGACGGTCAGGCCATGCGCGGCGATGGCTGCCCTGTTGAATTCGATGTCGAGCGTTGGAAACCCTTCGGTCTGTTCTACTGAGACTTCGGTCGCACCATCGATCCCCGAAAAGATCGCTGCCAGCTGGTTGGCAGCAGCGGTTAGCTGCTCCAGGTCGTCGCCGAAGATCTTGACCGCGATGTCGCCGCGCACGCCGGCGATCAACTCGTTGAAGCGCATCTCGATCGGCTGACTGAATTGGAAGTCGCTGCCGATGCGCTTCGAGATCGCCTGCTCCATCTGTTCGATCAATTCCGGCTTCGACAGGTCGGGATCCGGCCATTCGTCGCGCGGCTTGAGGATGACGAACGCATCCGAGATGTTGGGCGGCATGGGATCGCTGGCGACCTCGGCCGTTCCTGTCTTCGAATAGATGTAATCGACCTGGGGAAATGCCGTGACCGTCTTCTCGATACCAAGCTGCATTTCGAGCGACTGATCGAGCGAGGTCGAGGGAATCCGGATCGACTGGATCGACAGATCCTGCTCGTCGAGCTGCGGCATGAACTCGCTGCCAATGAAACCAAAGACGACCAGCGAGAACGCAAACACGCCGAACCCCGCTAGCGCCGCTCGTTTGGGCCAGGCCAGCGCCTTGCGCAGCGCCGGCTCGTACTTGGCCTTAAGCCACGCGACCAGGCGTACTTCCTTTTCGGCAACCTTGCCGCGGATCAGGAGTGCGAGGAGGGCCGGGACCAACGTCAGCGAGATGACGAACGCTGAGAGGAGTGCGAGCATCACCGTGATGGCCATCGGCGAGAAGGTCTTGCCTTCCACGCCCTGGAAGGTGAGCAGCGGGACAAACACGAGCAGGATAATCGCTTGTCCGAATAAAGACGGTCGGATCATCTCTCTGGTCGACGCGATGACCTCCTCGAGCCGCTCACCGAGTGCGAGCAGGCGTCCTTCCTCATGCTGGCGTTCGCTGACCCGGCGCAGGAAGTTCTCGACGATGATCACACTGCCATCGACGATCAGGCCGAAGTCGAGGGCGCCCAAACTCATCAGGTTGCCCGAGACACCGACCCGGTTCATGCCGATCGCCATCATCAGGAAGGACAGGGGAATGACGAGCGCGGTGATCACAGCAGCGCGGAAATTTCCGAGCAGCAAAAATAGCGACGCGATCACCAGGAGCGCACCCTCGGTCAGATTTTTCTCGACCGTGGCGATCGTCGCGTTGACGAGCTTGGACCGGTCGAGCACGACATCGAGTTCGATGTCGGGCGGCATGGTCGGCGCAAGTTCGGCGAGGCGATCGCCCGCAGCAGCAGCCACGGACCGGCTGTTCTCGCCCAGAAGCATCAGGGCCGTTCCTACGACCGCTTCCTCGCCATCCTTGGAGGCGGCGCCAGTACGCAGATCGCCTCCGTTCTGCACGCTGGCGACGTCGCGCACGTGTACCGGGATCCCTTCGCGACGCGCGATGATAGCGTCCTCGATTTCCTCAATCGTGCGGAAGCGCGCGTCGGAGCGCACCAGAAACGCTTCGCCGCCCCGCTGGACGTAGTTGGCGCCGACCGACAGGTTGATGCTTTCCAGCGCGCTCGCGAGTTCGTCGAAACCAATGCCGAAGGACGCCATACGCGTCGATGACGGCGTCACCACGAACTGGCGCGCATACCCCCCGATGGAATCGACGCCTGCCATGCCGTCCACGTTGCGAATCTGCGGGGCGATGACCCAGTCCTGCAAAGTGCGCAGATAGGCCGCGCGCGAGACGTCGTCGGTCAGACGCTCGCCCTCGGGCGTGAGATAGGAGCCGTCGGCCTGCCAGCCCGGTCCGGTGCGTCCCGTTTCCCGCGTTCGGTCCGCGTAGCTCACCGTCCACATCAACACCTCGCCCAGACCGGTCGAGACCGGGCCCATCGAGGGCTCGGCCGTTGCGGGCAGGTTGTTGCGCACTGTGGTGAGCCGCTCGGCGACCTGCTGGCGGGCGAAGTAGACGTCGGTGCTGTCGCTGAAGATCGCGGTAACCTGCGAGAAGCCGTTGCGCGAGATTGAGCGGGTCGATTCCAGCCCCGGAATGCCGGCAAGTGAGACCTCGACTGGGTAGGTAACCAGGCGTTCGACATCGAGCGGAGAGAGCGTCGGATCGACTGTGTTGATCTGGACTTGGTTGTTCGTGATGTCCGGCACCGCGTCGATCGGCAGATTGAGGAGGTTGATGGTTCCCCAGATCGCGACCGCCGCCGTTAGGAACAGGACGAGGATGCGGTTGCGGACCGACATCTCGACTAGACTGGAAATCATCTTGGCAACTCCGGCTCAATCTGGATCAATGTTCTGCTTCGCCGCGTCCGAGCTCTGCCTTGAGCAGGAACGCCTTGCGGCCCGCGATGCGCGTGCCAGCGGCAAGCCCACCAAGGATCTCCACCCTTTCCGAAGTGCGCGCGCCGACCTGCACGGGTTGGACCTTGAAGCCGTTGGCGGTCCGGACGAACACGACATCCCGGCCGTCCACCGATTGCACGGCCTCGGCCGGCACCACCAAGGCACCGCCTGTTCCTTCCGGTGTGCGACTTTCGATCCGCACTCGCACATATTCGCCGGGCAGGAGGCCGGCGCCCGAGGCCGGGGCAAGGACGACGGTTGCCGAGCGGTTCTCGACATCGGCCGTGGGTGTCACGCTGAGCACCCTGGCGGTAATTTCCCCGCCAGGCGCTTCCACGCGTGCCGCTGCGCCTGCGGCGATGCGCCGGGCATCTTCCGCCGGAACCGCGGCCTCGATCTGCACGCTGTTGGCGTTGGCTATGCGGTAGAGTTCGTCTTGAGCCGTCACGTACGAACCGAGGACCACCGGCGCGCCCGTCACCCTGCCCGCAATCGGAGAGCGTACGGCAATGGTGCGGCCCGACGCATTTGCTGCCGCCGCGGCCTGCCTTGCCCGTGATACCTCGGCGAGGGCTTGCTGGTATTCTGCCCGAACTGTTTCGAGATCCGCACGCGCCGTTACCTGCTCATCAAAGAGCTTCTGTTCACGTTCGAGCCTCGTCCGCGCGAGTTCGGCGCGAGCCTGCGCCGAGGTAACATCGGCAGTTATCGCCGCCGCTTCCCGGCTGTCGATCGTGGCTACGGTCTCGCCGCGGCGAACAGGGTCGCCCAGCCTTTTCGCAATACGTGCGACCCGCCCCTCCGCGCCCGCGCTGAGCACGGCTTGGCCTTGCGGCGATGTGGCGACGCTACCTTGAGCGATGATTTCGGCACCGAGCGAACTCGCGCTTGCGGCTACTATGTCAAGCTGGGAAGCCTTGATCTGCTCATCGGTAAGCTCAACAATCCCTTCGGCTGCATGATTTTCTTCCGACCCTTCGGTCGCTACTGCGTCCGAGCTCTCGGTCCCGTCGCCTCCCCCCCACAACCAGAGAACTGCGATTAGAATAAGCACGGCTCCCACCAGCGCTACGATCAGATTTCTGCGGTTCATTTTTTGAAGACTCCTAGAGCGCTGAAAGACGGATGAGACGCGCCGCAGCCTGTCCGCGGGTCTCCTGCGCATCGATCAGCGCGTTACGGATGGCATCGCGCGCTTCGGCGGCGCTAAGAACTTCGATAAGCGGAAACCGACCTGCCCGGTATCCGATGCGAACCAGGCGCAAGGCCTCTTCAGCCTGCGGAAGCGATGTGTTCGACAAAGTGTCGACGCGTGCTTCAGCGGCCAGGAACTCGGCGCGCGCCTGCGCGACTTCCTGCCGGAAATCGGCTCGAACGATAGCTTCGCGCGCAGTAGCCGCTCGCAGCCGCGCTTGGGCCGCGGCTATGTTCCCCTGGTTACGGTCCCGGAACGGGAGCGGGATGGCCACGCCGACGAGGAAGGCGTTGTCCTTGCTTTCGGAGAACCGGCGGACGCCGGCCGATATGACCGGGTCCGGCACGCGCAGCGACTGCTCGCGAGCAATCGCTGCTTCTGCGGCTGCGGACTCCGCCCGCGCGACTTGTAGCCGCAGGGTGTCCTCGCTTGCGACAAGCCCCGCGGGTGGTTCGATGTGCGGAATGTCGGGAGGAACGGAAGGAAGTGTTTCGGACGCGCTCCACAGCGATCCGAGAGCCGCGCGCGCCGCAATACTCGCGGCTTCGGCGGCCTGCAGTTCGGCTTCGGCCTCCGCTAGCGCCGCCTTCGCGCGAAGGGCCCGCAAAGGCGGCTCGCGCCCTGTCTCGACTAGCAAATCGGCTATGCGGGTTAGTTCGCGATTGCGACCAACGATATCCTGGGCCAGCTCGACCCTCGCGGCGGCGGCGGCGGCACTGACGTAGCGCTCCCGCACAGAAAAGCCCAGTTCCGCTAACGATAGATCGCCTCTGAGCGAGGTGACACGCGCTTCGGCTTCCGCGGCCCGAACGCGCGCACTCCGCTTCCCTCCCAGCTCAATGCGCTGGCCGACGGCTAACGTGTATTCTGTCGCCCGGAGACCCGAAAACGCACCGGTTCCGGCTATATTTTCAGCCTCGAATGATACTTCGGGGTTCGGGCGTAGTCGCGCTTGCCCGACCAAGGCTTCGGCCGCTTCCTTATCGGCGCGCGGTCCAATTATACGCGGATTGAGTTCCGGTCCTTGTCTCTGCTGATCCAAGTCCTCCGAAGCCCCCGCACGGACCAGCGCGCCCTCCAACGTCAGGAGATCTTGCTCCTGCGCGGCCACCGACGTGGCAGTAGCGGCGAAGAGCAGCCCTCCAAGGAGGACTCCTCGCCAATGAATGGCTGACATTTTTCGAAAATTCCTCTGCTGACGATCCGAACTGCGCTGCGGCATGCAGCGCGGTGACGGTCGTTAGGCGCGAGGGGGGCGTTTCAGTCGGTCGGTAATGTCGGAAGCGAGCGCTTCGGCGGGAGGCGCATCGGGAACCACCACCAAATGAGGGACCGAATCCTTCTGCACGGTGCCGGCAAAGCTCGCCCCGTGATGACAATGGCCATGTCCACACACGCCGTGTTGCTCGGCCGGCGCGTCCGGATCACCCGGAACTTCGTCGGCGGCTGCGGATGACGCAGACGCGCTATCGAGCGAAGCCAGAACGGGCGTGCTTCCGGGCGCCACTTCGGCGCCGCAAGCAGCAGCATCCGCCGCCGTAACGAACACCATCGCGACCAGCATGAGCAGGACGACGAGAGGGTGCAGGACAAGGCGACGATAGCTTGTGGTCATGGATTCCAACGGCTCCTAGCAAACCGCATCAAGATTGCAAGTTCCGTAACACGATGAAGTATAAGTCTTTTGTTACAGTATAACATTCCTCGAATACTGTTTCGGTCTTTAAGAACGGCGCGATCAGGCCGCGTGAAGCTGGGGATGCGGATGCTCGCAGCGATGAATTTCGATCGTGACGTGCACATATTCTGCATGCTCTGAAAGTCGGCTGGCATAATGGTCGGGCGCGAGCGGATCATCGGCGATGAGCGAGGCGATGACTGCATACTTGCCGGGACCGATCCGCCAGATGTGCAGATCGCCGATCGCGGCGTCCCGGTCCTCGAGCGCCTCGCGCACCTCTGTGTACCGTTGAGAGGCCGCTTCGGCGTCGACAAGCACGGCAGCGGTATCGCGCAGCAGTGACCATGACCAGCGCCCTATCACGAATGCACCCACCAGCCCCATTGCCGCGTCCATCCATGCCCAGCCGAGGTACATGCCGGCGAGAAGGG
>CEPG01029556.1_pt1 | contig 16439 bp, 21 predicted proteins | sample 530551 | NCBI WGS metagenome assembly CEPG01 (sample SAMEA2620384, study PRJEB7988) | marine metagenome | biome: marine biome (ENVO:00000447); feature: surface water layer (ENVO:00002042); material: "saline water (ENVO:00002010), including plankton (ENVO:xxxxxxxx)" | depth 5 m | reverse complement strand
GACGCGAGGGACCGCCTGTTGTTTACACCGTATTGTGCGGCAACTCAGCCAGGCCATTTACAGATCCAAAAGCCATCCTCAAATGGGTGAAGTGGCCCAAAGGTACGCCTACAGGTGACGCGCTACGGGAATGGCTAGCGTCGTTTGACAAGAAACCTGAGGCACCCGCGCCAGAACTGGATATGGCAAAAATCAAGTCCGAAGGCTTCGGGCCTGAAGCTCATGACGATGATCCAACCGCCAACACCAAGATGATTACCTAAGCGTTGAACCTGTCGATAGCGCGGTTTAAATACCAAGCGGCCTTCTGCAGGTCTTGCACGGTGTTGCCCTTGTGCCATGCCCGCAGTAAGTACTTCATGGTCTGCCCCACCAGATAGCCAGTTACAGCGTCAGGCGCACCAGCGACTACATCTTCGATCACCTCAATCGCTTCGACGCGACCCTTGGTGTAGTGCGCTGGTGAATTGACCTGATCGCTCATGGAAGCTTGAACGGCACAGCCGGTCCGGTGCTGGTCGGCAACTCTGGCATGGCTTGGTCAATTTGACCTGGGACCATCTCAGTAATCGTTTCCATCAACTCAAGCTTCAAGTCGCTGACGTAGCTTTTGACCATTGATGGGACGCGGGCGTAAGCCACCACTCCCATGACAGCCATTGTTCCACTCATCACGAAGCCGAGTACCCCCAGCAGGTTGTAAATACGTTGCATGAGTCTTAAACGCACTCATCCATGCTACGGCGCTCGTAATAACGCTTCAGCTTTTCACACTCTCTGGCTTTGCTGTGTTGTCCAAATTGATCAAACAGCACGGCTCGTGCATGTTCATAACGGATAGCGGTTGGCAAAAGCTCTGTTGGAACGCGGCTACCCATTGGGGAGAACCTGTTGCCGTTGAGTTTGGTGCTCATAATCGCATTGATAAAAAACCCCCCTCCTGCTGTGTGAGAACCAGGAGAGGGGGCAGATCTGCGATTAAAAAGTAGCTCAGAAGCTGTACTTCATGCCAACTTTGGTTCCAACAGAAAACTCATCGCCAGTGATGCCGCTGAGTTCGCCATACACAGAGGCTTTCTCGCTTACGGCGACAGAGCCACCAAATTTGCCAGCGAGTTCCAGCTCTTGGTCAAGGCCGTCAGGCATGACAACTGCAGGACCGCCTTGGATGTAAAAGGAATACACGCCATCAGAGGTTTCGTAACCCACATCAAGGTTGAGGGTTCCACCCAGCCAATCGTTGCCGTAGGAACCACCGTTGAATTCAGGGTTCACATACACGTCGGCGAGCGCAGGAGATGCCAGCGCAGCTGCTGAAACGGCGACACCACTCGCAATGAGAAGTTTGAACATTGGAAAGAGAACTAACGTTTTCCTTGGCCACGATACTTCTTCCGTCCATGGGACGGTTTTGAATGTGATCCATCCCCTTGACGAGTCTTTTTTGGTTTGCTAGGGACAAAATTTTGCCCGCTGATTGATTTAGCCATTAGATGCCGTCAGTTGACTCCAGCAGCGCATATTTGTTGGTTAGGCCGGTGTACAAACCATGCTGCGGATGGCTGATCTGATCGCGACCATCAAGGAAATACAACTCGTTGATCCACAGCACTCTTGAGGCCATGGCCTGTATGTCCTCCGCTCCAGGCTTAGCGGCGATCATTGGGTCAGGGCGTTGCATCAAATGATTGTGTAGGTACTTCCAGAGGGTACTGTGACTGTCACGCTTGCGTTGACAGTAATCGGCCCTGCGCTCATAGCGTTCTTGTTAGTGCTGATTGTGTAGTTGTTAGAAATTGTCTGCGAGTTCTCGTAGATGCAATCATCAGCAACAGTGGCGCCGCCTGCGCCAACCTCAACAACCGATCCACCATCAGTCTTGGTAAAAACACCGCCATCAGTGGTGTTAATAGCAAGTTCGCCTACAACAAGATCTGAGGCACCTGGATCAGAGGTGCCCCGTTTTTGCTTGATGGTATTAGCCATTGCTTAGACCTCAAAAGGTGCCGCCATCAAGCTCAAAGCTACTGGCGGTTCCGTTCTCGAGGAAAGTAACGAGGTCACTCAATGCGACCTGAACCATCGTTCCAGCATCGTTGATCACCATGCGGTCTGCTGCTGCAAGCGTGGTTGAAGTTGCGGAGGTGCTGCCATCAACGATGTTTAGCTCTGTGGTGCTGGCATTGAGGCCATCGAGCTTGTTGATCTCAGCGGTGGTTGCCGTGACACCGTCAAGGATGTTCAGCTCTGAAGCCGTAGAAGTGACACCATCAAGGATGTTCAGCTCAGCAGTTGTAACTGTGGCTCCATCCAGGATTGCAACTTCAGTAGAAGTCAGTGCGACCAGAGCAGTTGCTGTTGCAGAAGCAGCCCCGGCAAAGGTGTCGAGCTGAGCATCGTATGCCTGAACGTTTGTGCCGATGGTGAGGCCTAAAGAGGCTCTGGCGGTTGCACCACCTTCAGAAACAAATGTGCTGCCGTTGCCGACAATGATGTTGCCGTCAGTAACAGCAAGGCCAGCAACAGCAGCCAACTTCGCGTTATAGGCCTGGACATCGCTGCCGATTGCAAGGCCTAGGGCCGTCCTGGCACCAGAAGCAGAAGTTGCACCTGTGCCACCATCTCCAACTGCAAGCGTTCCAGTAATGCTGGATGCACCTAAATCAACAGCTAATTCACTGCTCTCAATAACAAGCCCACCATTCGATTTGGCGTCGATGCTGACGGTGCTGCCGCTTACGTCGATGCCATCACCAGCAGTAGGAGCACCTGATGCTGCAATGGTGATACCACCCGCAGAGTTGGTGATTGTGATGTTGTCGCCAGCAGTCAGAGTCGCCTTGCTAAGCGTGTTGCCAGTTGAGTTACCAATTAGCAGCTGACCGTTGGTATAGCTGGTTTGGCCGGTGCCGCCTTTATTGACAGCAATGGTGCTTGCAGACCACGTTCCAGAGGTCAGCGTGCCGACAGAAGTAAGGCTGGAGCCAGTAACACCAGAACCAAGAGTGCTACTACTAAGGACGCTAGTGCCATTAATCTTGAACTCTTTGCCAGACGCAATATTTACATGCTCAGAGAAATCCCAGCTGTCAGTGCTGTTAGTCCAAAGGATGGTGTGATCGCTTGCACCCTTCAAAGTGATGCCACCACCATCAGCAGTGGTGTCACTTGGAGAATCAACAGCGCCTAATTCAATATTTTTGTCGTCAACGTTAATTGTCGATGACGAAATGGTTGTTGTAGTCCCCTGGACTGTCAAATTTCCGCCAATCGTGGCGTTGCCGCTAGTCGTTAAAGAGGCAAGAGTTGGGAGCGTAACCGTCCCGGTGAAGGTTTTGTTCCCACTGATTGTCTGGTTGCCGCTCAGTGTGCAATAAGCGCCATCACCGCCAATCGCAACAACACTTGTTGCGCTGCCTCCAGCACCACCTGTGCCAAGTCCGTAGTAAAGAATGCCATTCCCAGCATCTGACTCGTTGTATGCCAACTCGGCATTTTCAAGCGAGCTAGGCGCTCCTGCTGAGCCGCCAGAAGCCCGACGCTTAATACGAAGAGTGTTGGCCATGGCTAGAAGTTGCCCCCGTCTGTGAGCGTGGTTTTGGTGATGGTCGCGTCAGCCTTGAACTGACTAGATGCATCATCAAAATAGACAATGCTCCTGTCCACCTTAGCGGTTCCATCGAAGTCGAAACCAGAAGCTGCAGGACCTTGAGGCCCTGTCGTCGTAATAGAAACAGTGTTAGTCGTCGTGTCTTTGACGACTGTCGTCTTGCCGTCGGTGGTGACGTTAACCGATGTCATGGCGCGGTATAGCCCTCCGAGACAGTGATAACTCCTTCCAGGTAATACTCGCGCAATTCTGATCCGTTCTCAAGCAAAACGTCGTAGTTGAGCTGATCAGGGAACGTGCTGGTTTGCGTGTCCGTCAAGCTAATCGTGACTTTGCCATCAGTCCGGCTTGTGTAGGCCACCGTGAAGTCAGCGTATTTAGTTGAGCGCTGCTTGCTCCACGCTTGCGCATACACGGTGTAGCCAGTTAAGTCGATCGCTGCGTCATCGCTGTCTTTGAATTGCAAAATCACACTCCAGTCGCTTCTGCGCTGGAGCACGAAGTTATAGGTCCCAGGACTAACGGCCATGGCGCACCTCCTCAGCTGAGTCTATCGGGCCAGCGAGTGATGAACGACTCAGTATTCGCAACCATGTTGCCCTCGCTGTCCAACACCTCAGCAGGGTTAGTCAACAATGCTGCCAACTCGTCTGTGGTCGTACAAGCGTTGATTTCGGTTTCGCGTGTCCCGCAGGTAGTCCGAACAGCAGCTCGATATGTGCTCACCGTTGAAGGGACAGCAACATCAGTTTCTGCTTTGCGGGTGACGTACCAGTCGGTTGGCGCGAGCAGCGTTGCAGCAATCTCTTTCTGCGCTGCTGCCCATACGGACTTAAGGCCCTTGGTAACGACTTGGTTGCCGTCGCCATCCAAGACAGGGTTGTTGTTTTCGTCTACTACGTTGACGTTCTCAAGTGCCTTGGGGTTGCCAACGCCCCAATAAAACCGCTGGTCATACGGTTCAGGGTCAGCGACCTCAGTGATGCCGACTGCTGCTTTATCCTCAGCAGAAGCACGACGCAGCCAGTTAGCTGGATACTGCGTACCGTCTGCATCTGTGAAGGGGCGGTCTACGCCAAGAGGCTGACCATTGAGAAGGAAGGCCATGATTGAAGGTTAGCAGGCGTTGGCGTACTTGAAAGGCACCTCAGCGAATGCCATATAGATATAGTCATCATTATTTCCATTAGCAGCACTATCGTTATCTTTAAGCTTAAATCCATTCGAGTAAATATCAATGCCCTGCGTGAGGTTGTAGTCCCCCTCAGAAGTGTCAGAGTCTCCCTTGATGAAATTGTCTCTAGGGTTGTGTGGGCTTCTTTTGTTGTCCATAATCAACCAAAAATCACCAGCGTCAAATCTCTTCAGCTCAACAAACGCTGGCTTGAAGCCGGTGTAAACAAAAGTACCGTCAGGTTGGCCAGAATTGCCTTTGTACTTGCCAAACTTGCTATAGCCTTCAACTTCAGCAAAGCAGTAAGCAACATAAGTATTACCGTTGTAAGCGCTGCCGACACCACCGTCATTGACAATAGTGAAAACGCTGCTTGTTGGAGCTGTGCCGTTCCATGGATTTGCGCCGCTGTTAGCTGCGTTCCCCAAGTTCCAATACATGTATTCAGTTGTCGGATTATTTAAATTTGCATTGTACATAAACCAATGATCTGTATTTTTCCGCCCTTTGATGATTATCATTTTCGGTGCAACACCTAGGCCATGGCCAACAGTTTCAGTGCTGCCGGGTCCTGTATAGGTGACAATCGAGAAGCCTGCCTCAGGATTTACGCTTACCGAGCTTGTAATCGAGCCGTCAGAGTTGCTTGAAGCAGTACCGCCTGCAAGCCAGTTCCAAGCCACCGCAGTGTCTGAGCTGTCATTAACCGTTGGGTGCGAAGAGGTGACATTAAAACCATCTGCTTGAAATGAAATGTTGCCCTCGTTAGTGCGACCTTCTTGTGTTGCAGAACGGTCTAGACGCTCCGAACCACCTCTAACTGAATCAAAGACTGCATGGCCTCTGCTGCCATCAGAACGCATTTTAATCCATGTCCAGTCAGGTTGAAACCCAACACCGGTCACTGATTGAGTTGAACCGTTGCCTGTGAAAAGAACAGTGTTGAAGTGCTTCGTTCCATCTCGAACAGTGGGTAAAGACAAATTTTTAGTGTTTAGGGCTAGGTATCCGACTGGCGGCGTATAGGCAAAAGCGCGTTGGCCGAAGTTGTAGGCATAGGTAACTGTTGAACTTGACTGCCCGTTGCTGCACGCAAAAACATATTCTTCATTGTCAATGTTGATAGCGCCCTGGCTAGCTCCGTTCTTGTAAAAAGTTACTGTATTTTGAGCTGAATCTAGATCTAATGCAATTCCTATTACATCATTGACAGCCCAAGTTGCTCCGTAAGATGCTCCACCAGAGAGCTTAGTGCCATTCATAACGTAACCATGTCCAGACCCACCCCTTTGAGATTCATCAACTTGTCTTTCACCGTCAAATCCCCTGATGGTGCATATACCAACCATGGCGTTAGTAGCAGTCTTAGCAGTACACACCACTTCGGCATACCACTTGCCGCTATTGACTGCGATGCTGCCGCCAGATGTACTTGCGTTATTGCAAACAGTGTCTAGATTGCCGTTGCTGAAAGTAGATACATTGTCAGTATTTAGTGGGTTCAACGTACACCAGTTGTTTGTCGGCGTGTCCAACAAGCTGTCGTTATCCGCACCAGCGGTCACGCTGAGATTGTTTGGCGTAAAGTTGTTGCCGTTGCCGCTGCTGTCCTTGCCAAGAGTCGTTGGGGTAACGTCTGAGTTGTCTGAGAACTTTAAATAGAAGCCATTGGTGCCAAAGCTGCCGACATACCTTTTAGGAACTAGCTGTCCTGTCATTGGATCTGTTTCTGTAAAACTTGAAGGGTCAAGCGCCGTCCCATCAATGTAATAGTATTCTGCGATGTAGCCGTCAGCGTACTTAAGGTTGCTGGTGTTAATCTGAACTCTTCCGATATTTATATCTTGCAAAAAATCGCTTGAATATGTTCTGTCAAGCTCGTCAGTATTTTCTTGGTCGAAATCAGTAACTCGAACTCCGTTGATATATAGCTTTGCTCTATCTGCCGCTGTTGAGTCTGTGCTGTCTCTTTGCAGCAAAAGATGATACCAAGCGCTTGGGTCTCTTAAGCGAGCCGCACTTTCGAGTCTAGTTATATCTGAGCCGCTTGAATTTCTGATCCTCCATATCAACCTGTCGCTGGCATCTAGCCCAAAAACGGTGAAAGCAGCAGTGCCAGAGTGCGACCCAGCTATAGGGAACCAGTCGCCAAGCTGACCTTTTTTTATCCACGCAGAAAACGTAAATATCTTTGTGCTGTCAGGCGTCCCGAAAGTATTTTTTCTTAGATAAGCATTGTCACCATCATTAAACCGCACGCTGCGTTCAATCTCATACCTAGTGCGACCAGCCGCACCAGTGAGCATATTGCTGCCAAGGATGCTCATGAGTAGTTAGCGGTGAAGACAGCGTGAATTGAACTTGTGGTGCGAACGACGTAATCAATGCGATCTACAGCTGACGCTCCTGTAGACAACGTGGGAGCTACTCCGTTTTCAAAGTCCCACTGGCTGCCGTAGGTCAACAGGCGACCACCAGTGCTGTCTTGGACGATAAAAATCGAACCGCTTTGACCTGCCGTCAGGTTGCTTGGGTTGGCCAGCGTGCAAGACGAAGTATTCGCAAGCGTCAAGGCAAAATTATTTGACGTTGCAAAATCAAGCGTCTTAGTGGTGTCGCTAGCAGCAACAGAAATCGCAGAGATAGTGCCGTTTGCCGTTTCAAACGTGACAAGGCCCGTACCACTGATTGAGAACCCACCGTCAGTGCTTGAGGTGTGCTCTACTTTATTGACCTTGAGAATCGACATTTCAGGAAGGCTTTACGGGCCAGGTGGGGGTTGCTGGATCGCTGGTGTTAGCGGGTAGATCCCGCAACGCCTGACGATAAGTCCGCATCTCTTCTGTCAAAGTAGCGTCAGACAACGCCAGATAGTCAGTCTCGGCAAGACGACGATTGCGCTCTTCACGCAACAGACCTAGATCAACGCCAGGCTGAACATCACGTTCATAGGCTTCGCGTTCTGCAATCTCCTCTGCAGACAGCGGAGTAACGGTTACTTCGCCAGTGATGGCATTAACGCTGCGCTTGTTCAAGGTCATTCGATCACCTCCGTAATCAGGGTAACTCCCCCATTGGTGTCATCAAATGTGTTTGTAGTACTAGGTCGAATTTTGATTCGATCGATTGTCACGCTGCTAATGTCTGGCGAATATCCTGCACCTGTTCGCAGACTTGCACCATCTTGTCTAATCGACACGTGTTGTGCATAAAACCTTGTTGGCGAACTTGCTTTGTCAGGGCAAAGTTCGTGAAAGCCAAAAAGTGATTGGCCGGAAGTGCCAAGGCGCATTCTAAAACTATCTGTCTGGTCATCTCCTGAAATGCCAGTTGTGCCTATAGCGCCAAAATAACAAATGTAGCCAGAAGTGAAATATGTTCCACCGCTAGCGGCATGCCCTATTTGGACTGCAAGGTGATTACCACCACTAAGGCTTAGGTCATGGAAGATGAGCCTGAGTCGCGAAAAATTTGCGGGTATTCCTGTAAATTCAAGCTCAGTGTCACCATTGCTAACACTTAATTCTGAGCTGTAAGTGCGCTTTACCCTGTCCAGCGCACCAAACTCCAGCTGGCCAGCAGTGCTGCCGTTCTTTAAATACTGATTTGCACTGCCTGCATCAATCGGCAGGGTCAGCACAATGTCCGAACCAGAAGGGCTGGTGTTTGCTGGTGCGTCAAAACCAACGCTTCCAGCAGTACTGCCTTTGAGTTTGATGCTCATGATCTAACGGGCCAAATAGGGTTGGAAGGATTAGAAGTGTTGGCTGGCAGATCGCGCAACTCTTGCCTGTATGTTTTTAGCGCGGCTGGGACAGTAGTGCCAAGCTCTTTGTGCTTGACGATCTCCCAGTCTGTTGAGGTAAGTAACTGGTCGCGCTTTGTCCGCAGATCGCTCCAAGCGTTTTCAGTTACTAGCTCGGCTGCCGCAGCGTCCACGAGTGACTGATCAAGTGTGATCTGGTTGCCGTCAGCATCAAAAGCCCCTGTCCCATCGTCAATGGTGACAACATTTGGATACGCACGGCGGATTGCGAAATGGTTCATCCTGCGACCTCGATTACGGTGATAGTAGAAATAGGTCTTGCGTGGGTGCTTGCGTTTGCATCAGAACGACCGTCATTAACAACTAACGTTCCACCATCTATTCTTCCAGTCTGAAATTTATACGTCAAAGCATTAGTGCTAGACGGAGAATCTAGAATTTGAATGTTTACCTGTAATTGGGCTCCGACCAGATTTTCGTGACGCCCGATCCACATAGACCTTTGCCTGTTTCCGCTCGCATCACCTTGGGAAATAATAGTGTCACTGCCGCCTTCTTCTCTAACAATGCGTGCTGCTAGGCGGATATCATCACTAGCAGTACCGTAATTCACATAGCACATCGCCAAAATTTTACTTGAGCTAGACGTCGGAGTGATGTCAACCGTCAAGCCTGTTACGTCGTTAAAACCATCAGCGGTTGTTGAAAAGATGTTGGTTTTAACCGTCTGCTGAACCTGCAGAATTCCACCAGCACCGCGCTTAGCCGCCGTTACCGCTCCAGCAGCAAGCATGTCAGTATCGACAATGCCGTCAGGCAAGCCGCCGACTGAGACGCCTGTAATAGTTCCGCTGCCGTTGATTGCTATTGGCATGATCAGAGAATTACGAGAACCGCACCAGACGGCACTGTCAGTGTAACCCCGCTATTGATTGTGGGCGATACCGTCATCCCATGTTTGTTAGCAGTCAGCTCGTAGTTAGTGGTGACAGTCTGATCTGTCTCAACAACCCATTGATCACCGCCGCCGCCAGTAGCACCACCACCAAGAGAGCCCCAAGCTGACCCGCTGTAGCCCTCATATCTGGTCAAAGTTGTGTTGTAACGGATCATCCCGTTATTAGGGCTGCCCGGACGCTGAGCTGTTGTCCCGACTGGCAGGTCAAGCGTTCCAGTGCCTGACATCAGGATGTTGCCACCAAACGTGGCAGTGCCTGTAAACGTTGGTGATGCCGCAAGGGCTAGACCAAGGTTGGCCGTTCCAATACCGCCTACCGCACTGACATTGACGTAAGCACTGTTTGCAGCATTTCTAAGTTTGAGAGTGCTATCGCCTGTATCGACGTACCACTGGTTGGCAAACGTAGTAGCCGGATCTGTCGAGCTGCTGTTGTTTGTCGCAATCGCAGACAGCGCGTTATTGAGGTCGCCACGAAACGCGCTACCGCTTTGGTTGGCTAAAGAGTAGTCGTGAGTCGCCACAAAGCCTTAGCGCACTATTGCTGACAGTTTACGACTTGCCAAAGCCTGTTGCCATGTAGTTGAAGTTCCGGTCAACGATTGTGCCGCTGCTGTTTTTGAACGTAACAGTGAAGCCAGTTCTTGAGATGCTGGACAGCTCAAAGAAGTCTCCAGTGGCCATGTTTAACGGTGTGATGCCGATGGTGGGCAGCGCGCTGTCTGCTCCTCCAAGGCTGCTAGTGCCTGTAAAAAACGCATTGGTAAACGTGACAGCTTTGGCTGATGTGCCGCTAGCAATCGTTGCGGTGCTTTGCTCAGTGCGCTGCTGCAGTTGTGCTTTGTAGCCCAGCTCGTCCACAAGGATGTTTTGAGCTGCGTTGGTCGTGGTCAGAACGGTTTTGAACTGAAACGCACGGGCTTTCAAAACACCATTTGCCAACGGCTGCCATGCGCTGTAAGTCGGCGAGCCAGACGGATCGTCGTTGGTCTTTCGCACATAAAGCTCAGCATTGACCTGATCGACAACACCGCCATCAATGTCCTGCCAAGTGTCAATGTTGTCTGTTCGGCTGTCCCAAAGGTCACTTGGGTAAATGCCGCGAGCAACAAGCCGACGCTCCAGGTCCAAGCTGTAAACAGCCTCGAGGTCCAGCGTGTCGGCAAAAGCGTATTCACCAGTGCCTGCTGAGACGCCATCACTATCGAGAATCAAAGCGTCATAGGTTGTGTCGTAGGTTGTGTCAGTCTTACTGCCAGTAAACGGTGTTGGCGTGATCTGATCCTCACGCTGGTTTTTGACACCAAAGAACGTCTGCGAAACTGGTTGGTCAACAATGACGGTGGTTTCTGTTGCGCTCTTACGCAGACCGTCGTCTTCAAACTTGACTAGGTACTCCCCTTCTAAGAGAGGCACAGTCGCTTCAGTTGAACTGCCCGCAATCGCGGCAATGAGGTCAGTGCTGTTTGACCACGTCGCACTGCCGTCAGTCAGATTGCTGTGTCGGATATGAACCTTGCCACTGACTTTTACGTCAAGGTCGACAGTCTCATCCCAACGCAAACGTGCGCTGTTGTAATTCAAAGGTTCTAACGTCAGATTTTGTACGTTGCCTGGGATTGCTGTTTTTCCTGCGAGTTCAAAAAACTCTTTAGTGATTGGGCCAGATTTGTTATTAAAATTGCGAGCACTAACCTGAACCTCCAGGTTTCCTGCTTTCAACCCTTTGATTTGTGTTGATGAAGCTTCAGTGGTGATTGTTTCAAAATTACTGTTATCCAAACGGTAACGAACAACAAAATCATTAACGTTAGGATCTTGAACGGTTATTACATTGTCGTCCGCATGTGTAACTTGATTAACAGGGCTTTCCCAGTTGAGGTCAACAGCTGTTTTGACAGTTCCACCTTCTTCATATAAAAATTCGGTGGCCGACAAGTCGCTTACCGCTGATGGTGGCTCAGTGAGATTGCTAATGTCGCGCTGAGTTAATTTGAGGTCCTCCTCTACTGCGTTGTAAATGCTTTCGTTGTATTTAATTGCAGCTACTCCAAAAACTCCGTCACCTTCTTCTGCAACGCTAACTACACGAAACTGCTGAGATTGAATATCGTCTGTTTGAATTAGCCAAGGCGCATTGGCCGCTGGTGCCTGACTAAATGCGACAGGAACAGTAACCACTTTGCCGCTAATTGAACCAATGTTTCTTGTTTCAACTAAACCGTTCGGCAAAACAATTGACAGTTTCGGGTCTTCGCTTGTGTCAACTAATAGATCAGTGTCGCTATCAAGGGTTATTTGAGTCGTAGTTGCAGAAGAAACACGTCCATTCCTTCGCGTCCCACCGCGCAAAGGATCAGCAATGTCCACCACCATGCCAGGCCTAACGACAATGCCTGAGTCAATGCCGATGGCGAAGTTGCACGTCTCGTAGAGGTCTTGCTCGCTAAGCAGTGTCCATTTTCCCAGCCTGTTGGCTTGACCCTGCGAATAACAGCCGACCGCTTTAATGTCCTTATTGTTTACGCCATACTTGGCAACAGCGTCAGCATCTTCAACGTACTCAAACGAAACCTCACCCAGTTCGTCGTAATCCTGGTACGCAACAGTTGCACAAGTGTGACGGCTTCGGACTGACGATCCAGAATACGAAAAAGCGCCATCAACAACGTTGGCTGGGCCAAGAGTGTATTGAGCGTCAGAAGGCTTGTCCTGCAACAACACCAATGAGCCTGCGCCATAAAAAGAAATGCCTCTAAAAATGCTGGTCATCTCTTGGATGACGTTGTAAACCTCTTTGCGCTGGTTGATTAGCAGATTGCAGCTAAAACGTGGCTCTTGTCCACCTTTTCCATCATCAACAAGGGTGTTGCAATACTGGCTGGTTGCAAAAAAGTCATAGCGATCAAGCGAGGATTCAGGAACACCAGCTCCGTACCTATCGTTTGTAAGCAAATCCCATAAGCACCAAGCCGGATCGTTTGTCCAAACCGCGCCACCTGAGGCCCCTGGATCGGTGCTTAATTCACCATTCCAAACACCAGTATATGTAATTCTTCCAGGTATTCCGCCTGTAATTGATTCGGTAGAACCAGTTGATACAACAAGCCTTTCAGTCGCGCTTGTGTCAATTTTTGCATTAGTCGGAACACCTATCTTTATTCCACGAATTAAATATTTGCGCTGAGGAATACGATTGAACTGCTTGGACCCAAAACGTAAGCCAACAAGAGCGCTGTTTGGATAGGCAAGCTTGGCGTCAATAATTGAAGTAAAGCTCGACCAATTTGTCGTATTAGCAAGAGTTGATGAGCTGTTGTCGGCAGTATTTCTTACAACCTTGATGTCTACAGGGAACGCGCCGCTAAGAGTTATCAAGTAATCTCGTTGATAGCGGCCATTGCTTTTGCCTTTAATCTTATCAGTCTTAACCGTGTTGTAGCCGCCGCCGTTGTATTGAACCTGAATGCTAATACTTACACTCGTGCCAATAATGTCGCCATCATCTTCTATTTTCCTTAGCGAAGGGATCTCGATTGTTACTCGAACACGGTCAACATCGTCATCCGTAATCTGCCTAACTACTGGCGCGGCTTTAGTAACCTCAACACCAACTTGTGTCTCAGACTCAACATTGCTAAAAACGCCGGGAATATAGGTCTGTCCTTGCGTGCCATTACGAGTGCTGACTGTATAGTCAGAAAAATTGTATGTGTCGTCTGGTGCTTGCAAAGGAGTGCCGTCAAAAAAGATACTTTTATTGCCGTCATCTAAGCCTTGAATTTCGCCCTCACTGATTAAGTCAAGAACGTTTGCAAACTGCTTTGACTGCAGTGAATCATCAGCTTCAGTTGGAGTGTGGCCACCACCGCCACTTTTGCGGCCACCACCAGCACCTGCAATTCTTTGGCCTAGGCCTGCATTGTGAACGCGAATGTTATTTGCGATAAACGTATGCTGCCGTTCTACCGTCAAGTTGTAGACAGTCGCTGTGCCCAAATCCTTTCGGCTCGTCATCGGCCTAAGATGCCCCATGACATCAATCAAGCAGTCATCAAAACCAAGGCTCCCAATCGCAACGAATGCGTTGTATTGGTTCAAGACCCAATGATTTGGTGTTGCGTCTACATACTCGTTTCCCCAAAAGCCATACCGATAAACTTGCTCTTTTTCGTGAACATGAACTTTTAGTACCTTTGCAACATGTGTATTGCCCTTGTCATCAAAACTGATTACTTCACTGCCTTCTTTGAGCTGGTCAATCCGAACCTGCCCGTCAGGAGTTGACACAAGCGTATCGGCTGTGAAGCAGCCACCACCACCAGCGCCTGAAATGTACTTTGCTTCAGTCATGTTCAAACCTGATCAACGTCAAGGCCAGCAGAAATAACCGCTGATCCAACAAACACACGCCCATAGGCTATTGGCACGGGCACGCCCTGACGAACAGTATTCGCAACGCCGCTAAAGCTGTTTGATTCCAACTGTGTCGGTGCTTCAGCAGGTCCAGGCGGTTTTGGCACAGGAGAAAGCATTTGAGCTACACCGGCCAACATCAAGCCAATGCCTAATGTTCCTGCTGCCGCCACTAATCCAGCGCCACCAGCAGCCACTGCAGCACTGCCCATCACAGCGAAACCACCTTTAGCAAGCGAGAAGCCCACGAAAGGATTGAAAATCGCAACACCGACCAAGACAGCGCCAAGAATAAATGTCCCAACGCCACCATTACCAGCACCAGTCAAAACAGGCGTAATTGCAAAAACATCTTGCTCACTCCATGGCGTGAACATTCCGGAAACATCCTCGCTGTATATTTTTTGCTTGCCGAGGCTTACTCGATAAGCAACTCCATTCTTCTCGCTATCAATCAACCATTGCTCAAGCTGCGGAAAGTTGACTAGCAAGGCACGCATCGCCTGAGCAGGTGTATCAGCTACGAACTCAAAGCGACTGGCTCCCAGCAGCTCGCGCAGTGCCCCGTAGACCTTAACGACTTTCATGCCTCAAGGCGCAGGCGGTGTTCTTCAAATAATACCCGCCGTAAACGTCCCTGCTAGACAGCCGGCCCTGCACATGATGCAAAACCTGCTGATCGCCCAGGTAGATCGCTGCATGGTTTGGGACGGGAGACACCAACTGCATTAGCAACGCATCGCCACGCTTCAGTTCAGTAATTGGAATCTTTCTAAACCCTTCCTTTTGAAAGTTCTCTAGGTAGAGGTTTTCGCCGTGGTCCCACCACTTGTCCCGGCGTGGATAGTTCCGCAGTTCAAGCCCAAACTCCCGCTTATACCAATCGCGGCAAAGGCTGTAGCAGTCCACCACACCATGCGAAAACTCACGTCCTACATATGGCAACTCGAACCCATCAGGCTCGCAATAACCCCAATTCTCAGTGTTCGGATTGACAATGTGCCAAGGCAAACCGCTTTGCTCACAAGCGACACGATCAGCTGGTGAAGGATTGTGGTTGGTGGTTGGATGACTGTGGATCACCGCAACGATTTCGCCTTTATCCTCCACAGCTGCGTAATCAGCTGGATCGAGCACAAAATGCTCGTCCGGCGTGTCAGCCAAGTTTTTGCAAGGGAAATAACGACGCTTGCCCTTCACTACAGCCACCAACCCACAGCATTCTCTTGGGCTCTCTTCTTTTGCATGTGCCAAGACCTGACTGGTGATGGAAGAAGGCAAAGTCATCTCAGCAGTCCGGCGCCGGGGAACGACCCAAACGGTAGTTCATTATTGTCACCAAAGCGACATTTACAGCTAGAAAGACGCTTGCCGCAAACATCATTTGCATCAAGAGTTTCTGGCTCATCATTTTTATCAAAACGATAATATGTAACGCCATCAACTACTTTTCCAGGTTCAGATCCTGGAACGTAGCCGCATTCTGAGGACTTATAGACCCACTGGCAAATGTTGGCCACTACCTGCCGGTTTGGCAACTGTTTGTTCGACAGGTCAAACTTGCTGGCAAGCTCAAAAGTGACAACATCGCGTGATTCTGAGGCTTTACGGTCGACGAACCATTCCTCAACAGGGAAAGTTGCGTAAGGGTCGGCTCCAGATTCACCATCGAGAAACTTCTTCAAGGTTCTGATGCGCTTGACCTTTGCTCCAATCAAATCATTACCTGGAGTGATCGCGTTGACTCCAATCAATAACGCAGTTATTGCGGAATTTAAATTTGCTACAGACAGCGTTGGGCGTGGTAACGACCCAGAGTTTTTGTACTCAAAGCCTTCGGCCTTAACAGGAAGACGAGCGTAATCATTCCCATTCCAAGTGATGTTGCCAGTTATCGCATCATTTGCTCCTGCATGCCACCGCAAGACATCGCTACTGCCATGCAAGGTACTGTCGTAATGCAGTTCAAATAGCTCAATAATCGCGCTTGGTGAAATTGCTGAAAGGTCTGCATAGATCGAACTGATTGCTTTCCATGTAACCGTTCCATCAACAACGGCACCTGCTGTGACGCATTGCTCGTTAAAAACAAGCAAACAGTTGCCAGCGACCGCATCTGCATCAGCTGTGTTAACAGTGCTGTCTACATTGAAAAGACTTGTAGGCCAAACAGGCTCTGTGCCGCCTGATGTTCCAGCTTCAATGCACTCAAAAACTACGCCGTTGTTTTGAGACGCAGTAGCACGTCGAACGTCTCCAACAGCAAACGCGGTGCTAGCAGCCCAAGCGGTATAAGCCATTAGGGTTCAGGTACTTGAGTAAATGTTGTCTGTATAGTTGCCAAGTTTGAATAAGGCAAGGTCTTGGTCCAAGAGCTGCAAATCCATTTGTAAGTATCGGTCTCGTCTGGAGGAGACCAGTCGAACGATTCCATATTATTAGCCGCTCTGGCTTCTAGAAAAGCTTCAATCGTGTCAGAATCTGTTTCAGTCAAATTTCTAAACTCAAGCTGCCA
>CEPG01028782.1_pt1 | contig 16617 bp, 14 predicted proteins | sample 530551 | NCBI WGS metagenome assembly CEPG01 (sample SAMEA2620384, study PRJEB7988) | marine metagenome | biome: marine biome (ENVO:00000447); feature: surface water layer (ENVO:00002042); material: "saline water (ENVO:00002010), including plankton (ENVO:xxxxxxxx)" | depth 5 m | reverse complement strand
CGCAAGGACCCACGGCATCGGCCCGGCAAGCCGCGCCTGCGGGATCAGCGCGCGCGCCTTGTCGCCCGTGAACGCGGACTGTCCGGCTCGCGCGGCGTCGGTGAGCGGCGGCTGGCTCATCGCTGCGCCTCTTCCGTTGCGGCCCTACGCGGCGGATAGCGCAGCGCACCGGTCGGATCCGCCAGCCGCCCCTTGTCCAGCCGCATGATCATCGAACTGCGCACGTTCTGCAACAGGTGCACATCGTGGGTCGCGACGATCACCGTGGTGCCCAGCCGGTTGAGCGATTCGAACAGCCGCATCAGCTTGAGCGCCATGTCCGGGTCGACGTTTCCGGTCGGCTCGTCGGCCAGCAGGATGTCGGGCCTGCCGATTACCGCGCGGGCGATGGCAACGCGCTGCTTCTCACCGCCCGAAAGCGTCTCGGGCCGCGCTTCGGAGCGGTGCGCCAGCCCCACCCATTCGAGCATGTCGGACACCGGCTGGACCAGCTCGCTCTCGTCCACCCCAGCGATGCGCAGCGGCAGCGCGACATTGTCGAACGCGGAGAGGTGATCGACCAGCCGGAAATCCTGGAAGACGACGCCCAGCCGCCGCCGGAACCCCGGCAGGCGCGAACGTGGCATGGTGATCACGTCGCTGCCGAACATACGGATGATCCCGCGCGACGGGCGCTGCGCAAGGTAAAGCAGCTTGAGCAGGCTGGTCTTGCCCGCCCCGCTCGCGCCGGTGAGGAAATAGAAGCTGCCCGGCCACAGCGAAAAGCTGATATCGGTCAGGATCTCCTTGCCGGTCCCGTAGCGCAGGCCGACATTGTCGAAGAAGGCGACTTCGCCGTCACCCCCCGACATTTTCATGCCCCGCCATCATGCTGCCTCACGCGCTACCGACCCGTCCCGTGGTTAACGAGGGGCGATATAGGGCGCATTGCGTGTGGACAAAAGGCGCAAATCCGGCCCGTCCACCACCGGGGCGCTTGCCTCGCAAGCCTTGCGCGGCGTAATGACATACTCACCATGATCCTTGCCTGCCCCGCCTGTGACACCCGCTATGCCGTGCCCGACAGCGCCATTGGTGCCGAGGGGCGGACGGTGCGCTGCGCGCGCTGCCGCCATAGCTGGTTTCAGGAAGGAAGCGAACTCGATCTGGAGACGCTGGAGCAGGACGGATCGGCCAAGGTAGAGCCCACCCAGCGCCAGCCTTGGCACGATGTCCCGCCGATCAGTTCCAACGACGACCCCGAGGACGAATCAGCAGGCCGGTCGCAATTCGCTGCCGAACCGCCATTTCGGCCGCGCCGCAATCCGCTCAAGATGTGGGGCATGGCGGCCAGCCTCTTCGCGGTGATTTCCGTCGGGACGATCGCTGCGGTCAGCTATGCCGGGCTGCCCGACTGGGTGCCTGTCAGCCGCCCCACTTTTGCGATGAACGAGCCCGATCTTGTGCTCGAATTTCCGGCGAGCCAGCAGGACCGCCGCACGCTACCCGACGGCAGCGAGTATTTCGGCGTCGCGGGCGAGATCAAGAATGTCGGGCACGAAACCAAGGCAGTGCCGCCGGTGCTGATCGTGCTGTACGATTCGCGCAACCGGAAGGTCTACAACTGGGAAATCCTGCCGCGGCAGGGCCGCCTCCAGCCGGGCGAGACGCTCAGCATCAACGAAGCAATCACGGACCTGCCGAAATCCGCCAAATTCGCCGAAATCGGCTGGAGCCCTTCCTGACGCAAAGCGCCGCGTGCGGATAGGTGTCGCAAAGGCGCTTGCGGGGCGCGTACACCCCTGCTAGTGCGCCGCTTCCTCACGGGGTCCAGCCGTAAAGGCAGACCCCGGATGCAGCCCGAACATACGGGCTTGTGTGCGGTCGTGGCGGAACTGGTAGACGCGCAACGTTGAGGTCGTTGTGGCCGCAAGGCCGTGGAAGTTCGAGTCTTCTCGACCGCACCAAACAGTCTCTGGGAAAACTCAGACACTACCTTCGGGCCGATACCTCGCCCAGTATATCGCAGTTCTGCGGGGATTGCGTGGGTCTATCCGACGCGCGTGGGCGAGAAAGCGAACAGAGAGGCGACCTTCGCAGCGCCATTTACCCTCATTCTCTGTCTTTAATTGTGTCGCCTCAGCTCGGTGGGCGGTAGATGAGAGCATTCGCGATTAGCGAGTAAAGCCCAACACCGCTTCCTGCGCTTCCCACTCGATTGGCAGATCGATTTCGAGGAGCCGCTTGCGGGTCAGCGATGGTGGCTGGTGGCCTGCAAGGATGGTCTCGACGATGCGAGGACTGAGCCAGCTTGCCCTGAACAGCCGGCCGAGCTGCTTGCGGCACCGTCCTTCGTTCTTGGCCAACCGGTTGATGCTGAGCTGCGGGTTGGAGAGCACCAGTTCTCGAACCTTCATCGCCTCGACAACCAGATCGATCAGCTTTGGGTCTCGTGAGTGCCCCTCGGTATGACCTTCGATCCGCAGCTTCGCCTCACGGAACGGCCTGCGGTTCGGAAGCGGAATGTTCCAGCGCCATGATTGATCGGATGCGATGCCAAGAGGTTCAGTCAAGATCATCATTTCGATCTCGCTGGCAGTCAGTTGAATGGCCCCGATCAGCAATCGTATTGCGGCGTCGCGACTTGCCGGATGTGCCAATTCCAGTTTCCGCAGGCGCGCAGCCTCGAACATTACGGCGAGCTGCGCTGCCTCTTCGATATTCGCCAGCCGCCTCAGCGCATGCTCATCATCGAGGAGGTCAGAGAGCCTCGCGACGATATGCTTCTCCAATGTTGCCCGTGGCCAGCGGGTCGCAGGCTTGTCTGTTGGCTTCACTAAATTCTTGCGGGTCTCGTAGTAGGCGTATCGCCTGCTGCCTTTGGTTGCATATGTTGGTACCATTGACCGCCCTTCCCTGTCGGTCAGCAATCCGCGTAGCACGGCTTCCTGAGCTTCATTCCTCGCCCTTCTGCGTGGTGGAGCCTTTTCCTGCAGCCTTGCCTGTACCGCGTTCCACAGCTCTTCATCGACGATCGCCTGGTGCTCGCCGTTATAGACCTTGCCCTTGTGTACGATCATTCCGCGATAGATCGGGTTCTTCAGCAGGTGGAATAGGCTGCCCCGACGGAATGGGATTCCGCCACGGTGTGGTCCGCAGGTTCGGCGCTGGACCTTGGTGCGGATGCCCTCTTCCTCCATCTGCGCAATCAGTTCATTGGCCGAACGCGAAACAATATAGCGCTGCATGATCGTGCGCACCCGCTTGGCTTCCTCCCATACCGGCACCAGCTTGCGATCGATCACCTCGTATCCGAGTGGGACCGGGCCTCCCATCCAAAGACCCTTTTTCTTCGAGGCAGCGATTTTGTCCCTGATGCGCTCCCCGGTCACTTCGCGCTCAAACTGAGCGAAACTGAGAAGCACGTTGAGCGTGAGCCGCCCCATGCTCGTCGTGGTGTTGAACGCCTGGGTCACGCTGACGAAACTGGCTTGCCTCGCGTCGAGTCGTTCCACGATCTTGGCGAAGTCGGCGAGGCTGCGGGTCAGCCGATCGACCTTGTAGACCACGATCACATCGACGAGCCCTGCTTCGATATCCTCGATCAGGGCAAGCAGACCGGGCCGTTGCATTGTTCCACCCGAGAACCCGCCGTCGTCGTAGTGGCGGTCAACTAGGGCCCAGCCCTCGTGCCGCTGGCTCAGGATATAGGCCTCGCAGGCTTCGCGCTGCGCATGCAGGCTGTTGAATTCCTGCTCTAGGCCATCCTCCGTCGACTTGCGGGTGTAAACCGCGCAGCGCAGGCTCGTCATACGCTTGCCTTTCCGGTGAGTCCGAAGAACTTCGGTCCATTCCAGTGCGCGCCGGTAATGGCCTTTGCTATGGCGGTCAGAGAGCGCCACTCCCTGCCACCGTAAGCAAAGCCCCTCTCGAGCACGGTGACGGTGTGGCCGGTCCCGTGCCAGTCGCGCACAAGCCTTATGCCCGGAGAGAGTTTTCGAGGAACTGCAACCGAGCCGGTCGCGCCCTCGTCGCCCTTCGTTCTTCCATGGGCCTTGAGCAATGCCCGTGTCTCGCGGCTGAGCCCGCCAAGGCGCTGCTCCTGCAGGCGGTAGCCAAGCGCCAGACGCAGCAGTTCAGGGGAGATCGCCGGACTGGGCGCGCCGAGCCAGCGCCCCCACTCCTCTCTGAGCTGGGCTGGTGAGAGCTGGTCGAGCCCCTCGATCGACAATTGCGCCCGCCTTCCCATCAGGCGCCGTTCTTCGCCGGCGTAGCGGCCCCGATGCGGTAGATGGACTCGCCATCCTTGTTCTTATCGCGGTGGACCTGCTTTCCCTTTTTGCGCAGTCCAGTGAGGAATGCCCGGCAGGTGTGGGACTGCCAGCCAGTCGTCGTGCATATCGTTTCAAGACTGGCGCCTTGCCGTCGGCTAAGCATCGCCTCGACGATGGCGGCCTTGGTCTGACGGGGCTCGCTCGCCAGTGCGACCGTCGGCAGCTTGTTCTCTTTGATGGCAGGCTTTGTCTTGGCACCATTGCGCCTTGCATTCCGCCCGGCCGGCTCCTTCGGCGCAATGGCTGCAGCCCCGAACTCGGCTCCTGTTGCACCGCTGGGCGTGCCGTCCTCGCCGGCGTTCCTGGAGTGGGTATCAGTAGTCATGGGTGGTTCTCCTTCGCAGAAGCAGCAACAATCGCTGCTTCACCACCCAAGGCCCCGGTTCGCGGCGCGGCGGGGCTGCGGCCCCGCCAGGGGTCGCGATTCAGTGGGTCGACCAATGCTTCGTTGGCATGGGAAGTCGAATGAAATCCGCGCGAGAAAGCTGGCGGTGGACATGTCCGCCAACCTGCGGCTTCGTAGCCGCATGGACGACGACACCCACGAGCTAATAGTTCGGCTGTGCGCCCGGGCGGGGATAGTGATGGAAGACGCCAGCGTCATCGCACTGTCGGTTGCCAGGTCCCGCGACGATGCAATCCTTGAGAGCGAACTTGAGAAACTCACTCTGGCCGTGGAGCTAATCAAGACTTGTATCGAAGCGGCTTCGAAGGTTGCCAGGTGACCGCTTTGCGCCCCAATTTCAGCCGTTCCACTTCTTCCTTGGATCACCCATAAGCGGACCAGGCTATTGGGATCTTACGCAACGCTATAGCGCCCAATCTTCCGATTATCTGGCATTCACCGATCTTGTCTGCCTACCAGGACCGTAACATCTACCACGAGATACGCAGCGGCTCATCGCCGCTTAAGATTGACGCGGATGTCCCCCGATAGGATGCCTCGGCTCCATGACGAGATGATGTCTCTGTCGTCGAGCCAAGCGACCAATTCGAGGTTCTCCGCGGTCGGTTCAAGGTAGGGTGTGTAGTAGCCCTTCCTGATCCGGGAATAAGGTTCCGGGAGGGCGGCCATTATGGCCCGCACCATTTCGTCCGGCAACAATTTATTCGCCTTGTTCAATAGCGAAATCTTTGACCGGACTGTCCCCGCATTCTCGATCAGGAGCTTCGCCTGATCAGCAGATAGCTTGGGAAGTGGCCGGTCCACCCGCTCGAGGATCGGGGCGATCACCGCTGCTCTTCCCGGCGCGTCCGGCAACGTCGTCAAATCCATCGATCCGATCAGCGCGTGACGCTGCGCGTCTTCGATGTCCGCCTTGACGAGTTCTTCTTTGAAATCGTCGTCGATCGCGATGCCGGTTTTGCCTGCATGGTAGGTTTCGATGTTTCTGGCCAGGAAGGACACTTGAAGGTCGCGATCTCCTGCAAGCGCCTCGAACGTGTCCTTCGCGAATACGATCTTCTGCTCGTCGATCAGTATTTGCGACTTGTCAGGCCCGATGCCCTCCGGAAAGGCGATGAAGGGCCTCGGAAGGGCCGCGACGTAGTCCCGATAGGCTTCCTCAGAGAGCGAACTTGCGTTCAGGAGGAAGCTTCGCAGATGGGCTGCGCCGTCGTCGTCCGGTATGGGTTCTTGAAGGATGGTGGCGCGCACCTCGTCGCGATCGAGGTAGTGGACGAGTTGCTCCTCTTCGTAACCTTCCGCATCCATGAAGGCGAGGCAGTTGGACCAGGTCGGTCGGATGCGCCCTAGGTCGAACAGCTTCGGGACCCATAGCGCCGGGACGTCGTCGAGCGCGGGGATGAGGGTAGTCTGCCGCGTCAGGAGCCATTCGACGGCCTTCTCGTCGACGTCGTCCCTATCCATGATCGCCAACAGGGCGTCCGGACTTTCCTCGGTGTTGTCCCCGAGTTTCAGCAGGACCTCGCCGAGGTAGACGCTGAATTCGCGCTCTACCCTCGCCGACAACGTCGGATCACAGACTGCCCTGAGCGTGGTGTAGTTGCGGGATCTCAAACCCTCGACGTCCTTCTCGCCAAGCAGCTTCTCGTAGGCATAGGCTATGTTTTCGAAGGACAGTTCAAAGAACCCTTTCTCGAACATTTGACGAAGGACGACCTGATGCGTTTCGATCGACGCGAGGTCCTCGACCTCGACTCCGAGGCTTTCCAGGCGCGTGGGATCGAGTTCCGGCACCTCTGCGAGGATCTTCGGCAGGTTCTCCGTCACGAACCGGGGAAGTTCTTCGAACCCTGTGGCAAGTTCTCCCAGTCGCTTTTCGGAGAGCGAGCTCAGCACGCGGGTGACGTGGGAGATGTTGCGTCTGCTCGAGATGACCGCCGGGACGAAGCCTTTCCACATGTCTGCGAGGGCATCGAGCAGCGCCGGGACGCCGGTTCCGCTCGCGTAGTAGATGTCGAGGAAGTCCTCGGCCCTACCGAAGTTTGCCGACAGGAACTCCAAAAGTTTCGTGATCTGATCGGCATACCGGACGGGATCGGCCAGGAGGCAGTCCACGATGACGACGTTCAGCGCGTAGCTCTGCCGGAAGTCGTCGTCCCGCATAGCCGCGACGACCTCCGTAGGGTTGTCGATCGGGAAGTTCGGTTCGGGCGTGGTAAAGGCGCGGATCTGGATGAGGAACCTGTTGTCGTCCGGAGAGAGGCGACCGGAATGGAACAGCGAAGTGTATTGGTAGTAGGTGTCGTCTAAGTGACCTTCGAGGACCAGGTAGCGCGCCAGCGCGCCGTTCTTCCCGAACGGGGCGAAGAGCGCGTCCAGCTTATCGGAGTTCGAACGTAGAAGTTCCTCGAACCTGCTCGTCCGGAGCGAAGCTATCTCGGTGCGCAGAGTTCGGATGCGGCGTATGGCGGCGTTCCGGGCGTCGTGCGCATTCGTTTCGATGGCTGCCTTCCGCGCTTCGAAGGAGTTGTCCGGATCGACGCGGTCCTGCAGGCCAGCGATGTTTACCTGCTGGCTGTGATTGAAGGACCGGACGGCGACGTTCGCAGCCGAGAACACGCTTTCGAACTGGTCGTGCTCGGGGAGCCCGGCCAGCGACACCATTCCTGCGTTACCCAAGTTCACGCTTATCGTGTTGGCCGGCAGCATCTCGATGAGCTCCATCGCGTAAATCTGCCGCAACTGCCTCAGGTCCGAAGCGACTTGGCGCTCGCCGAATTCGAGCAGAGATTCGAGTTTCGTGATCTCATCGCGCTTCACCGCTTCCCCCTGAGCGATGAGTTTGGGCTTTACGACCAGCAGGTCGGCGAGGTTCCCTTCGCTGCGGTGCAGCCGCTCGAAGTCCCTGGGATATACGTTCTTGTAGATCAGGATGCCCAGCAGCTTGTTGGCGTCCAGCCAGTTGTCTTCGTCGCTCTCGATGTTGGCCGAATAGATCGCATATTCGTTGAAGATGTTCTGGATCAGCCTCAGGTCATCGAGGTGGCGCGACACCTCGCGCAGGAACTGGCGATCAAGTCTTTCGTCGAGGGCCAACCTCTCTCCCTGCTGCAGGACCATGTCGATGGAGTTCGACGTGTTGATGATCGGGATGACAGGGATGATGAATTCGAAGAACTTCGTGCGATCCGTGTTCGCGAACATGTCGTCGCGCAGCGCGTAGAGGAATCGGACCCTGCGCTTCACGCCCGCATTATCATTTACTAGGCTGTTGATCTCTCTCAGGGTCACGAAGATCTCGGCGTTGTCGAACCGGTCCAGGTCCTCGATGATCACGAGATCGTGGTCCGTCGACTGAAAGAAGTAGATGATCTCGTCGAGGTGGCGGTTTAGGATAGATTCGAGGTCGTCGGAGGCGGGCCGAAGTTCTACGTCCTTAAGCGAGATGCTCTTCAACGAGAGGCCGAAGCTGGCGACATAAAGGTGGTGGATACTCGCCCACAGGAACGTCGTCGCGAGCGCGAAGCTCGCTAGGTTGCGCCAGTTTTCTAGCGCGAATGGGAGGAAAAAGCTGCCGTCCACGATGGTCGAAGTCTGGGAGAGGACGTGCCACAGCGCGACCAGTCCAGTGGTTACGAAGATCGAGACGAAAGTGGCTGACAGGCCTGGTGACTTGATCCGCTTGAATCGTGAGAGGGGTAGCTTGTCGGCGTCCTCTCCATAAAGCATCTGCTGGAGGATGCTCCGCTCGATCTCCTGCCGGCTCACCTTCTCGATTTGGGAACCGGCCTCGGGAAGGAAGGCCGCCAACGAAATGTGGAGCGCCTTGCGGTGATGCCTCTTCAGGAACGTCTGGATGATGCTGCTCTTGCCCGATCCATAGGGGCCAGTGAGCGCAATATTCGAAACTTTGGTTCTGCCGAGCGCGTATTCGAGAGCTTCCGAGTAGACGCCGGACTTGTCCGCCTGGTCCGTCGGTGCGAGATCGACGAACTTCGACGGAGCTTCGGCGGGTTCGTTCTGCCTCCCGATGTCCGCGGCAACACCCGAGAGTTTGTCGGCCGACCATTCCAGCGCTTTCTTGACTATGCTTCTCATCGTGCGACAATGTAGCACTACGTCGGCATCCGCAAATGGTTGCGTCGGCTATTGTCCCCCTAATCCGACGCGGAACCGTCGGACGCCAAGTCGAGGATTTGCTTCTTGAGGGATCCGAAAATTGAATGGGCGCCCTGCCGCGACCTGTCGTCTTTTGCGGACAGTCCGCTAACGGCTCAAAAACAGCATTTTCGCCGTCATGGCTCTTGCCAGACAGTCCAACGACTAGGCTTCAAAATTGACCAGGGGGAATACCAGCAGCTCGCGCCTTACGGACTTCATCCTCCAGTTGCTTTACAGTAAATGCTGGAGCCTTACCTGCTAGGAAACCGGGGATGAACCGCTTAATCAGGTCTTCGGTTGGCTTTGTCATGTTATCGCGCAAATGGCGCAGCTCGGCCATTGTCTGCTTCGTTAACTCGACTTCTTCAGGAACTGCCATTTTCATTAGAGCCTCGCGGCGCTCGCGCAGACGTCGTCCCATGCCGCCCTGATCGATATATTTGGTCAAGACATGGGCAAGCATTTTCTCGCTATGAAACATGCGGAAACTAGCTTTCAACCTCGTTTCCATAGCCGATGTAATGTCACCTAGGGCGAGCATTTCTCGATAGAATGCAACCATATTCTCTTCGAGGAAGCCCGCATTCACCTCACCTTCGGGTGCGATGAGAATACCGAATGGGGCGGTCAGATGAATATCAACAAACCTGACAGCCTCAAAGCTGAAGCAACACGCCGAGACAACGCACAGATTGTTGCCGCACGCTTGATTGATGTCCCGAAGCAGTGAGATGAGCTCACTCCACGACATATATTCATCGGACGCAGCAAGCCATAGCCCGCGTTCCAGCGATCCGTGGCAATCGAAATGGATCATCGGCTTGGCCCCTAGGTTAGCTAGGCGGACTAATTCAGTGAGTGCACTGTGCAATTCTATTGCGCTGGTGATTTCGATCATTTCTGCTGGCAGGCCCTCGACGGCGAACACTCCTGGAAGGTCCTCCCACACGCGCCGAGTTACGCCCTTCTCGTCATCTCTGAGCGAGGTAAGCCAGAACAGCGAATTCACACTTAATCGCGGAGTAAAATGCATTCCATTGAGGTAGGACCCGGGAGCCGTATTAGAAAGTGGATGGCGCCTTGCGAAACGATCCGTAGCATCCGACAAACTGTCATAGATCTCGACGGAAGGATCGTGCTCACCGCAGTGAACCGGCTTCGCTGGCAATGTCCGCTCTTGCCGCAGAGTTGCCTAAAACCGGATAGCCCGCCAGCGGCTCAAAAGCCGCCATACCGCTCCTGGCGAATGCTGCCGGTCCACAAAGTGCGCGCCAAGATCGCGGTCATTCGGGCATCTGCCGGTCCACAGATAGCGCAGCCGCTATTTGCAGTCTGTCACATCGAGGTGGACGCAAGGAGGTTCGCGTGCGAGATGCCCGCCCTTCGCGCGCTCTTGTGAGCCGTCAAGGGGCCTGTTTAATTCGGAGCCCAATTCGGATAGCGTCAAAGCCGCGCTTTTAGATCGACCAGCCTGCGCCGTAGCAGAAAATTTCGATCTGCCTGAGTAAACTCGCCTGCGCTTTTCCAGCGACTGTCGAGACCAATAGAAATCGCGCTTCGATGTGAATTTTTCATGATTTGCGGCATGCAAACTTTAAAAATGACATTCTTATCCCTGGAAGGGAAATTTAATAGCCTTTCGGAAGGCGCACCCAAAATATTATGCATCGGTCGATGCCATCTTTATGTCAATATCTTTTTATTTTCGTATCGTTTATCTGTTAATTTTACATGGTTGCTAATGTGGGCCACTCGATGTATTCTTTGGCGCCGACGCCCGGCCGGGCTAATTTCTATGCGGTTACGGGTTTGAGGTGTGATCGGCAGGTGATGACTAGCGATCCGTCCTTACAGACGCACCCGCATAGGGATCGTAGTCGGCCCGCGGAGGCTCGCGCGCGGGCGGCGGATTCGCAGCGATTGGAGAAGTTGAGGCCGCGCGGGGCGATGAGGGTTCCCAAACTCTGAGAAACCCCACTGCGATGCTGGGCGCACCGAGGATCACGAAACACCCGATCGCGACGCGCATGCCCGTCTTGATCGGTACGCGCCCGCTCATCATCAGGAACCCCACGAAGGCCACCGCGAGCACGCACAGACCCACCGCCAACTCGCCGATCAGCACCGCGCCGATCCAGTTCACCGCCGCCTCGATTGGCGAGGAGGCAGGCGCATCGAAGAGCGAGGCTTGCGGTTTGAGAGTTGCCATCAGCGCGCCACCATCACCTGAGACACCCGACGCCGCCCGTCGCGTCGCTCAAGCTGCACAAACACGTCGATGCTTTCACGCACATAGTGGCGGACGTCGTCGCGCGAGAGACGCGATCCGGTCTGGAGTACCAGCAGAGCGAGTTGTTCGATTGCGCGTTGGGGAGTGTCGGCATGTATCGTGGTCATCGAGCCGGGATGCCCGGTGTTGACCGCGCGCAGGAAGGTGAACGCCTCCGCGCCCCGCAGCTCGCCCAGGATGATCCGGTCTGGCCTCAGGCGCAGAGCGGCGATCAGCAAGTCTTCTGCGGTCACACCTGACTCGCTCAGCGAGCCGCGCGCAGCGATCAGCCCGACGAGGTTGCGATGCGGGACCTTCAGTTCCTCTGTGTCCTCTATCAGCACCAGCCGCTCGGAAAGCGGGATCTCTGCAAGTAGCGCGTTGAGGAAAGTCGTCTTCCCGGTGCTGGTACCGCCCGACACGATAATATTGCGTCGCTCACGCACTGCCTCGCGCAGAACGGCAGGCGCGTCTCTTGCGCCGAGCATCTGCCAGTGCCGCTCAAATTCAGGTTCGTTGCCATCCGCCTCAAGTCCGGAGAACGCCTCGCTGTGCTCCCAGTCGGAGAGCGAGAGGTCTGACGAAATATGCCGCCGGATCGCGATGACATGCCCTCCCCGCGTCGCCGGCGGCGCAACCACTTGGATCCGCGAGCCATCGGGGAGCGAAGCCGAGAGGATCGGCTGCGCGCGGTTGACGCCTTGGGCACCGAACGCCGCGACCTGACGCGATAGACGTGCCAGCAGCGTTTCGTCGATCTGCGGCTCGTCATGGCACTCGATCCAGCCACCGATGCTCTCGGTCCAGAGTTCGCCGGGCCGGTTGATCCAGATGTCGGTGACACCCTCCCGGCCGAGCCACGGAGCCAGCGGTGCAAGAAAGCTGTCGAGGTAATAGCCGGGATCGGGGCTCATCGCTCGACATCCGAGAAATCGAGATCGCGCGCGACATAGACCGAGAGGCTGGTACCGTGCTTCACTCGCAGGGTCGGTGTGACCTGCGACTGGTCTACGCGAGTGACGTTCTGCGTCGAGCCCGGCAGCGCGACGATCACGCCGTCGCCTGCCTTGCGAGTTGCAACACCCACCCCGATGTCGAGCACCGATTGCAATAGGGCGCCGCCGAAGCGCTGGAAGAACTTGGTATCCACCTTCCCCTTGATCCCAGCCCGGCCGAGTTGGTCCGACGCATCGGATTGGAGTGCGATGGTGACTCCATCCGGGCGCATCAGCCGTGTCCACGTCACCAGCGCGCGGTTCTGGCCCGGCTGAAGATCGCCCTGATACTCGCCGTAAAGCCTGCTGCCGCGCGGGATGAGAACGCGCGTTCCATCGAAGCCGTAAACATCCTGTTGCACAATAGCGCGGGCGGAACCGGACCGGGTGGAATCGAGCGCTGTTTCAAGCACCGCCGGCATGATGGTTCCGATAGGAACGGTGAAGCTTGGATTGCTGAAGCGCTGGGCGCGAACCCGCTCTCCGCTGTCATTTGGCACTTCTGGCGACCGAACGTCGAGCGGAAGAATATCCGGGCGTACGGCAGGGCGTTCAAATTGCCCTCGGCCAAGATTTGCGGGCGGCTGATATGGCTCTGGCGGAATTGCCGCGGGTTGCGACGCTGGCGGCGAAGCGCTTCTCTGGATGGGAGGAGTCGAAACCGGAGCAGAGTTTCTGCGCATCCTAACCAGCCGGACCGGGCGCGGCTGTTGCCGCAGTTCGTTTTCGGGATCGTATCGCTCCCCAAAGCGAGCGGGCAGTTGCGGGGGCTGGCCTGCTTCAATGCGGCCGACATTCTGGCCCGAAGCCTCGAGGGGCGATATCTGCGCCTGCTGGCGCGCGGTGTTCATGACGGAAAATATCCACGCGCCACCTACAACGAGTGCGATCACGAACAGGATTAGGCCGACATTTCCCGTCCCCGCGCGCTCGACGACTGGAGTCGGGTCGTGGGCGGTTGGGGAAGGATCAGCCATCCGGACGCTCGTTGCGGCGCGCGGTCGCTTTCTTGCCATCGATCCGGAACACCAGCTCTTGCCACACCCGGTCGAGCACGAATTGCGCACCGCGCATATACCCGTTGGTCAGGGTTTCGTCGCCGGTCGGGCTGATAGCGAAGATCGCGGGCAACAACTGATCGGGAGAGAAGAGGATATAGGTCTTCTCCCCATCGTCGCGGATACCGACCGGCTTGACCGCATCCTTGCCCTTGACCCGATAGGACCACCAACGCTGCGTTACAGCCTCTGCCCTGTCGACGGAGGGACGCTGCGCGAGCTGTTCGCGCTCGTCGGCGATGCGGACCACATATGCGGCCATCAGATCGTCACCGGTTCGTAGCGAGAACTGGTAGATCGCGCGATCGGTCACGACCCTCACGCGGCCGAGCGACCCCTGAGCAAGGGGAGCGAGCACCAGCGCATTGAGCTCGGGCGAAACGGAATAGCCGACCAGGGATTGATCCGCGTCGACCGATCGGATCGATTCATAGGGCGGGAAGAGCAGCGTAAGGTCTGTCTCGGGGAGTGCCGCCAGCATAATCTCCCGGCCAGGGAGCGCTTGCACGCTTTGAAGGCGCGGATTGGCCGGGTCCGGCTGTGGCATAATTTGCGCGGCGAGAGGTGAAGTCGCCAGCAGCATCAGGATTGCCAAAAGCCGGATCATTGCTCACGATTCCGGTCATCAGACTGTTGTGAGCGTGTGCTCGGCATCGCTTCGGGCAAGGTCTCGGCATCGCGCCGATACGCAGTCACCTGAAAGCCGAGCGGGTTGAGCAGACGGTCGCGTTCGCTCATCTCGGCCATGGTGTAGCCATATCCGACGATCGCGGCCCAGAATTGAGGTGCCTGAGCAACGCTGCCGGGTTCATCACGAATGGTGGTAAAGCGCACCAGAGCCCGCTCGTTGTCGAGCTGGGAGATGCTGCGGATCTCCACCCGGATCGTTCCGCCGGGCCGCATGTAGCTGAGCGGGCTGAGCGGATTGTTCGCGCTCATCCGGGCAACATATTCCTGGCGTACTTGCGGCGCGCTCATCAGCGTGACCTTGGCGTAATCGTGATCGAAAGTGTCGGGCACGAAGCTCTCACGCGCGGTAACGTACTGCATCAGGAACGAGCGGGTGAGAGCACCATCCGCCTGCACCCTGCTTTCGGCCAACGGGTCGAGGGCTTCGACATTGCCCGTCTGGCGGTCGACCAGGATCGTATAGGGCACGACTGTCTTGAGCGGCAGCATGATGACCAGCGCGATGGCCAACAGCAGCGCGATCACGCCCGCAACAGCCGCCACGATCCAGGCCATGCGCCGCGACCGCTCCAGATCGTCCGTAACGCTCTGGCCCCAGCTGTCGACCACACCGCGCTCGGACTTATCGATTTTTGGGACCGCGTTTATCGGCGCGCACTCCTGTCCGTCGCCAGCCGGGACGCGCGAGGCGTGCCGCGTCGCCACGAGTCCCCGAGCCTTTCGCGCGGTGGGGCGATCGAGGGCGTACCACCCGACTGATCTGCCCGCTCGCGCGTCGGCCCGGCCAAAGCCCTGATATTGGTGCGCTCATTGGAGGGGGTGCGGGTAACGACAATCTCGTTGCGCTCGGCAAAGTTGGATTGCTGCCCGAACCGGGTCTCTGTACTGCGCGACGAAATCCACTCGCTGCGTTCGGACCGGTGCGCTTCGCTGCCGGAGAAGCTCGGAACCGATATCCAGCCGCGCATGAAGGCCACCTTGCCCAGCAGCCAGACGAAGCCGAGTTGGATGAGCGCGAAGGCCAGAGTCATCGCCATCAGCTCGGTCGGTGCAGACGGTGTCGCATAGCCAAGCGATCGCAACCGCAGAGCATCCTCAAGCCAAGGGGTCAGCACCGCCATCTCTACCGCGAGCAGCACGCTGGCCCCGACCGATCCGATCAGCGCAAGAACAAGCCCGCGCATCCAGCCGGCGAAGAGCCCACGTGTCGCATCGAAGAGGAGCAGTCCGGCGGCCAAGGGTGCAAGCGCGAGTAGCAAGCCAGCCGCGAGGCGGAAGAATGCGACCGATGCGATGACTCCCGTGAGCCAGAACAAACGCGACCATCCCTGCGCGCTTTCGTCCTGCATGGCGATACCCTGGAACGAGGCCCCTGCCCCTTCGGTATCGATAAACGCGCCAGTCTGGCGACCCGACCCGAACTCAGAAAGTTGCACAATCGCGCCGTCGATTGCCTGCAACCGCTCGGCAAAATTGCCTGAAGCGGTCGCTGCAATCCGTCCGGCGATATCGGCGGGCGCGAGGAAAACGACATCGTAAATCAGCGTGCGGAACGCGGGCCACGACAAGGCCAGCGTTAGCACCAGTCCGATCTTGAGCACGTCGAACACCACATCGCGGGTACCAGGAGCAGGACCAAACAGCAGGCGAAGGCCGAACAGCGCGATGAACAGCGTCAGCAGGCCGGTAGTCACGGTCGCAGCGAGCGATCCCGGTTCGCTCAGCGCAAGCCAGCCATAGCTGCCGAGCACCTGCGCCTGGCAGTCGATCTGCCCCAGGATGCGTTCGAGAAAGCCGTTGCCGGTATAGGTGGTAGGGCAAACCATATCGATCAGGCGACCTTCCGCAGCAGCGGCTCCATCCACTTGGCCGGGTCTTCGCCATGCACCTTTACGATATCGTCGAAGCTGCGCATGGTCGATTCTCGGCCCGATAGAATGGCGAGCATCTCCTTCTCGCCCGACAGATCGAGCCGAGCAACGACGCTGTCGTTGCCATGTCGGATCAGGAAGCAATGCGAGCTGTCGGGCAGCGTGCGCACGAGGTCATATTCGTGCGCGGAGAGCCCGAAGCCGTTGATGTAGTCCTCGGCCCGCGCCTTGGGGTTGATCATGAAAATCTGCGTCGCTGCCTGCTCGATAATCGCGCTGGCAATCTTGCTCTCCAGTGCGTCCTGAGCGCTCTGCGTGGCGAAGCCGACGATCCCATTGCGCTTGCGGACCGTCTTTTCCCAATCCTTGATCCGGCGCACGAACACCTCGTCGTCGAGTGCCTTCCATCCCTCGTCGATCACGATGATCGAGGGCGATCCGTCGAGCCGTTCCTCCACCCGGTGGAAGAAATAGAGCATCGCCGGGGTGCGCGCCACGGGATCGTCGAGGATCGCGGTCATGTCGAAGCCCACCGACTGTTCGGCGAGGTCGGTCGTATCGCGTTCGTTATCGAATAACCAGGCGCGGTCGCCCTTGCCCCACCACGGCTTGAGGCGTCCGTAGAGATCGTCGGCGCGCGGACGATCGCCGCCTCTGAACAGCTCGACGAAATGCCGCAGCCTGCGCCGTTCGATCGGCTGGAGGGAATTGGTGTCGAGCGCATCGCGCACCAGTTCAGCCTCGGCTTCATCGAGTCCGCCCGCGAGCGATGAGAGCCACTCGATCAGGAACGACCGGTTGGCGGGCGTATCCTCCAGCTGCAGCGGGTTGAGGCCCGACGGCTCTCCCGGTCG
>CEPG01002212.1_pt1 | contig 16635 bp, 4 predicted proteins | sample 530551 | NCBI WGS metagenome assembly CEPG01 (sample SAMEA2620384, study PRJEB7988) | marine metagenome | biome: marine biome (ENVO:00000447); feature: surface water layer (ENVO:00002042); material: "saline water (ENVO:00002010), including plankton (ENVO:xxxxxxxx)" | depth 5 m | reverse complement strand
AGGATTAATTATGATATATATGTACTCCCGCTATGAGGTTTTGTAATGAAGCAGCATACGCGGGAGTATTTTGTATCTAGAGTCAGATCAGGTCTATACATAGTCAAACATGCAGGCTTAAGATTGATTATTAGACCGCACGACATAGAACAGGAATTAGAATCAAACCTAGTATACCAAGAAGCTTATGAAGAAGCGTCCCAAGACGGTATAATGACTGAGGACGAGATGGAAGAGTGGATGTTAGAAAAAGGTTTGTGGTCTAAAGAGGAAGACAACGTAATAAAAGGGGTTAAAAAAGATATAGATAAGTTACGTGTTCAGATGTATGAGAATAGAAATAAGGACGATGTAAAAGAAGCAGCACGTAGATATTTAAGAGCGGCGGAAAGGGCATTGGTAGAAAGGCTCCAAAAGAAAACTCAGTTCATTGCAAACACCTGCGAAGGATTCGCAAAGACTGAGCAACACAGGTGGTTGGTTCAAAACTCAACTTATTGTAATGGTGACAGATTTAAGTTTTCAGATGTAATACTTGATGAAATAATTTCTCTCCAACAACAACAGGTATTATCCGAGAAACAAATCAGAGAACTTGCTCGTAATGAGCCTTGGCGTTCGATATGGGCACTAAATGATAAGGTCAAGTTTGAGCTATTTTCAAATGCGGACAAGGAATTAACGGTAGACCAAAAAAATTTAGTTGTATGGTCTATGATGTATGATAATATACAAGAAGCCGCCGAAACACCGTCAGAAGATGTTATTAATGACGACGATGTTTTAGACGGCTGGTTTATTGTACAAAGAAAGAAACGAGAAGTTGAGAGCGCTCAGAATGATTTTGAGAACTCTACTAAGAATGAAAGAATCAAAGGTGCTGGTGAGATTTTTGTATTTGCGAACAACCAAAAAGAAGCTGAAAAAATTGACAACATGAATACTACTCACGCAAAGATAGTTAAGCGCCAGAGGAATGCACAGATAAGAGCGTCATCAGGGCAGGTTGGTCAAGACCAATTCCGAGATGAACAGTTGAAAATGACAACACGACAAAATCAAATGTTTAAGGATAAATTCAAGAGGTAAAGGATATGGATAACTTCAATAAATTAATCCGTGATAAATCGGATTACAAACAGCAAAGGGAGGACAAATTCAAAGTAGACTCAAGAGATAGATTGTCTAAGATAATCAGGAAGAAGATTGAGACTACTATGATTGGTGCTCTTAGTAGTGTAGAAGAACACTTTGGGTTTTTATGGGCTACTGAAGATGGACAATTGACTGACGAACAAAGGTATATGAAAGAAACATATCAGAAGATTCGCTCAGAGATATTAGATAAAGGTAATACTCAAGCCAGAAATGTTGATGCAGAACTAGCACAGTATGACGTTAAATGGCTAAAATACTCTATACAAATTCCCGTAGTAAATAAAGAGAATAATTAAGGAAGGAAATTATGGCTAATCCAAAAGAAAAAATCGTAGATGTAACATTAGATAATGGTGAAAAGGTCACTATTAAAGTTGTCAAACCAACCAACCGTGTTAACTCACGGGCTCAACGTATTGGTGCTACAGTCTGGACTGAATGTATTCAGGACGGCGTTATGACCAAGCAAGAGCTGAAGACACTAATGGAAGATAAAGGTATCTGGGGAAAAGCCCAAGAGACCAAACAAGAGGAGATCCAAGCTGATATAGCCGCCCTAGAAAAGCAGCTTTATATTAATAAGAAGAAGAAGATTAAGCTGTCTGAGGCAAAAGACATTGCCATGCAGATGAAGAAGAAAAGAATTGAGCTTAGAGACCATATTGCTAAAAGGTTAGAGCTCGAAGGCAATACTGCAGAAGCGCTGTCAGACAACGCAAAATTCGACTTTTTAGTAGCAAATTGTACACTATGGGAAAATGGAAATAAAGTGTATAATAGTTTGGATGAGTACCAAGATTCTGCTGATGATGCGCTTGCTTTTACGGCTGCGGCCACTCTAGCAGAGATGATTTATGCGATTGATGCTGAATTTGAAAGAGGACTACCTGAAAACGCTTTCCTTAGAGCTGCTGGCATTATCAATGAAGATATGGAGTATGTAGATAAGGACGGTAATAGAGTTGATTCTAAGGGCAAGAAAATCAACGATTTAGGGTGGTATCTTGATGATGATGGCAATCGTGTTGACGTAGATGGAAATCCACTTAATGAGGACGGCTCGTTTGTCCCACAGGTTTCCTATATTGATGATGAGACGGGTAAAGAAATCAGCATTGAAGCTGAAGAAGAACCAGAGGAAGAGGTAGAGGAGGAAGAAGCTAGCGAGGAACTCGAAAGTAATAACCATGTACGGACAGCAAAAGGGTAGTGTAGTTACAACCTTTAAAGGTAACTTAAATGTCAAGATTTGTACTAACTGCACAACTGCAACTACAAGCGCCTACTAATACTACGCAAATAGTTACCCAGATGCAGCAACAGCTGTCGAAGGGCGTTAACGTTCAAGTTAAGGTTCAGCAGGGCAAGCAGGCCACAAAAACAGTTCAAGATTTATCAAAAGCCACTAAGACAGCAGGCGATAGAGCCGCAGCTATGGGGAGATCCTTTGCTGTGTCGTTCAAGCGATTTGCTGCCTTCTCGCTTGCAACAAGAACTGTTGGTCTGTTCACAAGAAGTCTTTCTGACGCAGTTGGTGAAGCCTTAGACTTTGAGCGACAACTTATCAAAGTTGCACAGGTTACCGGAAAATCCGTATCCCAGTTATCTGATTTAACTAGAGAAGTTAGAAGTTTAGCTATTGGACTTGGTGTTAGTTCTCAGAAGCTTTTAGAGGTTAGTAGAGTTCTTGCTCAGGCCGGTTTATCCGCCGATGAAACTAGGGTTGCGCTTTCTGCCCTTGCCAAGTCAGCCTTAGCTGCTACCTTTGATGACATCATCCAGACTACCGAAGGTGCAGTTGCTATTTTCAACCAGTTTGGTCAGGGTGCTGCTGCTCTAGAAGGCCAGCTTGGTTCTATCAATGCTGTCGCTGGTCAATTCGCTGTTGAGGCCGGTGACTTAATCGCAGTTATTCGTCGTACTGGTGGTGTGTTTAAAGCTGCCGGCGGTGATCTTAATGAACTTATTGCCCTCTTTACATCTGTCCGTGCTACTACTCGTGAGTCCGCAGAATCTATCGCTACAGGTTTGCGTACTATCTTTACACGTATTCAGAGACCTAGTACAATTAGGTTCCTTGAAGATCTTGGTATAAAACTTACTGACGCTGAAGGTAAGTTTGTTGGTGGTTATAAGGCGATTCAGTTGCTTAGCGAGGCGCTGAAAAACATTCCTGCCGGTGACTTACAGTTCATCAGAATAGCTGAGCAGCTTGGTGGTTTCCGTCAAATTGGTAAGATCATCCCATTGTTAAGTCAATTTGGTGTTGCTCAAGAAGCATTGAATGTTGCACTTGCCGGACAGAACTCACTAACTAAAGACGCTGAAACTGCTCAAGGCGCTTTACTTGTTAGAATTACTGCGCTCAAAGAACAGTTTTTAGAGTTTGTTGCGAATGTAACTAAAAGCCCAACTTTCCAGATTTTAACCAATACCGCTATTTCACTTGCTACTGCTCTTCTGAAAGTGGCTGACGCTGTAAAAGTATTAGCTCCTTTACTTACTGCACTTACTGCTATTAAAATAGGCGGCGCTTTGTCTGGATTTGCCAGTGGCTTTCTTGGCGGTGGAAAAGGCCCTAGAGCGTTTAATAGGGGCGGTTTAGTTCCCGGCACTGGCAACAGAGATACTGTTCCTGCCATGCTAACACCCGGCGAGTATGTTATTAGAAAGTCTAGTGTTGGTAAGATTGGTGTCGATAATCTTGCTGCTATGAACTCTGGTAAGAGGTATGCCAGTGGAGGTATTGTTGGCCAAAGCAAGGTCGGGACTGTAAGTGCTGACATCTTTGGCTCACACGAGATGAAGTTGCAATCTCAAAGCGCTTCAGAGCTGTTTGACAAAAACCCTGATAATGCTTTTGAGTTCCCCGGCGGATATAAAAAGTCCTCAATTAAAAAATCAATAGAAAAACGACTTGCAGGCGATCCACAACTACCGCAAGCATTGCAGTCTGCAAAGAACGTTGTGAGTGGAGCAATAGGTAATTTACCTAAAGTAACCGTAGCACAGGGGCTAGATGACAACTTAAGCATGGCATTTGATAATGCTTTAGACGATGGCATATTAGCTGCGGTGAATGCTACAGCCACAGGTTTCATGAAAAAAGCCTTTGGTAAAGGCAAAGACTTTAAGTATAAGTCAGATATACCCAAAGACGATATGTCAAAGGCTTTTAATGCTGGAGCCAAGGGTTCTATCTTTGAAATGGTTGTGGCATCTATTGCTGGAGCGCCGCTGGACAATATTAAAAATACAACAATGCCATTTGACTTCACTAGTGGTATAGGCAAACTATCTAGCGTATACGACAAGATAAACATGCCATATGTTGACGCAAAGCTTACAGGTAAAGCATCTGGAAAAGATGTAAAGGTTGATCCAACAACAGGCGATGTTCAGAATTTATCTAAAAATGTAAAGCCAGAAGAATTATCTAAAAAAGTCGGTAATCAATTTGTTATGGAGATTGCTGACGAAGCGCACAAAGCTGCGATGCAGATAGCTGGTCAGGGGCAAGAGGGCGCGAAAAAGGCTTTCTTTGGCGGCGCAATTAAAAAATACGCAACAGGTGGAGCCGTATCAGATACAGTTCCCGCTATGCTCACTCCCGGCGAATATGTTATTAATAAGGATGCGGCGCAGAGTATTGGCAAGGGCAACCTTGACCGCATGAACAAACGTGGTGTGACCGGCTTTGCTAAAGGTGGAGCTGTGGGTCAAATTCCGGGTGTTCAGTACTTACAGGCAGGTGGAATGGCCGGCGGAGCCGCAGTTGGTATGGCAGCTATAGCAATGTTGCCTTCCATGATAGAGCAAGCTTTTGGCCCAATGGAAGGTGCCATGAAAGCCTTCTTTGACAGAATTACAGTTGCCGTTGTAATGATGATGGGTCTGAATAAGGCTTTCCAGCTTAATAAACAGGTATTGACTGGCTGGGGAGCTGGCGTGGAAATGGCAAAGACCAAAAACCACGAACAAGCCATGGAAAGTGTCAAAGCAGCAGCTGCTACAGCTAAGGAGACGGCTGCAAGACAGGCCGCTACCGCAGCAAACCAGAAAAACGCTCAATCGTCTATGACTTTAAATAAAGAGCAAATGGCTGATATGACTATGCGGAAAAAAGCAGTTGCTACGATGGCTGCGCAGAACGCACAGTTGGTAAGAGGCAGTAATGCGCATAAGCAGATGACTGCTATAATTACACAGGGAATGTCACAATTTAAAGCATCTCTAAATCCTAAAGATTTCAAAGTAATGCAAGCTGGCATGAACGAAGTTGCTGCTAGCACTGACAATCTAGCCACTAAGCAGGCAAAATTAAGTCAATTCATGGAATCATTTGCTGCATCTACAATGAGAGGTAAAAGTGCTGAAGACGCAGCAGTATCGGCTGTTACCAAGACTATAGCTGGCGAACAAAAGAAACACGTAGTTGTACAAAAAGCAACAGCTGCTTTCCAAAAAGTCAGCGGTGTAGTAATGGACACTGCAAATAAGATTCGCAAATTTGGAGAAAATTTACAGACAGCGGCAATGGTTGTTGGTAGTTTGATTATGGCCGTTAATATTGTCGGTGAAATGATGAAAGCAAGTGCTGAAAAGACTATCGAAGACTCTATAGAAAGTGGAGACTTTGAAACAGGCAGAGGAGCTGTAGACTCGGCTGTAACAGGAGAAATGGTTGCAAAATCTGGGCAAGATGCGATGATGGCTAGTATCGTTGGTGCTGCGCTGCTTGGGCCTTTCGGGGCTATTTTAGCTGGTGTAGGAACATTGCTTTACAGCCTCTTTACGTTTGACGCAGAAGGCGCGAGGCAGAAACAGCTTGAAAAACTAGCTAAGGCTGAAATGACTTCGCTTAAAGATAGGCAAAAAGTACAGCTAGAAGCAATAAAAAATGCTGGTCAGGTAACTGGGCAAGCTCTGACTGATCTAGCTAATAACTTCAAGAGAAATAGGGAATTACTTGCCAACATTATTAATCCAGATGAGCAAGCAAAGGCGACTAAAGAACTAGATGCTGCTGTATTAGGTGCTGCTGCCAGTATGGGTGGTCTTGCCAAAGATCAGGCGCACTTAGATTCGATAGTTCAAGAATTGACAAATAGTTCTGCAGGATTAAGCACTGAGATTAAAGATGCCGCACAGTCAGCATTCAATTTGGCGCAGGCTGCGGCTCAGGCAGCAAAAGCAAACTTTGATGCGGCAATAGCAACCAATACATTTAACGCCGCTTCTTTAGGTGTAGAAAACTTTGTCAAGTCCCTTGAGTCAGGTTCTAGTCGATTAGGCCCAGCTATCAAAACGCTGGAAGAAAATCTGAAGAACTTTGCGATGGGTGATGGTGCTGCTAATATAGAAAGATTAAGAGGAGAAGCTCTTGGTGCGCTAGGAAATGCTGGAATTGGATCTGGCCCAGTAGTCGATGCTATCAATAGACAGACAGATATATTAAGAGAGGTAGCAGATGCACAGTCTAAACTTCCAGAGGCTGTCAAGGCTCTTGAGGGTAACATTACAGCCGGCATGACTGACGAGGCTGTTAAGGGTGAGCTAGAGTCAACAATACTAGGCACACTTGGTGTTGATCGCGATAGCGACATAGGTAGACAGATGTTAGCTGCCATCGCCAAGTTAGATGAAAAAGCACTATCTCTGATAAAGAGCGGCAGTTTTGACTTTACTAAGTTCTTGGAAGATGCAAATAAGGGCCTCTCCACTCTTGGTACAGGTGCAGTTAATGCATTCAAAGCGATAGAAAAGCACGAAGCTACAATTGCTAAGATGACCAAGAAAAGAATTGACATGGAGGGCAAGTTATTAGTAGCTCAGCGGGCTGCTATTGATGCTCACCTTGAAGCCGCTGAAATTATGGCTGAGTTTGGAGGAAGTGCAGTTACCGGCGAAATGCGAAAGCAGGCTACTCTTGATAAGATGAACTTGGCCACGAGCCGATTGGGTCTTGGTGAGCTTACAACTGGAAGCGCTGCAGAACTAGGTGCTATGTCCCAAGCCATCACAGCTCAATTTGCTGAGCTTGAGACACGAGGTCGTCAGCCCGGTGCATTTGCGGGTGGCTCAGGCATGGATGCCGATAGAAGAAAGGAATTGCAAGCAGCTCAAAAAGACCTTGCCGCCGTAACAAAACAACTTATTCAGTTAAACAGAGAAGAGCTTGAGATACTCAAGAAGAAAAATGCGCTTGAGAAAGAATCTCTTGAAGCAGCTATCGCTGGCGATTTAGAGAAGTTCCTTAAAGACAGCATGTCCGTTGGAGCCACAGCCCTTATTGCCACCGGAAATGAAGCAATGGCCCAATCACTCTTTGGTATTGAAGGGGTTGCTGGCGCATTTGAGAATGTACAAAAAATGCAAGAAGATGGTGTTCAGAGCATTTTTGGTCAGTCGCTTGGTGGTCAAGGTGGAGTGGCAGAAAGAGCCGCTGGAGCTGCGCTTGGAGCTAGAGGTATAGAAGACCCAAGGATGGCCGCATTATTAGCGGGAACAACAATGCAAGAAGAATCACTAAAAGCACAGAACAGAGCATTGGCCGGTACTCTCTCTACTATAGCAGACGGTCAAACAACAATGGCAGAGATGCAAGTTCAATCAGCGCAGATAGCAATTGATAACGCTAATGTGATGTTTAGCAGTGGACTGCAACAGGCAAATGCCCAACTTCTAAGCAGAGGTGGAACTGTATATGCTAAAGACGGAATAGAATTATTCAAGCCTAGAGGAACTGATACCGTCCCAGCCATGTTGACACCGGGAGAGGTTGTAGTGAATAACAGAGGAGCTAACGCCGGAAACAACAGAAGTCTTTTAAGAAGAATGAATAATGGTGAAGCTATTGGTTCGGGCGGACAAATGGGAGCAGGTATTGATCCAAACGTTGTAAAACAATTAATTACGGGATTAAATACATTTAATACTAGTTTAGCTCAGAACATAGAAAAATTACAAAACACCAAGTTCCAGATTAAACTTGATACTACAAATGTTAATGTTAATCTAAATGGTGGAAGTTTCCTATCAGGACTTAAGGAAGAGTTAAAGGGAGAGTTAATGGCAGATGTCGGAGAGAAAATCAAAACGCTCAGGTTTGACGAGTCAGGTAACGCTTCTTTTAGCGAAAGTTTAGTATAACTAAAGGATTAATAAATGTCACTACAGTGCCTTTGTGTAAAAAGAATATCACAAGAGACATCAAGCGCAGGTTCTATAAGCGCGAAGCTTAGTGCTGCACCCACAATGCTTATTGCTAAAAATATAAGCATAGGTTCATCTATAGAGGCACCTCTTAAAAAAGAAGTAAATTTTTCTGCCACGCTAGACACAAATAATTATCTACAGACTACAGTAGAAGAGCCGCGTAAGCAGATCAGATTGCCTAGATTGACTGGAGACTTGCAACTGTTTGGCAAGCCTACCGCAGAGGTAGAAATTACAGCCAATACCAACGCCGACTATGGTATAAACCAGTTACTTTCAGCAATAACTGATATTGAAGTCACAGCAGATAAATTTCACGGAACATTTAAAGACTATCTTTGCTCACAAAAATTATATCCTATTGGCGATATAGAAACTGTGATGAGTGGTAGCTATTTTGTAAACGAATTAATACAAAGTGGCAACCTATATGCAAGTATTGATGAAGGTGTTTATACTGGAGATTATGATCTTCAGGGCGGTATTAGTAATATACTATCAGACGATAATGCTACGTTCATAACGCCTTCCGCTGTGCAGACAGAAGGTATATTCAGATACAAATGTGAAGTTGCAAAGCCTATCACTGCTGAGCATAGTAGCTTAGTTATCAGGGCGACAGCTCCAATAGAAAATAGAGTCAGCCAAACTCCTCCTCAATATACGCTGAATAATATGAAGCTAGAAGATCCTGCTGGCAATCTTATTATTAAATATGAGGATATTGTAGTTCGCGGTGATGCTGACTTCTCAACCGGAACAAATAAAAACTGGGCCACGTATGTAGCTCAACCCACAGAGAACAGGTTTGCCTTAAACACTTGGGACGATCTTTTTCCTAAGCTGAATGATGATAGTGGATATACATTAAACATTGATGTAACAGTACATGATTTCGACGATCCTTTTGACGAGGGTTTTGACCTTGGATTTGAAGAAAATGATCTAGGCTATGACCCAACGGTTATTGGCAATGATGACTATTTAGGCATTGGAGCTTCACCTTTAGGAACTACGTTCCAAGGTTATATAAATCCCAACAACTCTATTAGAATATCTGCTATAGAGATATGTAATAGTGGAGCATACGATGTTAGAGTTGGTCAAAAGTTCAATATGTTTTTGGAAGTCGAGCCAACTGGTACACGACTCCAAAGAGAGATTAAGCCAACACAGTTTAAGTTAGCTACATTTGATACTGGCATATATCCAACATCTAGTAGCGTTTGGCAAGATGGCACTTCTACTTATACTAATGAGACCACAACAGGCGCTTCTAAATTATTAGACGTACTTACTAATGAAGCGACCGGCGATTATATTAATCTGCAATCTACGTTTGGAGTTGTAGATTCTGGCAAACTAATTCTTGAGTTTGGCCACAAAACACCAAAGGGCGTATTTGGCCTTATGGATGGGGAGTTTGGTTTTGGTGTTCCAATTAGCGGCGCTTTCAAAACAGCAGGCAAAGGCCCGCTTCCAATCTTTGACAACTTCTTTGTTGTTGATTCTGTCTCTCTCAAGGTTACAGCTAAGAAAGCAGTCGGATCTAGAGATTATGCAATAGACGTTGTTGGCTACAGCGATGACAAGATATTAAATATTACCAATGCTTCTGGTGGATTTTTGCAGAACACAGAGGGTACAGGTACTATACCTACTACCACTGGAAACTTATCTTCTAATGTAAGTGCAATTTCTGCTGAGACCCCATCTAGTGCAGATGAATACTTTGAAACCAATCTCACAAATAATGCCGGTGGCGATCACTACAAACTGCCTTCTCCTGTCGTTAATACAACTAGCTTTGCAGAATATGAAATACCTCTAAAAGTATATGCTGATACAGTAACTCTTGGTGTTTCAAATGACTACACATCTAGTTCATACTTTGAGAAGATAAATCTAGACATTTATCCACTCCCAAGCGGTGCATCAATCTCCGATATAAAACTTGTAGTAAACTTTGCACCATCTCACGCAATGAAGCTACATACCATTGGCTATGAGGGCATACAGGTATATGCTAATAAGGTTGGTGAAGAATTAAAATTATATCCAACTAGCAGACAGTCTTCTGACTCAATGCTAAATACTGGCTCTGGCTTTGCCCCTCTCTCACAAATAGCAAGTATTCCACACGGCTTCAAAACTCCAGATACACTCAAATCTAATTATTCCAGAAGGTGGCGAGGAATTGAGGGTGAGGCAACGACGCCGTTTGCCCCAGCGTTTGGCCTTGGCTACGAAAAGAATTACCTAGACAGCCCATTTGTATCTGGCTACTTTGACTTTAACTATGATAACGGCACAAGTATTTTACCAAGAGCAGGAACACTTACTGGTACTCTAACTTCTAATTATGGCACTCATCATATAGAAAATATAGGCTTACGATTCCAAAACTCAAGTCTATTCTCTGCAGAGCTGCCATCCCATACTCATTCCTACGAGACCATAGACTGGACGGCTCTAGCAAATGGCGGGGATAACTTCCAAAGTCATGAGCTATACGGAAGAATTTCTGACGGCTTTAACAACGCAGTAAGACTATCAGGCGTAAATTCGTACATTGATTTTGGCGACGTTGATATAGATCAAGCATTTAGTATGTTTGTTCGTTTTAGCCCCGACGCAAGCGTCAGCGGTTCTTCTTACGACCTATTCCAGTCTGGTGTTCTTGTCTCTAAGTGGGACAACGGAAAAGACCTAGAGTTCATGCTTGCATATGAAAATGATTTATTAACTTTCATAGCAAAGGGAACTAACGGCACTACATATAAAGTAACTGATACTGTAGAATATAGTGGTTACTACTTCCCGCTTTCTGTTATTGCCACGTATCAAAGTGGAGACCCATACCCATTAAAGCTGTATACTGACAACGAATCTATCCCTAGTTGGAATACACTACGAGCTAGTGGCGGTGCAGGTTTGGAACTTAATCTGGGAACTAGCACGCTTAAGTTAGGTAACTCTCCGGGCTCTGGCGTGGGCATGAATATGTTCGTTACAGACTTTGGTTTGTCTAACGAAGAAAATATAAAAGATCCTACCGTTACGCCTCAGCTGGATAAGTATCAAGTAAATGCAGCATCATTCTTAGAAAATCATAGATTAAAATTCTGGCACTCTGGTGAAGCATACACTTCAGATGATTACAAGCTATGGGATAGGCTTAATGAAGATACAAGAAACTGGACTCTTGGCGCGTTCAAATACGGCAACTTCTCTCCTGCGTTTGATTCATTCACAAAGAGAGAGGGTAGAGACTTTGTTCGCTTTAATATTAAGCACGATGGTGTCAGTTATATAGATAAATCAGACAACGCAATGCCAGTCAATGTTAGCAGTGGTGTTGCATACCATACTCAGATAGAAAATGACTTCTTAAGATTTAATCTAACTGATTCACATGATAGATTCCACTCTATTGGCCCTAGAATATCAAAGGAACTTCCTAGAGGATATAGCTTCTCTGAGAGAGCCCTTGTCGTAGAAAGTGTTATAGAGCATGTGACCAATAACGATATTGTATGGAGTGACGGCAAAGTCGGCCCTAAACTCATCGTCAGCCTTTATACAAAGAATCAAGAACCAAGTCACTATGCAACAGAAAACTTTGGCCTCGTCAACAGAGCGATACACTATCTTGAGCCTTCTGGGTTTATCCACAGGATAGACAGCACATTCGACTACGACAGCCTGACTGACACCTCTGAAAGCTGGGCGGTATATCCAACTGGCAGACATCTTACAGAGATGGGTCACAAGTATGATGCGAATGATATAGACAAGATGTTCTTACAGTACGACCTAGTGTATCCATCTGGTGGAGCGTTTGAGTCAAGGCTAGACATTCACTCCGCTCACATCCGACTTGAGCATGGGTATCTTAAATCTTCTGGTATACATGCGGCAGGCATGAGCGGCATCATAATGCATACCAGTGGCGAACTAAGACCTAGAGAAACTATGAACCTACACTTCTTAGGAAGTAGCGGGATTGATAATCTCTGGGGAACAGTCGGAACATCAGGAATGTTCTTGCACACCATGTACTCTCCAACTGGTGTGAGTGGAACAATGAATATCGCTATCAGCGGAAGAAACGCATCTGCTGATGGGCTTATGAACTTACATCTTGCTTCAATATCGGGTCTTTCTGGTAATCTGAATATGTTTGTCTCTGGTGAGGCAAGAGCATTTACTCAGATCAATGCTTATCTCCACAATACATTTGAAATGTCTAGTGGTAGCTTACCTTTGACGATGTTCACGCCCGCACTTTCTGGCTTCCAAAGTAGGATGCCTCTCTCCGTATTTAGTGTGTCCAAGCCTTCGTTTAGCAGCTCTGGAAGTGTAATATTACATGCTAACGGATCAGAACCACTGGAGAATAGATTCCCATCAGGCACCATGGGTGTAACTTTGTTTGCCCCTCAGACGCCTAGCTCAAACTTGAATCTATTCCTAAGTAACATAGCATTATCTCAGTCTGCATCTGGAACTAGTATACTCCACACTACTAGTTATGCCTTGGATTCTGGTGTGAATTTCTTTAAGTGGGATGGCACTAACTTCGGGAAAGAAATTACTGTAGATGACAATACTTTTGCTTCTAAGCCAGCAGACGATGAAATTAGAGGTGTTGATATCATATGTCATGGTTCCTGCGGTAGCTCAAGCACAGACAAGTGTAATGAATCCAAAGTTGTATCCCATGAAACACAGTGGTTAGGCGAAGAGTGCGTTGAAGGCGGAATATTTAGAGCTGAAAGAACTTATACTAATTTAGCGTATTCTTATAGCGGTGATTACTATGGTATTAGAAAGTATGATGGACTTTCCCCAGACACTGCATACCAAGTAACCCTTAAAGGCGAAACTGGATCGACTGAAGCCATTACTCCACCTAGAGAATGGGAAGAATGGGAATATGGAACTAACGAAGATCTTAACTTCTCTGGTGTCAAACTTGTTGGAGATTATCCACACCCACTTTCAAACTTTGGAAGAAATCTGGGAGATAGTTATGGTAAAGCAGTTTCAGTAAGTGACAAAATCATGTTAGTTGGTGCTCCTAAACATCAGCTAGATGTTAATGGTAGTGGCGCATTGGAAGACGCTGGCGCAGTATTTGCTTATGTTAGAGAGACCACTCCTAGCGGTGGAATTAAACACGACTGGAAATTTGACAAAAAACTTGTTCTTCCTTCTGGCTATCGAGATGCTTACTATAAAGCAGACCCATCTGGTGCATTTGTAGCAGGGAGCTATGTAGAAACAAGAGCTTGGCAGGTTGGCCAAAAAGGTAGAGAGTTTGGACATTCTGTTGCTATTGCAAGTAGCGGTGACAGAGAGGTTGCAGTCGTTGGAGCTCCGGGAGCAATTTGGAGTGGAGTATTCGATGAGATAGAAGTATCCGGCGTAACATTGGGCGCTATTGTTATAACAGACGAGTTTAATCCAAAGCCGCTGAACATTAAGCAAATTACAGATAAAATAGCGGCAAAGAACCAAGTCCTTAGATACTACGCAGATCCTGCCGTAGAGATAGATATCAAACTAATAGTCTGTGAAACTAAGCCATTCTCAACTGACCTGTCCGCACTGCCATCTTGGGTTATACATCAGAAGATAGACAGAAACGGAGTTGATGGAGCTACCACATCTTCCATACTCAGCGGCATTAAGGAAGGCTTTAATAAGGCGTTCCCATATGATGGCAACTTGGCGTATAGCGGCTTGCCACCAATACTAGGCATTTATGTAGACCCAACGCCTTCGTTTGGTCGTGAGAGTGTTGAACCAGCAATCGACCAATTCAAAGGTTACTATCAAGACTATACTTTTGCTAGTGGTATTGTAAACTGGTACGGCGAGCAAAGTTCTGGAGTTGTCCACGAGCACTTCCTAACAGATGATGAAAGAGACCCAGAAGGTAATATACCAGACGATTGGACTCATTACGCCACTACGGTTATTAACGATATATTGGACAGTGGCATCCTAGATGTGACTGGTGGGTCTGGATTACTCGCCTCTGGAATCGGGCCTGAATTTGTTAACGCCGAACTCGCAGAGTTTAACACTCCCGCTGAAAGTGGTGGTAGAGTATATGTCTATGAGAGAATTGCATCGGGCACTTGGGACTTAACACAAGAGATAAAATCGCCCGCTGAAGCACTTGGGGTTCCAGTTGATAGGTTTGGTCACTCTGTGGCAATAAGTGAAAACTGTGAAGTAATAACCATTGGCTCTCCATATTTGACTGAAAAGAACTGTATGGTGTTTGAGTACAAGCCAGAAAATGCCGCTAAGATATATGAACACTTGGTATCTTGGTTAACGGATAAAGGTACATATGCTAGCGAGTTAAGCAACTACAATGCATACGCCGCAGTTAGCGGTGCTGATGCAGCAGCTAGAAAAGTATTCACAGAACTATCTGACACTGATAGGTTTGAATACAGAAGAGACAAAGACTTCTTTAAGTCTGTTGGCGTGGTTGTACCTCAAAGCGGCGACATGGCCATAGAAGAATACAGCAACATCTACAATTATGGTTACAATGACATCAATTACACAGGTACTTGGGGATTTGTTGCAGAAGAATTGACTGGCTCTTCAAGGCTTGGTTACAGCGTGGCAGTCAATGAAGACGGTACAATGGTTGCGGTTGGCGCTCCAACAGATAGCTTTAATGTAAACGATGATACGAATGTTTACTTCAGACCTAGCGGCTATCTTGGGTATGGCTTCCCACCTGATAGTACCACCTACACAGCTCTTGACGGCTGGGCATCTACTACAAATACTGGAGCCGTAAGAGTATTTGAGTCCAGAAAATATCACCCACACAGTGGTGTTGTAGAATATTACAAGTTTGGTAATTTGCACAGATCGCTCAATCCGCACCTCGAAGCTTCAGGAACATTTGATCTTTCGGGCATATTTAATGGCGTAAATAGGTCATTCACTAGAACAGCGTTCACTGACATATCTATACCAACAGATGCTGGGCTAGCATTTATTATTACTCCAGAAGTTGATGCTGCCAGTGATGAAATAATTGGTCAGATTAAGAATTGGATGGCTCTTGGTGATAGAACTTTGGTACTTGTAGGTAACGACCCGGTTTGGGAAAACGGCGGAGTGTACTCTAAATCAAATGACATCCTTAATGAGATCTTAGAAAAGCTAGGATCAGAGATGAGACTGCACCCAGCCAGAAACCGACATGAGTCTCTGTACAATTGTCCAGAGTCTGGCAAGCCAAATACTATCATTGCGAAAGACCCACAGTACTCAAGGGATAGCAAGATATCTAGAGGCGGTATTTACGCTAAGGGTGTTGCAGATATTAGAATGAATATTCCAGAGTGGGATAACATAGTTGCTAGATTTGGAGATGCCTACACAGGTGAGTGTGATTCTTTGAATAAGGCTTGTCCTATTCCAATGCTAAGCAATGGAGATTTAAGAGCACAAAAAGCAATAGAGTGTGCAGACGAAAAAGGCCGTAAGATAAAAGAGTATATAAACTGGCCTTGGGTGTTTGGCAATGGCTCAGCTGGTTGTGATCCAAAGTCTGACTTACAGGGCGTCATAGCTAGACCAAATCAAGAACCTAAACCATTGGTCGCAGCTGCTGAGCGTATACCAGCCTCTAGCATCGTATATCCTTCTTTTGAAAAAATTACTATGGTTCCAGTCTACGAAAAGAGAACCACAGAAAAGAACACCACAGTAACTACTTACAGCTTTAGTGACAATCCTATTGGAAAAGCATTTGAATTAATTGAGCCAGAAGATAGTGGTATAACTACATTCAATCAGGTTAATTACATTGATCCAGACGCTTATTTAGGAAGGGACGCTGTTATACAGGCTATTGGTTCAACTAAGTCCGATACAATTGAAGAAAACAAAGAGGTTATAAATCAATCTCCAGTAGCGGCAGAACAAAACTGGGCATATCTTGATAAACTATCTAAGGTTGTTCTTATTGCCTCTGTGACATCAGAGGAAAGGGAAAACCTCTATGCTGGAAACGATGAAAGTATTCTGTTCTACACCAACTTGGTAAGAAAGGCTTGCCCAGACAAGAAGAGTCGTATCGCGCAACTTGGCGGCTGGACTGGCAGAACATCATTCAAATCAGCCAAAGATGATTCAGTGATCAAAGTTATGCTTGAATCTAAAGGTCACGGCATATCTGAGAACGTAGAAGGCGTGATAAACAATTTTTATGAC
>CEPG01008651.1_pt1 | contig 17021 bp, 31 predicted proteins | sample 530551 | NCBI WGS metagenome assembly CEPG01 (sample SAMEA2620384, study PRJEB7988) | marine metagenome | biome: marine biome (ENVO:00000447); feature: surface water layer (ENVO:00002042); material: "saline water (ENVO:00002010), including plankton (ENVO:xxxxxxxx)" | depth 5 m | reverse complement strand
TATATGAAGACTATTACAACCACAAGCCCAGCAAAACGTTCGAATTTGATATCAATTTGTAGAGGGGGGACGCGTCAGAGGGTCTAACGTAAGGCTAAAACTGACTGCGCCGCAAGGGTTTTGACGCATCGTTTGCCAAAGATGGTTTTTAAACCGGGTTTTTATTTAGACGTATAGGAAGGGGGTCTAGGTGAGTGTGAGATAAAAAATGAACGCACAAAGACCTAGGCCCCCTCTCTATAGAAAGAAGTAAAAAGGACGTTCTAAAATCACTTTTGTCACGACTAGCCAAACTCGTTGACATGAGTGGGATCTGACCATACCATCAGACTCAACCCCTGGATCGCCCCTAATGGAAACCCTGGAATTCTTCCGTGCAAACGGCCTGATCGCTCCTGATGCAGTCGTGTTCGCGAAAGCGTTTCAGGTTTTTATGCGGTTCGCTGGTAAGGACGCCTGCTGGGACCTGAAAAAGTCACGACATCGAATCTTCTCTGGCTTCATCAACAGCAAACGCAACCATCTGTTTTACAAAACGATGGACGCCAGGCCTTTTCTGTTGGCGATGGTCGGCCAATTCCCTGAACCAGAGAAATCTGTGATCGTCAGAAAGCACACTTGTAATTGCAAGTACTGCTTGAACCCCACGCATTACTACTACGGGACCAGAGCCGACGTTCGCCTGGAGACAAACCAAAGAAAGGGCGATGCACTCACGCCGGAGCTCGTCGATCAAATCAAGGCAGCTGACAAAGATCTCTCGAACAAAGCATTATCACGGCGTTTTAATGTTTCTTACCAAAGGGTTCGGAAGATCCGTGTGGGCCACACGTTTGAGACCATGCAGGGTCAAGAAGACGCACTTACCCTTCGGGAGGGTTGGAACACGCTCGAAAAGGTCCTACATCACCTTGCTTCGAGTCATCCCCAAGAAGTCCGTCGTTATGAGCTCGACTTCCACATGACAAGCGAAATGGAGTGCCCCTGGCACCGTAACGGGACCAAGGAACACAAAGGCCGGTTCGGACACATGGGTGAGTGCCTGGACTGCCTCGAGGAGCTCAAGCAGGGCAAGTGCACTGTTGACGTCACCCAGTTCGACTACCGCTGGTACTGGACCGTCAAGCGCTTCTGGGATCAGGTTGATGTACGTGGGGAAGACGAGTGTTGGCCCTGGCTGGGGGCCACGAAGAAAGCAGGCTCTGAGTCAGTCGCTTACTGTCCATCACCGGTTCACTCAGGTGCCACTCAATCAGCGATGCGTATTGCTTTCTGGCTGAGTCGAGGTTTTGTAGGTAAGTACAGAATCCACACCAGAAAAACATGTGAAAAGTTTTGCTGTAATCCGCTGCACTTAGAAGCACGTGGACTTGACGATGTACCTGTGCCTTCTAAAATTGAGAACATTCAGTTGAACTATGTCAACATCTTCGAGCACTTCAAAAAAGCCGGCATCCAAGACGGCGATGGTGGTCCCGAGTCACTACCATCTTGATCCTTCAACGCGCAAATACTGCGCGATGATTGAGATCGGCGGTGAAGTCCACTGGGGTGTCAAATGGCAGGAGGATATCGAGGAGGCCGAGTCTGATCTGCGGTGCATGATTAATAATTTAGCCTTCGACCTTGAGGAGACTCTTGCTGACGAAGGGTTTTATCCTGAGCGGGCTATAATTATTGAAGAAAAATATCAAGAATCCGGAAGGACTAATGGTCTGTTTACCGGATTAATGTCAAAAGATGGCGAGATTTCTAACGACGATACCATCTAATTCCGGGTTCGCGAACTTTGGAACTGTTCAGGCATATCCTACTGGAGGTACAGGGCCAACCGCTTACGGTCCTACCTCCTACTTCGGTTCTGATCCACGCCCTGCGGAGCCTGGAGATAGCCTTTATAACCCTATTGATCTGGGCGATTTCTCTTCTGTATTTAGAACGGTCACGCTGAACAATAAGCATGGTGGCCTCACAAGGCGTGTCACCACGTTCTACAAAATCAAGCTAAACCGAAACCGTTCCATCCAGTTCACTCAGAACTTCAGTCAGTTCGCCTACACCAGAGAGACCAATAGAAACACTCTCGTCGCGTTCTACAAGATCCTGCCTGACGGCCGGCGTGAGGAACTGCCAATCAACGACGAAGGCTATGTCAGCCCTGAGAGCTCGATTGATTACAACGAAGAGGACCTCAAGCTCGAGGATTATCCGTCCACCAGACTCGATCCTGGTGATTATTTATTCCTGATTACTAATGATATTCGGTTTATGGAAACCGTTTACTCAATTAGTGTCAACGTGTCGGTTGTGGACTGGCGCTTCGTTTATGAGAACGTTGAAGAATCCTTGGATTTTGCATCAGTTGCTGATGGTGCTGTCGATTCGTTAGACTTTGGTTCTGTATAGGCAATCTTAAAAATTGCTGTTAAAGTCTAGGAATAGTGCAATAAATCATGGCGGATCTCTGTGTCATTCAAAAACATGAAGCAGACATTGAGCTGATCATGGACGCAGTGTGCCTCGATAACGTGCACTATTGCATAGAAAATGAGGATGAAGCCGTAGCTGTCATCCCCTTTCATGTCTATGAGTTTTTAATGGATACCTATAAGGAGTGGCTCCAGGAAAGCTGACTGGGTCAGACGTCCATGAACTTCTTCCAATCCCTCTTTGCGTAGGAAGGATCGTACTTGCTGGGGTCAACCGTTGACTCAGGCTTAGCGGCTTTAGCTGCCTCTGCTTTCTTGAGGGCTTCTGCCTGCTTCACAAGATTACTGGAAGCGACAGCGACGGCGGCCTGCTGCGTATTGGTGGGAGCTGCAAGACCAGGGCTGGCGATAGGTTTACCAGAGGCATCTTCTTTAACCTCCAGGAGACCAGGATCCCTAAAGCTGCCAGGCATAGAAGCTAAATAGGATGCGGCTTCCTGGGTGCGGCGACGCTCATCGCGTGCACGGATCTCTGCGGGGGTGCCTACTTCTGTGTAGCGATCCTTTTGCAATTTTGCGGTGTCCGCATCGATCCGCTGGATGTACTCCTTTACATCTTCATAACTCTCGCGAGGAATATACTTCCTGTAGAGAATCGGCTGGGCAGGTTTCTGCCTATAAACAGTTGTAGTTTCGCTGCTGCCGCCGCCGCCCATTGTCTTACTTCACTTTTATTTCTATACTAATTCTATCTGTCACAAACTCGTATAAATGCGGGGCACCAGTGACTCCCACAATGATGATGACTGTCGCCAGCAGCAGCTCAGCGTAAGTGATAGGCCGACGCATGGTGATAAATATCCTTTCATAGAAGAGTTTAGCGAACTCATACAAGAGCTGTCCACAAAGGAGATCCTCAGGCTTCTGACAAATCAGCAGAGAAACCTCGCCAAAGCCTTATGGGAAGCTGAAAATTACGGAGGCGACATCGAAAAGTGTAAGAAGAGGCTGGTGGAAACACATGGTCGGGATTGGATGAAGACAATAAAATTCAAAGAGCATTTCGCTCCGATCCGTTCTTACTACGAGTTGGTGCTAATTCTTGAGCATCAACGCCAATGGGACGAATACAGAAAAACGGCTAAGATTTGTCAAGACTAAGTTCTCTAATGGAAGAAACCACCGGAGAGGACTGGCTTGATGTCTTATCGCGTACGGAGTTCGAACCGGATGAAGCTTCAACTAATTCCTACCAGAGCTACCGTTTCGTCGATTTAGATATAAGTCAGGTAACGGTAGAGAATTACAAAGATACCCTCGTAACATCACTGGCCGAACAGGTGGAGATGTTCATCCCACCCTCAGGAAGCTTCGAAACTCCTGACCTGAGAAGGTATCTAGAGCTTGTATGTGGCTACGAAACGAGCACATCTGACCTGGTCTTGGGTCTATCCCTGGCTGATCAAATCAGGATCACGTTCAGTGATATGAAGATCAGCACCATCTGCGATCGGTATCCAGACATCAATTTGGCAGAGAAGCGTCGATACCGCTGCGTGGCAGAGTACTTGATCCGTCAAGGGGAATTGACCAAACTACGGGATGAAAACGGTAAACTAATCAAGAAGATTGGCAACATGCAGAAAGCTGTTGTGTTGTACAAACCGCTCCCCAAATTACTGGAAACCCTAAAACGCTCCGGGCTTACTCATTTTATAAAGCTTAAGGAGCAGCCCAAAACCGAAGAGGTAAAGGCCTCTAACATTGATTGAATCTGAACAGCCATGACAAGCCGTAGAAACAAACTCCTGACCCGTCTTCTTCAGAACACCACTGGCGAAACTGAAGAGACGCTCATGAAGCTCAGCATCGAGCGTATCTGCGCTGACATGTGTGAGTTTTACACCAAGTTTTACGCCTTAGAAGGTCCTGGTGTACTTGTATTCAAGCCTCAGGCAGAGGATAAAGATAGTATGTTCTATCTCTGCGTCGACGCGTTGATCAACGCGTTGGATGATTATCGCGATCAGGAGAGTGTCGCAGAGGTGTTCCAATCAGCGATCCGTCGCTCGGAACAGATCGACCCGACTAAAGAGTCCTTGTTCCTTATTCAAGATGAGAACGAGCTTGCCTTGGTTCACTACAAGCATGACGAAGAAAACTCCAGCTTTTTGATGCTTTGAAACGCGGAGCCAACAACTGGTTAAGCCTGCGGAACATCTATGGCAAGATCGAACATATTGAGGAGGACTGGCTGACGCCAGCTGAATATCTTCCTTACATCGACGCGCTGCTTGGAGAGATTGACTTAGACCCGTGCTCAAACCACGACGCTAATCTTCAGGGTCTCCAAGCGAAAAAAATTTACACCCTCAAAGAAGACGGGCTCAACATCGAGACACCCTGGACGGGAGTGACTTACCTGTTCCCGCCTACTTACGGACGATGCACTTGGAGCATTAAGAGAGGGACCTGGCGTTGGAGCAAGCGTGGAGGAAAAGTCTCAAAAGCCCCCTCTGTGATCTGGTTTAGACGTCTTGTAAAGGAATGGAAGCTCAGGAACATACCTGAAGCTTTGTTTTACACCACATATCCAGAGATGTTAAGGATCTGTCCGGAGGTCTGGGACTTCCCGATGTGCTTCCCCACGGATAGACCAAACTTGATTCACGGTAAAAAATATTTCACTAATAAAAACCCGATGCACTGGGGTTATTTCGTTTACCTGCCCAGGTTATCTCTCGGTTTCAAACAGACCGAACGCTTCGAAGAGGTGTTCTCGGAGCTTGGACGAGTTATATGTTAGCTCGGAATCCGTTGCGGAGACTGTATTGTGCCTCGCCAGGTCCTGCAACAATGAAACGATCCTCCGTGCGGAGCTCCTGTTCCATGTTTGGTTCTGCTTTCTCTCGGCGGGCGTCTACAAATTTATCTAAAAAGAACTTAGCTGTATCGTTATCAGTAGCGGAGATATCTTGTCCGGGTTTGACAGTATAACTGCCTGCACGGCGGTTATCGATATCGTATGCTTGGCTTAATTGGTCGTTCATTTATTCATTCTAATGACCCTCACTGAAACCCAAGCTCAAATTAGCTTGATCTGTGATGACATTAAGGAGCTCTTGCTTTATAAGAATAGAAAGTACGGGAACTCAGCACTCGAGCCGATTCGTGTCTTCAGCAAGGCAGACGATGTAGAGCAAATTCTGGTACGTATTGACGATAAACTTAATCGTATCCAGCAAGGAGCAGGCCTTATCGGTGATGACGAGGATGTGATTACTGATTTGATTGGCTATCTCGTGCTGCTGAAACTTTCACTGAAGAAAAGAGCTGACAATGGAGTATGAAGAGTTCATCAAAGCTTACCTACCTCAGCTGGCCATCATCGACGCTATAGATCTTCTAAAGCACTTTTCTCCGGACGCTCTGGAGACCCTAGACCAGTTGGATGCTGACGCCACATCTGATAGAAACGACGAATCGAACGACCAGTCGGATCCCATTCTTTGATCTTGCGCTCTAAATATTCAACAGCCTTGATCTGAGTCGGGGACCCATTGTAGGTCTCCGCCAGATTTAGTAGACAGACTGCCGTAGCGCATTTGTGACGAGTAAAGGTAGGGATCTGCTTGTCTCCGGAGACGAATGTGTTCAACTCAACGCGTCTCCGATCACGCATTCTGTCACCACCTGAAAGCCAGTACGTGTTGATGTAGGGGCTCCACTCACGAATTATTTTTTCTTTGGAGGCATGAGTGTTGATCAGCTCCAGAAGACGAGAGTTTTTGAAACCGACTAGACCTACGCTGTGAGCAAAACTCAGTAGCGCCGCTTTCCTGTTCTTGTTGAGTGGCACAAAAACATAATTCGAGACTTCATCAGAGAATCTCTTGAGGTCCTCAATGAAAAGTGAATTGACTTCTTTCTCGCTCAACTTTTCGTTATGAGCTACCGGTCTCTCTCCAATAAATTTCGTCCCGTAGCCAATGCGCCAAGTGGATTCGCCGTAATCTTTGTAGGAAGCAAAACGCCCCATACCGATGTAGGTACGAGGCGCTGTGTATTTCTTTATAATTTCAATCCCAAGCTCCGTAAGCAGTGGATGCTCTTTGAAAGGATCTTTTTGTTTACGGGACGACACAAAGGCCGGTGTAGCTGACTTCAGAATAACCGTCGAGCTTCAACAGCACAATGTAGTTTTTGGTTGCGTCAGTGACCGTGACGCCTACAGCACCTTTGCCTTTACCAGCTTGAGCAACATTGAACGCTTTCTGGTATCCAGAGGGTGCAGATCCAGCAGAATGGTCGTCATCCTGAAAGATCTCTAAGCTGATAACACCAGCAGAACGGTCAAGGGTAAAGGTGATATCACCCGTGGAACCGGGATTTACCTCAAAAGCACGTTGGCTAAGGCCAGTATTGTTGCCTTCGCCAGCACCCTTGTAAGTGACGTCACTACCGGAGTCAACCGAGAACGTATCCAGGGTTCCGGTGATAATGCGATCAGCCATGATGATTAAGAAATTTGTCCGATAGTGGAGAAATTAAAAGTGATATCGGCATCGATACCATGGTCTTTGAGAACACCTAAGAACATTTGCTTATCAAGTGCTTTCTGGTGAAGCATTTCGATGAACGCTTCTTCTAACTCATCTCGATCCATGTTCTGAATCGCTAAGGACGCTGCGTGGATTTGGAATTCCACGTCCACTGGAAGTCCTAATGCATCCATGGTAATTCTCAACCTTCTAAGTATCCTACCAGCGCTGAACTATTAATCAATCAGAGGCCATATGGAGGCTGCTTCAGGACAACTTCCCGCTCGTCCACTGTGAACTGAGGGACGTCAGTCTTCATATCGACGTCGTCTGGGTCCATAGATCTCTCGACCCTGTCGATATACCCTTTCAGAAACTGCTCTCCCGTAGGCTGATTCATTGTCCTCTGTGTGATTCCTGGTGCAAAGCAGCCCTGCTACATAAGAGCAGCCGAACAAGCATAAAAATGTTGCTGCTCCTAGCGCCACTGCAGTAAATTGGCTTACATCCGTATTGTAAGAGAGGTTTATATGGTGTTAGCCGATGATCTGAAACGAGAGTTTCTCTATTCAGCTGTAGGGGGCGTCAGCAAAACACAGACGGTCCGCACGTACATGGAAGAATACGGATTGACAGATTACGAGATTGAAGAACTCATTGCTAGCAATGCCTTCAAAGATGCTCCAACAAAAATTGACTACAAGGCACTTTCACGTTGTGCTGTCACACGTAATGGTCGGCGCATTTTTTATCCTTTCACACAAGTTTACATAAAAGAAAACTTTATTGACCTTGAAATTTGCAAGCAATTTAGAGAAAGAATTGACAAAAACCTCCGACCTTCGACGGTTTCTGATGACAAAGACACCTGCAAGGTGAGTGATTACAGGACCAGCAAAACTGCAGACCTGCACTACTTTGATGACGCTCTGTACTTAAGCTTGGATCAAAAGCTTGCCTTCTTCATGGGGCTTGACCAGTTCCTTGGAGAGTGCATGCAAGCACAAAAATATGAACCCGGGCAATATTTCAAAGAGCACTGGGACTATTTTGACCCAGACACGAAAGAGTATGACGTCTATTGCGAATGGATGGGGCAGAGGTCTTGGACCACAATGCTTTACCTGAATGACGTGGAAGAGGGAGGCGAGACTTATTTCAAACACCTGAACCTGAAAATCAAGCCCAAAGCCGGTCTTCTCCTTGCCTGGAACAACCTTCACCCCGACGGCAGACCAAACATCAAAACGATGCACGAAGCTTTGCCTCCAGTTAGTGGAGACAAATACATCATCACCAAATGGTGGAGATCCTGGACGTTAATTTAGATTGGATTGATCAGCCCAGCTCAGGGCCTTCTGTCACATCCTTTTCTCTGGCACGCTTACGAAGCTTGCTCAGAGTTTTTGCCAAGTTAGCCTGACGAACAGTACGCTCATCGAAAGCCTTCGGATTAGAAGTAACCGTACGAGTATATTCCTCGGTGGTCATGCCCATATCCTCTGCCTTCTTCCGGAAAGCACCTTCAGTCTTGATTGCGTCCTGAATAAAGTTTTTCTCAGACATTTAAATTACCATTTAACTTTGTGGCTCCAGTAGCGAGCAGACATCTTGTCGGGCTTGGCGTCCTGAGCATTATGTCTAGCATAATATGATGCCTTCCTAGCCTTTTCCTTAGCTGTCTTAGGGTTCTTACCCGCACCCTTGACGCCTTGCTGACCGAAGCGAATAATCTTCTCTTCACCGTCCTTACAGGCCTTGACGACATGTGATTTGGTGTCGTGATCAGGAGTGCGTCGAGGCTTATTGCACTTCATCTGCTCTTTGGCAAGACGCTTGGCTTTGGCTCTATCTGCCATCTCAGATCCTCAGAACGCCACGCTCAAACTTAGCGGTCAGATCATTACGCACCTGGCCAGAGGGGCTCACGAAGTTCTCATCAGTGTTTTCAGGAACACGTTCCTCAAGAAGAGGCTCGATATAAGAGCCCAGAAAATCCTTCTCTTTAGACTGCGATCCAGCTGATTTGGAGGTCATCGTCGATATAAGGCGAGGCGGAGTCACTACTCGGCAGTTTTATGGAGTAGGGCTTCTGCTCTGTCCACTCTATGATTTTATCAAACCTTTCTTTTGTGTAGTTGGCATTGGTTTCTGTGAACCAATCCTTCAACAAAGTAGATCCTTTTGAGCGATTACAACTGCTGCAGCAGCAACTCATATTGGATCGAACGTTATGACCTCCCTTGTGCTTTGGAAGAATGTGGTCGATCGTTGCAGTATCAGGTGTTAATTGTTTATCGCAGTAACAGCATTTATATTCCCAGGCTTCAAAAATGTGATGTCTAAATTTTCGACGAGCATGTTTAGGACTTAGAACAATGAGGTTGACTAATAGATCTTGCTCGCAATGAAACACTTTTGGTATTCCAGCCTTGTCAAAACTGTAGGGTGCACACACTTGCCTTTTTAGCTATGCTCAGCTCGTCGGGAGCGTGGCGGAATCGGTAGACGCACCAGACTTAAAATCTGTTGGCCATTGCGGTCGTGAGGGTTCAAGTCCCTCTGCTCCTATAAAAACAACATCAAATGGCAGTAGTCACCGCTTTTCCGATCCCTATTTGCATCAAAGATCTGGAACCTGAGCAAGATATTGCTGCAGGAATGGAAGCTTATGTGCAGCGTTTTTATAAGAAAAACTTAGGCGAATATAACGACTCATCAGCAAACCTTACCGGCGATGTGCGTGATGATTATCTCGTACACCTCCAGCCTGAATTCAATTGGTTGAACGAACAGATCGGCGAAGCTGCAGAGGAATATCTGTACGAGATGGGAGTTGATCTTGAGAAGGTCAATATCTATGCACAGAAATCCTGGCCTGTCGTGTGCGAAAACTCAGGTTCAATACCTTCGCACGTCCACAAAAATGCCATCATCAGCTGCGTTTTTTACCTCAATGAACCGGACAATGACTCTGGTGCCTTGAAATTCGAGGCCGAAAACTGCATGAGCTACCTACCTCTGGTGCACAACGACACCGATCTGCACTACGACGAAGTGCGTTTGGCGCCTATTAAACACCGTTTAGTAATGTTCCCAGCGAGCATGCAGCACTCGGTCGAGGATTATATCGGTGAGACGCCACGTTTTTCGATCTCCTACGACCTGATCGTCGTCGGTTCTGAGCCGCCTGGAAGTGGCGACATCGAGAACTACATCATGGATCCTTGCTACTGGGAAAAGCTCTAGTCAGTCAAACCTAGAGCTTCAAAATCACACTCATCTTCAGCTGGATCGTACTCAGCATCCTCCAGGATTTTGAGGAGGAAGTAGTGGAGCTTATCCAAAACCCACCTCAGATCTTCATCAGGAATATCACGAACAATAGCGTTCAACCGGAGATCCTTGGAGGGGATTCGAACTTCTTCAGCAACCAGTTCTATGGCTTTATAACGCTGTTTATTAATATCACCAAGCATATTAATCAGCCATAGTAAGGTCAACCGAGCCGTCGCTTTCGTAGCGCTGGTCGTCAACACGTTGCTTAACGATAGCCAGGACTTCGAGAGCACCTGTCACTTTCAGGTACACTTCCTTGCTGCGCATCAAACCCTCTTCAGCTGATCTGATTTTCTCACTCAGCTCCTCAAGCTGCGTTTGCAACTGCTCAGCTGTGTCCTTGAAAATCTCTTCCATTTGGCTCTTGATTTGATGTCAATATAGCTCAACATTCTCTGAAATTCAGCCAACCCATGGCGCCGGAACCGCCTCCCTGGAACAGGCGACGGTCAAGTAGCTCCATGTCGTATCGGATTTCTTGACCTGCACCCTCCGTCAGATCATCCCAGAAACCATTGAGTAAGTTCAGCTTTCCTAAGGGATCCTGGATCAACCAATCCTTGCTGTCGTAGCCGTAGATAGCCACGAAATAAGTTAGGCCCCTGGGCTTCAGATACGGTCCTTTACTCCAAAGCCCGGCAATGACTGGCTTGCCTTCGTCGATTTCATCTTTGATCTCGTCGTAACCAAGGGTGTGGCTAAATGTCGCAGTCACACCGATGTCTTCCATTGCGGCTCTGTGATGCCGTCGGTAGGCGCCATGCCCATATCTATGAACGACATCGGCATAGTCTGAGCACTTTTCAATGCCACCTAATCCCAAATACATCAAAGCAGAGGCAATTGACTTCGTTTGACATATACGGCGTTCCTTCACACCTTCAGTGTCCTGATGAAGATATGGGTAATCTTTCAAGAACCGAACGCCATCCACCTCTTCACAGAGAATCTTTTCTGAGGTGTCCTCCTCTTCCCAGTCAGAGTTCCGTATCCACCACTCGCCAAACGGCGTCGAGAAAAGAGTGTGATCATCCCTTTCATCGATCACTTCACAACTTGGCATACGGCGCGTTTGAACAACCTTTGCCTTCTCTTCATTCTTTAACTTTTTTCTCGGTATTGGCCTCTTCTTCAGGTGGCAGTGCGTTTTAAAAACTATGTTCACTTAGTCGGGGGTTGAGAGTCCTTATCAGGCACTGTAAACTTTTTCTCAGTCTTTTTGCCATCATCCTTTCTGCTGATTCCATATACAGCCAGGACCGATGTCACCAGTGACGAGATGAAAGCCGCGTCGATCTTCGCGTAGCCCATATAGCTGGCCGTCAACATAGCCAGTGCCCACGATAGAACGCCTGCTGGAACAAGCGTTGACAATAACTCTCTAAAAGAGAATTGGGATTCTTCATCTTTCATGGGTATATTTTAGACTAAATGTGTTTCTACTAATATCAGAATACGGACGAGGATCTATTATGTGGCGTGCACTTTTTATTCTCGCACTTGCGGGTGCGCCTGCATATGCTGACATCACAAGCCGGCTCCAAAGCTCGGTTCAACTGACCGTTGATGCTGCGGCAACGAATGTAAGCCGTGTAGGTAATTCGTACAGCGTCTCCGGGACAGGAGTAAGCACAACAGATGGCACGAATGCAGGTGCTGTCGGTTCCTTGAACATGACCACTGGCGTCTCAGCCGGGCCATCGATCACTGCAACACAGGCCACCAGCGGAAACGCGTTCAGTTTTTCTCAGTCTTATACGCAAGGTGATGCCATCCCGACAAGTGCAGTGACTACTGGGGAGGTGGCTAACTTCTCGAACATCACCTCGACTTCAGCAGGCACCGCAGGAACTCTCGCTGGCACAATCACATCAGCTGGTGCTGTATCTGTGACAGCAGGTGGCGCGGGAACAAGTGCGACAGGACAATACGTTTCGGAAATTACCGTGCGATAGATGGACCGCTTACGTGAAGGCATAGCCCTGGGATTTGTCCTTGGAATCCTTCATGGGTTAATGCAACCTGGTCATTCAGTGCCGGTGGTCCCGAACTTTACTCAGGGAAGCTTGACGTCAAAGACAGAAACAACCTCTGTTGTGACTGAGACAATAAATTCTATGGACTACAACACTGGCTACCAATATTCTGTAACAGGCACTAATATACAGAACACAGGTAACAGTATTGCTCCCTCGACCACTTCAGGCAATAGCAATACTATCAACGGCGTCACCAGTACATGGACAACACTGGATTCCGCAAACAAGCCAAGCTGGTCGATCGTCGACAATACGAAAGGCTTTCAGTTTACGGAGACGCTGCAAGCTCCGGGGCTTGCGAATCACACGATTATAAACAGAACTACGGAGATAAGAAGCGTCACGGAAAGTACTTCCATCTTCTCACAGTAGGTGTACTTTCTCTATTTGCTAATCCTTCGTTGGCTGGTGATGTCGGTGGCGTTAGTGCTACTGCTAACCCTATTGCAAATAGCAGTGGGAGTGTGACAAATCAGGCGATCCAGGTACTTCAGGGTCCTTATATCACCAATACCTACGGGAACGGTATTCAATGTCAAGGTCCAACCTTAAATGTGACGCCTTTCATGACAAGAACTGGCTCGTTTCAACTTCCTTACGAAGATTACTATAACGATCCTGTTTATGATACAAGTGACCTAAATGATGATGGAGTTATTGATAATCCAGGCAAGATTTTATACCACCGTCCAATTAGAACTGGACAAAAAAGTAATTATAGTTGGAACGGAGGATTGTCTGCAACCTTATCAATACCTTTAGATGGAGGTCTGCAAGCTCGCTGTAAACGTGCAGCAGAAGCACAGATAGCATTGCAAGAGCAGATGCTTGCTAATCGAAGATTGGATTTTGAGATTGCTAGATTAAAAAATTGCGGTGAATTAGCTAAGGCCGGAATTACTTTTAGGCCAGGTAGTCGATTCGCAAAAGTCTGTGCTGACATCGTCGTGAAGATGCCAAATGAAACAGTGGCACCACACGTTCACCCTATTTCTTTAACGCCCGCCGCAACTCACGAAGAGCACGATTCCGATCACGCTGGGCCAGACGTCTCTCTTGAAGTGATTCCATTTTCTGGGGCTTCCCACGCAACGCAGAAATCTTCTTCATTGCCTTCTTCACAGCAGGTTTCACCAGCTTTAGAAGCAAGTCGGCAAGCGGCTTTGCTAGGAGGGCCGCTGAGGTCGCGACAACAGCAATAGATGCAGTTGTTGTCACCTGTTGAGGGGATGGCAGATAATCTGTGATCGTGACAGTGGGTTCAGAAACTTCTGTTTTTACTGGCTTTTCTTCGACTTCCTTTGGAGTTGGTTTCGTTTCTGTTTTTGATTGTTCCGACTTTGTACCAGGGAGTGGTGCTGGTGCAGGGATCTCCGGAGCATCTGGTAGTGCCGGTGGTTCAGGCTTGTACGAAGGAACTGGTGCCTCTGTGGTGTAAACCAAATCCTCTGGGGTGTAATCCAAAGGTGTAAAAGAAGGAGCCCCTGCGTCGCAATGGGTCACAACCCCATTGGGGTCGTCCTCCATGATTGAATTAGATTTACCAGACTGAGGATGTGCCTTGACACAGCCTGGTAGTTGAATTATTGGTGTACCGAGATCCACTGTGACAGGAACCTCGATGGCGCTTACCACTGGAGGTTTGACCATCCAGCTGTGAATCCTGACAGGCGGGAGGCTGTTGATACCTATGTCAGGTATATCAGGCATTTACCCCAAAGGGATAGCAGGTCCGGTTTGTTTCGGAAGTGCTTTCAACTGATTGTTGTGTTGAAGCTGCATCTCTGGCTTCACCTTATCGGTGAACATAGAATCCATGTTTCCGGTCAGAGCCTCGGTCTGCATACCAAGTTGATTAGTCAGTTGGCCGCTGATGCTTTTAATGAGAGATTCTTTCTGCTGCTCGATGATTTTATCCTTGTTCAGGTAAAGATAACCGATCAGCAGGTTTGGGGCCAAAGCAAGAATAGCTGTGATCGCGACTAAAATTTTTAGGATCATTACTCAGCAGGAAGAGGTGTGTTGCCTTCAGCAAGCCACTCCAAGAACGGCGGATGATCTGCACTGCAGGTCACACGAATTAAGCCGTCATCGTCTATCCGTGCATAAGTCTGGGGCGCTCCTTCCTCTACAGGAGCCAGTGCTTTGTAATTCATAGTTCTGCGGAGAAAGCAATAAACGCGTCAGCTGCATTAAATCTAGCCTGCCCACCATTGCCAGTGGTCAAATTGCCTGTTGATGATACAAAAAACCGCGCAGTTGTGAGTGTAGCCATTAGAAAAGTTGGAGCTGTGGTGCAGCCAGAAGCTGTGCCTTCATGACCAATAGCGTAATCGCCTGCTGTGCCTGATTGCTCCAATGCTGTTGGATTAGTTCTCATGGTAACTGGAAAATTAATCATCGATTGAAGTGTTGCGGTGCTAGAGGCGTAACCAGAACCTATTACGTCGCTATCTTGTACTCGGTCTAAACGGTAGTAATACCTTTGACATTTAGCAAGCTCATCGCCGTAGCTTCTGTGCTCAAATGCTGTGGCGACTTCGCCAACTTCTAGTTGGACGCCGGTGAGAAAGAAAATGTTAGAAGTGCTGGACAGTATGTTGCCTACATCGTCTCTGAAATCTGCCCGAGTTGTTGACCATGCAGTGCTGTCGGACGATGACGCAATACTTGAAGAAGTATTACCTGCTAGCACAAACTGAACGTATATTCCCCTGCCGACATCATCGTTAATTGTTGCAGTTGTGCTTCCAGGGATGGTTACGGTATATCTTGCCCATGAAGTCGTGGGCGTAACACTTACTGCGAAATACTCTGCCGTTCCGTCCTCAGTAAACAAAACAACAGAAATCGGACCAGTATATGTTGTGGTCTTCATATACCAGGAAAGCGTCATACTTACAGCATCCGAGCTGCCATAGCTCAACATCTGCAAGTTTTGCGCTTCTATTCTTTGATTTAAAGCTACATATTGATTGTTTGAAAAGCTAGTGTCAGTTGTTGAGCAGGTTATTTTCGCAGAATTTGCAAAACCAGCAGGGCTGTCGCTGTCCTGAGTGAAACTAACTGCTCCACCAATGGAATCGTTAAAATTAAGAAACCACCTGTCAACAGTTGAATAACCTTCATTGCTGCCATTAGAAACGGTAACACTGCTGGTATCTCTTTGGGCGATGTTCATCGCACCATTGATAATCAGGTTGCGATTACTCAGCTGACCACCGTTAATATCCGCAATCTTGGCATTAACACCGCCGCCACTCGGTGATTCGATATTCGTTACCTTGAGCGTCGACATCGCTTACCTCTAGTTAGATCTATTATAAGTTGTTTTATTTAGCAAGCCATTAGCACACACGGCACGCAATAGCTGCCGTCACTGTAAGTTGTCGAGACCGTGGTGCTCGTCACCTTGGCAATGGTCTTGGAACGCACAATGTCATCATCCTGCGGTTTTGCCGTTCCATCACCAGCAGACATCAGCAGATCACCGCGTGCAACAGTTGTGCCCTGTGCAATACGGATCACAAAGTCACCCGTCATTGCACAGAAAAAGTCATCGGTGAAGCCTTCATCGTCGCCATCGTCCCAGCACTGGAACACACCTGCCACATTTGGATCGCCTTCAACGTCGCTCACCTTCATGCGGTTGAGCTGCTCATTTTCTTCTGTGTAAGCGGCCCGTCCAGGCGTCTTAACATCACCAACCTCTACTCCCTCCGGCAGTTCATCCTCTGCCGTGTAAAGCACATCAGGTACAGCTGCATGAGACCAAACACACATTTCATCGAGGTTGCTGAGCACAGAACCGCGCAAAATCTCAGTGCGTGCCGCACCACCTGCAAGCTGCGACCAACGTGAAAGGTGGCCTCCGTTGAAAGAGCAAGTGCTGCCGGAGATGCTGACAGATCCTTCGCTGGCGCCTTGTGATCGGAACGAACCAATAGTTCCATCACCGTTGCTTCTGTTGAAGTTGAAAACATTCTCACCGGATGCAGCAGCGTTAATACCACCCCCATCTAAAACACAACCACCACCAGAGGTGTTGTTCACCATGTCTGTAGATGTAGTGCCGAATAGCACCCTCCCACCACTCGAAATACGAAACGCCTCAGCCGGATCTGTGTTGTTCGCTCTAGCCGAGAAACGCATATATGCAGCTGTATTATTAACTGAGCCATTCTCTTTAGCAACTTGAATGGTGCCGCCTATTTCAGCACCATTGCCGTCGTTGTTGTAGAAAGTCAGGCCACAACCTGTGTTGACGGCTCCATTAGTGGCAGATGTAAAAAGCTCAAGCGTATCATTGTCACTTGGTTGCAAAGATCCACCACGAGTGCCTGAAATCTGAACTTTCCCAGCTGATGTCATGACCACCCGCTCGGTGTTATTCGTATCAAACGCTAAATCTAGATTTTCACGCTGTGTGACTCTTGCAGTTCCATTAGTGGCAATGCCAATCTGGAATCCTTCACCGTCACTGCCGCTGCCTGTTGTCTGATTTGTAATTTGAATATTTGTGGTTTCGTTGCCTCCATTGATGTGCAGAATACGCTTTGGATCTGTGGTGCCGATGCCCACGCCCGTGCTGGTTTCGACCATGTCGGAAAACTCCAGCGCGCCTGCCGTTCCAGAGTTCTTCAGAAACTGCTCTGCACTGCCGTTGCTGGTTG
>CEPG01026540.1_pt1 | contig 17038 bp, 4 predicted proteins | sample 530551 | NCBI WGS metagenome assembly CEPG01 (sample SAMEA2620384, study PRJEB7988) | marine metagenome | biome: marine biome (ENVO:00000447); feature: surface water layer (ENVO:00002042); material: "saline water (ENVO:00002010), including plankton (ENVO:xxxxxxxx)" | depth 5 m | reverse complement strand
TAAAAAGATCAAAAGCTGGTACTATTAACAACAGTACACATACCAAGCTTTACGTAAACAATCCTATAATAGATGAGCTAGTAGCAATTAGTGGAGAGTCTCTTTCTCCAGAAAATTTAAATACAGCAGATATAAAAAAAGAACATATCACTGTTATAAGAAAAAAGCCAGTAAACGCTCCGCATTTACATATGAGAAATAGCACTAGAGATTCTATTGTTAATTTTACTTTATTAGCTTATTCTTTTGCTAACGACGAAGGCGTTATACCCGCTGCTAATCAAAAAAGATTTATAAATATTGGTAATCAAATAGATGGCACTGGTGGCTTTCCTGAAGACATGCAAATACTTATAGGCGACGTGTTTACTTTTACTGATAATACCGTTCAAACTAATCCTATTGTTGTAAGGGCTAGCGTTGAAAGCATTTCTAATATGGGTACTATTACTTTAGATATGTTATTTGTTGATCCTGATTTAAGTGATAGTAACACAAGTTGGAGCGTAGAGCTAGAGCAAAGACAACCAATATTTGAAAGTAAATTTGGTAGGTTTGCGTATAGATACAAATATGAAGATAATGAATACTCTGCGTTTTCACCTTGGTCTGAATTAGCGTTTTTACCTGGTTCTTTTTCTTATATTCCTAGCAAAGCCTTTAACGAAGGTATGGTTAATAATTTAAGAAGCTTAGTTATAAGAAATTTTATACCTAAAGACTCTATGAGACCTTCTGATGTAAAAGAAGTTGATATATTATGGAAAACTACAGATGATCAAAATGTTTATATTGTAAAAACAATAAAAAGATTTATAGACAAAGAATGGAACACAGAATTTAGTTTAAATAATTTAGATAATACTGGAGTTATAACTATAACGTCAGAGATGATAAATAGAGCTTTACCTTCAAATCAATTATTAAGAGGTTGGGATAATGTTCCTAAAAAAGCTTTAGCTCAAGAAATAACAGCCAGTAGATTAATTTACGGTAATTATGAGCAAGGTTATAACATAAACGATCCGATCGGTATAAAACAGTCTGTTATATCAGAACAAGTTCCTTTACTTCTTCCTAAAAAATCAGTTAAATCAATAAGAAATTATAGATTTGGCGTTGTGTACGGAGATATGTTTGGTAGAGAAACGCCAGTTATAGCAAATGGTTATATTGATAATTTAGGTCAAAGCGTTAGTGGCGATATTAGCGTAGCAAAATCTTTATCAGCTTTTTCTAATAAGTTTCAACTTCAGCAAAACTGGGAAGATATAGAAGTTGATCCTCCTAAATTTTTAGAATACGCAAAATATTACGTTAAAGAAACATCTAACGAATATTATAACTTAGTAATGGATAGATTTTATGAAGCTAAAGATAATAATGTTTGGCTTTCTTTTCCATCTGCTGATAGAAATAAAATAGACGAAGAAACTTATTTAATATTAAAAAATGAACAAGGCTCACAAGTTGCTGTTGATGAAATTGCTAGATTTAAAGTTATAGCAATATCTAATGAAGCTCCAGATTTTATAAAAACATCTAATAGAAAATTTAAAAGAATTTTAATAAAAAATCAAGCAGATATATATGGTAACTCTGTAACTGATGATGGTTACGCATATGAAATAGGGCAAGCGGCGGTAACTAATGGAGCGCCTACTAAACTTGCTTTAGTAAGATCATTTAGTTTAGATCTTAGAAACATTAGAACTTTGCCAGATTCTGCTGAAAATTTACGCATGAGATTTGTTGGTAGATATATACCAGGCGCTGGTAATACATTTGATAATTATCAATCATTAAACATAGCAGCAGTTGAAGTATTTAGCCCTTTTATTAATGTAACAGCTATAACTGATATGCTTGTTAATGTAGATGGACAAATAACGCAGCCGTGCGAGCTAAATATTGAAAAGTCTTTTACAACAGAAGAAATAAATATGTACCAAAAGATACTTGCTTTAGGTTATGCAAGTGAGATTGATATAAATAAAATAGATGATCCTTCAGACGAAAGTTATATTGAATATAGTATGGAATTAGTTTCTAGAAATTTAGAAAATTTACCAGAATTTGACGGAAGATTTTTTGTAAAAATTGAAAAAACAGATATTCTTAAAAAAAGATTATTAATAGAGCAAAACATAAAATATAATGTACTAAAAACTTTTCAAATATCTTATATATCTAGCGATTTTAAAAATCCAGCTAACGATAACAACGCAAACGCAGCTAATATGGATTTTGAAGACAAAGATCTTTCTGATTATACTGATGCTAATAGTTTTGCTGATTTTAACACAGAGGAAGAAATAAATACTTTCGGCGACGACGCTAATGAAACTAATACTATAAACTTTTGGAACTGGCATCAAAGTAAAGTTGACGCAAATATTAGCTCTGCTATATTTTTAGATAACGCTAAATGTAGACAGGCTTCTCCTAATATAAATTATTCTTATTTTCTTAGTTTTCCTGGATTAGGTATTATTGATGATCTAGCAGCTGCTGGTGGAAATACAATACAAAATCAAGCTAATAATAGTTTAACTACTATATCTGATTTTGAAACTTCTAGACCTGCTGGATTAACTAGCGTTAATCAAAATTTAAATGACATGCTAGGTCAACAAATATTTGGAGCGGCAATTGATGGTAATCAAAAAAATCTTATGTTTTTCTCTTGTAATAACACTGGGGATGCATTAGCGTTTCAAAGTGGTACACAGTCTGAATTTAGATCTAGGATGCAAACCGGTGGTACATTATTTAGATTTACAGATGATCCTAATCAAGAAGTATATAGAGTAAAACCAGTAGTGTTACCTGATTATGAAGAATTTGGCGCAGACACTTTCAACGAAGTATTTGATACCAATATTAGTGATGGTGGAAACTCTTTAATAAACGTTACTAATATGATGGGTGCTCATCAAAATTTTGCCACTAACACCGCTAATAGATTTAGAAAAACTATATTTGTATTTTTTGTTAGAGTAAATAAAGAAACAGGAGCAGATATTAATGGCACGGGCGTTGATATAAGCGAGTGGGATCCAAGAGGTACAGTTCAGCACAATGGTATAGGAACCTTTGGAATAGAATTTATAGAACCTATAGATGATATTGAACTAACTTCAGTAGAAGTAATTACTAATAATGCTTGTTGGGAAACTGAGCCAAAAAAAGACATTGATTTAGATATTTATTATGAAGCAAGCCCTGCTATACCTATGGTATTAAAATCAAACAACATTGAATCTTATGTTCAAGGTTCTTTTATAGACACTAATGCTAGTATTGTTAGAGTTGAAAAAAGAGATCTAATTAACTCAAGTGGCAATGTTGTTAGTTTTGAAAAACCAATTGAGTTTGATGTTCTTAAAATAGCTATTGTGACAGGTGACAATGTAATAAGCGTGTCTAGAAAAAATACTTTAGATGAATTTATTCCTGAAACAACCAATATACTACAAGCACAACCTGGTAGTTTAGATGGAATATTAAATATTAGACATAGCATATATTTAAAATCTTATATTTTTATAGATGATTTAGTTAGCTTTGCTAACAGAAACGGAACAGTAACTAGATCTAAAATATTAGATCATATACAATTAACAAAAGAAGGGCAAGCGTTACCTTCTTTTAGAACTCAAATAAAAGGAGCTGGAGTTAATTTCACTTTTGAAACTAACGCTAATGGAGAACAAGGTTTTGCAACAATAAAAACTCTTGCTGATATATCTGAATTAAAATTAGGCATGGAAGTGAGAGCTGTAAATGGAACTTTTGTTCAAAGAGGTACTATGGTTATAGCATTACTTTCTAATCCAAATCCAGCGATTCCAAGTTTTATTAGTTTAAATAGATCTTTATTAGACACAGGTGAATTTACTTTTGAGTTTATAGAAACAACAGGATCTTTTTCAATTGATAAAAATGTTTGGAAGTATCCAATTCAATTAGGTTGGTTTAATTGTTATTCATTTGGTAATGGTGTAGAATCTGATAGAATAAGAGACGATTTTAATGCACCACAAATTGACAATGGCTGTAGAGTTTCATCAACGTTTTTAGAGTACGGTCAAGAAAGAATAACTAATGGATTAATATACTCTGGTTTATATAACTCTACGTCAAGTGTAAATAATCTTAATGAGTTTAACATGGCGGAAAAAATAGTAAAAAATATAAATAGCACCTATGGTTCTATACAGGCTATGAAAACTAGAGATACAGATGTTGTTGTTTTTACACAAGATAAAGTACTAAAAGTATTAGCAAACAAAGATGCTGTTTTTAATGCAGATGGAAATCCTCAACTTACGGCAACTAATAGAGTTTTAGGGCAAGCTATTCCTTTTGCTGGAGATTATGGTATATCAGATAATCCAGAATCTTTAGCTTCTGATCAATATAGATTATATTTTACTGACAAACAAAGAGGTGCTGTATTGAGACTTTCTGCTGATGGCTTAACTCCAATATCAGATGTGGGTATGAAGTCTTATTTTAGAAAAAAATTAAGACTTTGTGATGAAATGTTAGGAACGTTTGATAAGATAAATGGAGAATACAATTTAACAATGAATGTAGCTCAAGTTAACCAAACTGCTACTGAGCAAACTACAACAGTATCATTTAATGAGGCTTCAAAAGGTTGGATAAGCTTTAAGTCATTTATACCTTTAACTGGAGTTTCTTTTGCTGGTAGTTATTTAACTGCTAGTGAAAATAGTGTGTATAAGCATTATTCAGATAATGTTGATAGAAATACTTTTTATGGCAATTTTGCAGAGTCAGAAATTGAACTCCTTTTTAACGATGTAAGCAATGTAGTTAAATCGTTTAAAGCCGTAAGCTATGAAGGCTCCCAATCAAAAGTAGATTACAACGTAGTCGATGGTGAGTTTTATAATTTAAACCCAAGTGGTAAGGAGGGATGGTACGTACAATCTTTTACTACTGATTTACAAGAAGGTTCGGTGCCGGAGTTTATACAAAAAGAAGGCAAATGGTTTAATAAAATAAACGGAACAACAACATCATTAGCTAATTTAGATCCTAGCGAATTTTCTGTTCAAGGCATAGGTTTTCCTACAGAGATAATACCAAATGAAGTATTAGATGATATTACTATTAATATAAGTGACATTGGTGATACACCTTAAATAAAATAATATGGCAAATAATTATACAGTATCAACATTTACGGCAGTGGAAACACTAAATGATTCTATAGCTAACGATAACATGATTACGTTTGCAGACATGGAAATATCTCCTAATCAAGGATTTGTTATACAAGCTTCAGACTTTTCGCATGGTACATTACCTAGTTCAATAGCTAGTATTACGTTTACTGACAATGCAATTGCTAATAGCTTTAATAATACGGTTAAAGCTAGAGCAACATTTGCTAGTGATTTTGTTTTAGATACCGCTAATGGTGTTTCGTTAGCAGATAATAGTATTGATATTCAAGTAGATATAGATGGCACGGCAACGCCAATTACTGCTGAGGGTATTCTTGAAGACGACATAGTAATTGATATAGTTAACCCAGCTGACTATACTGAAAGCATATGGGGTAGCGTTATAACATCGCTTTCACAGGATAACTGGCCTCCAAGTGTAACAAACTTAAATGCTAACGCTTTGCCCTTATTTACACCTGAAACTGGTTTTACAATGGAGTCAATTGGTTACGAAAACTCTATTATAAACACAACTTTAACAGGGTCGTTAGCTAGAAACGTAGCAAAAAAAGTAGGAACTTTAAGTATAGAAGCAGAGTACGGTTATTATTTTTTAAGAAAACCTTATTTAGAATATATTAATATGCAAAGGCAAAACTTTATGTTAGCACAAACTAGTGTAACTAGAGATTCTAATAATTTTGCTACAGCTTACGTTTTTGATATAATAGTTAAAACTAATGGACCTATTAAATCTAGTTCTGGCTCTAGAGTAAATTTAATTTATAATACAGGATTAATTCCTGTTATAAACAAAAAAATAATATCTAATATTATATTTAATAATAGCGATATAGCAAGCGTTGGCGACAATAGATTTATAAAAATACTAGCAACTCCTGATTCAGAGTTTGATTTAACTATAACAAATGATAGAGATAATACATCTATACTTGACTCTAGTTTAGTTAATACTTCAATTTTAGATCCTATTATTGGGGAAGTTGATGCTGTTAATGTTAAAATAGAAAAAAAATTAGATGTTAAAAAAAGTAATGAATTTAATATTTCTCAAAATTTTCCAGCACACACAAACGTATTAACAACTGCTGTAGATATGGCTGGTAATTTAAATGGTACTAAAGCTATATTTGATACTTTGCTTGGAGTTAGAGTTGGTGATCAATTAATAATGAGTGAAATAACTGGAGGTACAATAGTTAAGGTTACAGAATTAAACCCAGATGGTGACAATAAAAATGAATGTACTTTATCTTCAACTGTTACAGCTAATGATAATGCGGCTGTATCTTTTAAAAGAATAGAAAAGTATTTTTTAAATATATTTCCTAAAAATGGAACTGTATTATCATCTGCCATATCTAGTGAAATACCAACAATTACTTTTACACAACCAACAAACCCTGTTTTTACATTAAAAGCTACTACAGCTAACGTTTTATTAACAGCTCCTTCTAATATAACTTACACAGGTAGAGCTAACAAAACTCCATTTGAGTTAAAACATCTAAGTACAGTGTCTGAGTTATTTGAAATTGATTATACGATAACTAATTCAGCTAGTAGAGCGGTAAGTCAACATGGTAGCGCTTTTCCAACTTGGTCTAGTACAGATTCTACAAAATCTAGTTGGACAAACTCTGTATATGACGATAATGGAGGCATGCATATAGAAATATATAATATAAGAATAACTTATGGTACTCCTAGCGCGACGTTAAAAGCTAACGTTAGAATTAATAGGTTTGGAGACTCTGATGTAACAATGGTATTGAACTTAGATGAATTTTTTACAGCAACTTAAAAAAAATAAATTATGCCAACTATAGACTTAGTATTTCAATCACCAAATAATATAACTTTAGGTAATTTAAATGAAGATTTAAATTTTCCTACTAGCACTATAACGTCGCCTGCTGTTGAAGCTCAAGATTCAATGATTATAGATGGATTAAATGCTAACTCCTCTGATAATCCAGTTTCTTCTATGCAAGTAGGTGATTTAGTTTTTTATGTAACACCAACTCTATTTGGAGGTTTTCAAACAGCAGACTTGTCACAAGTGGTAACAATTGGCACTATAAATAGTATAACACTACCTAATGCAAGCACCTTAGGTAATCAGACTGTTATAGCGTGCAATATATCAAGTGACACTCCAGCTCCCACTCAAACTGATTTTATATTTTTTGCAAAAAATAATGTAGTAGAAGCTTCTTCTTTATTAGGATATTTTGGTTCGGTTAAATTTAAAAATAACTCAAAGAAAAAAGCAGAGTTGTTCTCTGTAGCGTGTGAGATATCACCTAGTAGTAAATAGTGCGCAAAAAATGTAACTATAGTAAAGTAATAAATTAATATAAAAATTATGATTTTTAATCCATTAACAGTAGTATCTGGCGTTTCACAAATATTTGGTGGATTTGCTATGGCACGAGCGGCCAAAAACGAGCGTGATAGACAAAGAGAGATAGAGCAAGAGGCTAGAGAAGAAAGAGATAAAATGAGAAATATATATAAAAATCTAGATACTAGTAATCCATACGAAAACATGGAAAACGTAATGGAAGATTTAACTATAAATCAACAGCAAGCTCAATTTGAAAGACAGACCTTTGCTCAGAGTCAATCTAATATTTTACAATCATTACAAGGCTCTGCTGGCGGAAGTGGTATAGCAGCGTTAGCTCAGTCATTGGCTCAACAAGGACAAATAGCAGCACAAAGATCTGCTGCTAGTATAGGTCAACAAGAAACAGCTAATATTCAAGCTGAAAGAGGTATGGCGGCACAATTACAACAATTAGAAAGACAAGGTAGAAGAGAAACTCAACAAATGAATATGCAAAAATTTGGTACATTACAACAAATGAGTCAACAAGAAATGATGCAAGCCGGCGCCGCTGCTAGTCAAGCAGAACAACAAAGAATGTCAGCTTTAGGTAGTGCTATAGGTGGTATTGGAACAACTCTTTCTGGTTTTGCTGGCGCTAGTAAAGAAGGAGAAAAAGGTTATGAAGATTTTATTAGCTTTCAACCATTTGGAGCTAGTGATTCAAAATTTAGAGAAGGCGTAAGAGGATTTTTTCAGCAACCATTTGGACCTCCAACTTCAAAATTTAGAACCTTTTTTAAAGGAGGGCAATAAAATTTAAAATATGATAAATAAAGAATATGAAAAAGCAATGCAAGAACATATTAATAGGGTTGATCCTATAAGCATTACTAAAGAGCAAAGATATCAAGCTTTATATCCATTACAACAGGCTTATAAAGAAGCTACAACGCCTAAAGAAAAAGAATTAATACTTAGCGAAGGGCTTGGAGGTTTAACTAAATTTTTCACTGATATAGAAGAATTAAGAGATAAAATATCTGAGACATCTGACGAGATTAAATTTGGTAACTACGCTAGTAAACCTGGCAATATGTTAAAGACTAATTACGGTCAAATGACTAAAAAATTAGGCCAAGTAAACATTGGTGGAGTTACTCATTTTGAAGTTGATCCAGAAGATACAATAATGTTAGATCAAGTTGATTTAGTAGAAAATAAATACATATCTGCTTTTGATTATAAAAAAATATTAAAAGAAAAAGAAAAAGATAATAATTCTATGCAAGCCTTGCGAGATACTATTGCAACAATAAACGAAGCCGGTAGTTTTAATAGAGAAGCAATATTTAATAATATAAAAAATAATATAATATCAACAGGGAACTTAGAGTCATTAATTAATGATAATATATTTGGCAAAAGAAATTTTAAAAATGATTTTATAAATTCTTTAATGGAAGCTAGCTATGAAGACTTAGGAATATCTATAACAGAAGAAGATATAAATAGACTTGATCCTACTGATGATGGCAAAATATCATTACAAGACGCTATAATAATATTTGGTAAATTAACTGAAGATGAAAACCAAGCTATAGATTATGTAGCTGAATATTTTACTAAATTTGCAGAGCAAAATAGAACTAAACCAAACTTAGAAGACCAAGAAGAAACCGGATATGACCCTTACGAATTTGCGTAAAACAATTTATTAACGGGTAACTAACGAAACAGTTTATGAAAAATTTAAAATTTGAAATACTAGTGGATGGCACGCCAAGAGTAGCATATGTACGTCCAGAAAATAAAAGTAAATTTTTAGAAAAATATCAAAACAACTCTCCAAGAGAGGTTATTAACGCAGAAGAATTAGATTATGAAATTAAATTTGAAAAAGTTAATGGCCTGGGAAAGCCTCAAGGGACAAATCTGTCCCAAAACAATCAACAACAAAATACGGAATTACCATCGGTAGATACTTTTTCGGAGTCACAAGAAGTAGTTAACTTAGAAAATGTTTTTAAGTCTACAACTAAGTTTGGATACAAGCCTTTTGATAACGAAACTTTTGACTATAACGAGCAATATGGAATTGATGAAGAAACAGATTTAACTCAAGAAGATTCTGACAATACTGGCCTATCTGAAGAAGAAAAAGAAAAAATAAATCTACAAATAAAAGATCTTGAGCAAAATAAAGAAAAGTATGAAAATTACTTTAATAAATATAATAAAGCTCAGAACGGTTTTGTTATGAAGCCTCAAGATTTTTTTAATTCATTAGATTATGATATTAGATTTGAAGGAACTAAAGATCAATTTTTTATGCTAAATGGCCTTGAAGAAAAGCGTTGGGTTAAAAAAAATGCAGAAAAACTAGGAGGTAAAGAACAAGCTCAATCAAAATGGAATGAATTAACTTTTTTAATTACAACTTTAAGAGAAGGTTTAGATTATGAACAAGATACTCAAAAAATTATTAATTATAATCCTTCTATGTATTTTGATCTTAAAATTAGAGACTTAGAAAGAGAAATTGAAACTGTAGGTTTAAATGAAGTAACATTAAAAGAATCAAAAGATAATATTATAAACTTACCTAAAGTTGAAATAGATGGTGAAACAGTTGATTTTACATATGATGTTGCAAACGAAGTTAATGAAGAAAACATATCAAACGCTTTTGAAGAGTATTTGACCAATAACGTTAATACTGAACACGATAAACTTTTGCAAGAACTTCAAAAACAAACTGAAACTTTTTTTGATCAATCAAAAGTTCTTAAAAATTTTAAATCACGAACTATTAAAAGAGTTAATGCGGAGTTTAAAAAAGAAAGTCGCAAACTTGAAAAATTATTAGAAGAAAAATTATCTCCATTTAGAGATAAAATTATACAAGAGCTAAAAGAAAAATATCCTAACGGACACTGTGATCCTGAAGGTAAAGGATTTAATTTATACGATAAAGATTGCTATACTGATAAGGAGCTAGATGAGGCTACTAAAAAACTTGTTGAAGAAGAAAAAAGATTAATACCTTTAATTCCAGGTTACGAAGAGCTTTTGCAAAGAAAAACTGACAGGCAAAATGAACTTTTAGAAAAAAATCCGGCTTATAAAAAACTTAAGCTTGATCAAGTTAAAAAGCATGATAAATTTATAGCTGATAAATTTAAAGAGTTTTTTTCAGATAGTAGTAATTACGCACCTGAGCACTGGACAGAAAATGATTTATTAGCAATAAGGCAAGATATACTAGATAAAAAATTAGAACCAAACGACAAAATAAATTACTTGCAAGCTCGTTTAGAAGCTTATTTAAATACAAATGAAGCTTTAACAGAAGAAGATAAACCTGATGCTACATTAGAATACTGGTCTTATATGTATGATTTTTTTGGAGAGTATACTTACACTGAAGAAGTAACATTTGAGTCTGGGCTTGATAGATTTGGAGGAATATTTTATGATACTAAAGAGGTTATAAAAAAAGGAGCTAGTCAATTCTTTAATGAAGTAACTGCTCAAGGTATGTTAAATTTAGCTGATGAAGCCTTACAAAGAAACGAAAACTCTATTACTATTAATTTTTTTGAACTTGGCGAAGAGGCGCAAGAGCAACTTAATTTGTCTGCTATAAGCAGTAGGCGTCTTTTAAATAGTGCTACTTTTGATGAAGAAACTAAAACTATAAACGCTAACGGTGAGCTTCATTGGGATGGTAAAAGATGGGTTTGGAGATTAAAGGGTCAAAAATATTTACAAGCTAAAACTTACGAAATAAAAGAATACACTCCAGAATTAGAAAGAATAAGAGATCTTATTTTTGATGAAATGGAAGATAATAAAGTTTTAACCAAAGAACAAATAGAAATTTTAGAAAATGGTGGCGAAGTAGTAATTGATAATATAAAAAGTATTCGAAATTTAAATTTAGCTGGAAACAGAAAAATAATAAAAAAAGCTAATAAAGTAGTAATTAGTAAAGAAACTATAGATTCAAATGTAGCTAGAATATATAAAGAAGAAAATGAAAAATTATACCAACAATCACGTAAGTATGCTCTTGATGTTTTAGAAAATCCTGAAGTTCTTGATGATTTAGGATTTGGAGCTGGCCTTACTAGTAGAAATTTACCTGAATATCTTCCTTTTATATCAGGTCTTATTGACATGCGTAAATCAAAAACAATAAAGCATTTAACAGATAAAATAGCATTAAAAGGAAAACAAAGCTTAACAGGAGGTGAAAAGTTAATATTAATGGCTTACTCTCTTAAAGGTCAATCTGACGATTATGTTCAAAAAAATGCTACAATAGCTTATAAGGCAGGACTAAGTACAGCTCAGTCATTACCTTTTCTTGGTGAATTTATAATTGGTAGTCCTGTATTTAACGCGGTTAAAAAAGGATTATCTATAAGTTTATTAAACAAAGTAGCTAAAGGAAAAAACGCTAAAATATTAACTAACCAAGGTCAACTTAATATTGGGCAAACAGCAAAAACAAAAATTACTGGAAAAGCAGATAAGTTTAGTGGTATAACAAACTATAGAGTAGAATATGTAAACTCTCTTGGAAAAACGTCTTATATATCAAGCAAGGCTGTAAATTATATAAGTACTATAGGTGCTTTAAACGCACAAACTATATTTAGTGGAGGTTTTCGTATATCAGATAATTATTATAAGAATTTAACTGAAGACGTTTTGTTTATGTTAGGTCCTGAAGGCAATGATATAATAACGGCTTTTGATGAAGTTGGTATGAAAATGGGATTAAAGCCTATCAAAGAATCTATGTTTGAAGCTTTGTATAAAGGTTATGGTATGCAGTTTTCAGAAATATTTACTGAAAAAATAGTTGGTGCACAAGCGTTTAAATGGGGATCTAGAGCTAAAAAAAGAATTTTTGGGCCAGATACAATATTAGGCAAGATGATTAGAGATAGTGATTTTTTTGCTAAAATTAGTCTTGCTAATATAACTAGAAAATTAAAATTAACTCGATTTTATGGAAGGCCATCAGAGTTAGTTAGTCAGTTTTTTAAAATGAGTAGCTATAACAGTGTATTTGGTGAAATATTTGAAGAGTTTGTTAATATACCATTGCAAAACTTTATTATGGGTGAAGGACCTATTTTACAAGGTATACGTAAGTATGACGAGCATGGTCGAGATATAGGTTGGGACACTGACACCATGGGTAGCATATCTTTATCTTCTTTATTTATGTCTACTACAATGTCTACTGGTGGTATTGTACTTTCTGGTGGAGCAAATAGAGCAGCACAAGCTTACTATGTTAATCATAGAAGATTTTTTAGTGAAGAAAAAGCTATGGAATACTTAGAAAAGCTTAAAAAAGAAAATAGATTATCTAATGATTTAGACATTGAGGTTGTTAACAATTTTGAAGCAACTAATAGATTTAGAGATTTTATAAAAAAAGAAGGACTAAATGAAGACATAGTAAAAAATGATTCATATAAAAGAATAAGAGACGCTAGGATGGCAGCTGAGACAGAAATAATGGCTAATATAGAAAATCCTGAAACAGCTAAAGAAGTTGAAGCTATATCTTCTAAAATAGAAGAGCTTCAAAATGTAGATCCTAAATCTCGTAATGTAAAAGAAATAAATAAACTTCAGAGACAAAAATCTAATTTATTAAAAGATACTTATGATCGTTTAAGTAAAGATGAAAATTCTATATTTTTTAAAAATAAAAAGCTTTATAATAAAAATTTAAAAGGTGTTAAAAGCATACTTAAACAAATATCTAAATTTACTAAAAAAGGTGATTTAGAATTAGTAGAAACTTCTAATTCTATAGAAGCCGAAGCTGCTTATTTAAGAGAACGTTTTGGTTTAGAAAGAAGAGAAGATGGCTTGATATATGTTATAGGTGGGCCTTTATTAGAAAATCAACAAGTTACTTTTACTAGTAGTAAAAATGAACTAGAAAATGTTAAAGTTGATATTGAATCTTTAATAGAAGAAGCTAGAACAGCTCATGGATTTTTTATAGATAAAAAAAATGGAAAACAAAAATTAATTTTAAATGAAGATCTAGCTATAACTCAAGCTGGTTCTAACGTTGCTAGTCACGAGTTATTTCATTTTTATTTAAATAAATTATTAGGAGATAATGCTAAAATGAGAATGGCTTTAGGTTCTGCTTTTATGAAGTATGTGAACACTATAGATCCTAACGCCGTAAGAGACTCTGGCTTTAGACAAAGATTAGCTTCTTATTATGATAAGTCATATGCTGAGCAAAGCGAAGAAGCTATGGCTTTATTTTTAGACGCTATATCAACTGGTGCTTTAAAATTTAATGAAGGTATATTTACTAGAATAGGTGACATGTTTAGACATATTGGCAACAGGTCTGGAGCTAATTTAAAATTTAAAAATGGTAGAGATGTTTATAATTTTATAAAAGAGTTTAGAAATAGTGTAAAAAGAGGTAAGTTATCAGATAATTTATTGCAAGCTATTAATGCTAATTTAGAAAAAAAATATTCTATAACTGGAGAAATAAAAGAAACAGCAGAAAGTTTAAGCCAACTACAAGAACAAGCCGAACAACCTAGCACCGATACTTCAGGTTTATTTTCTAAACCAGTCATAGATGCTGCTAAAAAAAGAAGTAAAAAAGATATAAGGCAAGAAAACAAAGAAATATATGACGAGATAGTAGAATTACACGACGTTTTAAAACAAGAAAATCCTAATATAACATTAAAAGAAGTTCTTAATTTACCTGAAAATAAAAACTTAAAGCAAGAGCTTATAAAAAATAATTTAGGTTTAGCAATAGAAAGAGCCACTGTCGCTGCTAGGGTAGGTAAAGGTCTTAATTTAGATGAGAAAAAGAAAATTGGTTTTAATGAATTTTTAAGTGGTTATCTTGCAGAACTAACAGCCTTAGCTGATACTTGGAATCCTGCTGAAAATAATAACTTTGGTATATACGCTGGTGGTTTATTAAGAAAAAGATATGGACAAATACTAAATAAAGCAAAAAGCTCTTTAGATAGAGAAGGTGGGCCTGGTACAGTTAGTACAGACCAACAAATACAAGGTGAGACTATAGAAACACAAATTGCAGATCAAACAAGTAGACGTATAAAAAACTTTGAAAGCCAACCTGTATTAGAACAACAATTAAATATAAAAAATAATAGAGTAAAACTTGCACCAAGATTAAAATTTGTTAGAAACGAAATTGATTTTAATGAAAAAACAAATAACTCTATAAGCAAAGTTGTTAATAAAACTAATTACCAAACTAAAGGTAAGTATTACGAAGACGTATTAGAAGATATCACTAGTCAAGTAAACGAAAAAGCTAGCACTCCAGCGGGTGTAACGCCTACTGGTAAAGCATTTGGTGTATTAGATGCTATAGCTAAAAATGAATTTAAAGTAGATGCAAAAGCAATATTAGCTAAGCCTTATAATTTACCTACAAAAGATTCTAAAAATATAAGAGAAAGAATAGCTTTTTTAGCAAGTACTGATAATTATTTTTATGAAGACAGAGGAAAGTTACAAAAAGTTAGAGCTAGAAACGCCCAAGAAGCTTTAATTATAGCTAAGCATAATACAGGTAATTTAAAAATAAAATTATCTGATTTACAAAGAGATGAAGTAGGTGGTATAAAAGGTATTTTAAAATCCGTATACACACCATTACAATATAACCAAACAACTAAAAAGTCCACTAAAATAAATAAAGCAAGCATAACAGCTTTATATCAAGACATGAACTTAAGAGTTCCTAATATAAAAGGAAAAGCACTTAACGTAGATAATATGACCGAAGCTGATCTTTTAGCTTTGCATGGTATTAATCCAGACTTTACATTAATGCCACATAATAGAAAATATGATGGTTTATTAAAAGGATTTATAAAACAAAGTTCTGTATTTGCTTTTAATCAATCAGTTAGAGAAATACAAGGTCAAGAAGTATCTGACATAGCAGAAGGCAGACCTGGTAGTGCTGTTATATCTGGTCAACTAGATGTAATGTTTAGTAAAACTCAGGGTGATAAAGTATTATTTGAAGGACTTTTTCCAGGTCTAGAATATAAGCATCCAGAAACAGCAGAAGATGCTATTAAATATAGTTTTTATGCTAGTAAATTAATATCATACTTTGAAGAAATGGGTATGCCCGGACTTCTTAATAGAACTATAATATCTACTAGTTCTACTGCAAAAAATAAATTTGCTAGAGAACTTATTAAACAAAGACTAGAAGTTCAACATCCTACTATAAAAGAACGTCATAAAGTTTTTTATTACGGTAAAGGTAAAAAAGATTTTGTTGTAGCTACAAATATAGCAAATGCTTTAGAGGAAGCAAAAGCAAGAACCGGTAATGTTAATTTAAAAGCTAAAGATGTTAAAGAAGATGTTAGGTTTAAAAAGAGTAAACATAGCACTCAAAATGTTAGGAATAAATTAAATAAAGGCAGAAGATATTTTATAGAAGAAACATTAAAAGAAAACAAAAGAAATGTTCAAATGGGTATTGATATGTGGACTAACATACATAAATTTATTCATGATAAAAATAATTTAGTGGACGGTAATGTAGATCCCGATCTTGTTATGTTTGTAATTAACTTTATGAGAGGGTCTCAAAATGAAGGCGCTCATCCAAGTAGATTGTGGGCTTCTTTTGATTACATAGATTATAACGCTGTTAACGATCCGAAAGGACTTTACTTTGAACACGCTTTACAAAATGCTAATCAATATAGAGAATTAACAAAAGCAGCTGTTGAATTAAAAAATCCAAAAGAGTTTTCTAAATATTTAAAAGCTGTTGAGGCAAACTATAAATTAATAGCTATATCTGGAAAAGATAATACCAAGATAGATGACGGTGGGTATAAAAATGTAATGTCTTTAGACGGTTCTTGGAACGTGTTTACTAGCTCTTGGGTAGAAAGATATTTTAATAAAGTAGTAGGCGCTATTAGGGGTGGTATAAATTCTCGTAATATAACTAACATACAAACAGGTATTTCTATAGGGCAAGAGCTAAATATAAATAATGATGGTAGCGCTTTGTTTTCAAAACCAGTCGCTGAAATACAATCAAAACAAAATTTAAACGACGCATTTGATAATCAAATAAAATTTAGTAAGACAGGAGAAACTAGAGGATTATCTGTTTTTGATTTTGATGACACATTAGGTTTTACTAAGTCTGGTGTAAGAGCCACAGTACCTAATCTAGACGGAACACCTAAACCAAATCGTAAAGTTATATTCTTAGCTGGTGGAGCTGGTAGTGGTAAAGGTAATGTAATTAGTAAATTAGGCCTAGAAGGCATGGGCTTTAAAATAGTAAACTCAGATATATCGTTGGAGTGGCTAAAGAAAAACTCAGGATTACCAGCAGATATGCGAGACTTAACTAAAGAGCAAAGAAGTACTTTAGGTAAAT
>CEPG01006440.1_pt1 | contig 17419 bp, 13 predicted proteins | sample 530551 | NCBI WGS metagenome assembly CEPG01 (sample SAMEA2620384, study PRJEB7988) | marine metagenome | biome: marine biome (ENVO:00000447); feature: surface water layer (ENVO:00002042); material: "saline water (ENVO:00002010), including plankton (ENVO:xxxxxxxx)" | depth 5 m | reverse complement strand
AACTCTCCAGTTAAATTATTAATAATCTATCTTAAATAGGTTTGTATCCACCAACGTTACTTCCACTACCAAAAGGTTTGTACCAACTATAGCCATCTCCAGAAGATATAGGAGCACAAAATACCAACGCCATATCATCTGTTCCAAACTGGCATATTGCCATAGCCCCTCTAAATCCAGAAATAGCTGGAGGCAAGTCACTACTATTGGAAAATATTGGAAGTGTAAGGAAACCGCTGCTACTAACTACTACATTTCTAGTTGCTATAGGTGTTCCTGAATAGTTGTATTTCAACGGCTTGGTTGTAGCTGGTACATCAACGGTAGGTGTAAAACTCTGCGCTGCAGCAGCCCCTGAAGCCGAATTGACATCTTTATTTAGATCAATGATATCGTTTACTACTATAGTACCTGATGCAACTCCATATATCTCACCGGCAGAGGTAATACCAGAAACGGTTTGTACATCATTGAAAAGCGCGCCAGAGGCGGTAATAAGGTCATTTACTACTATAGTACCCGATGGGACTCCATATACTTCACCAGCGACTGAAATCCCTGACACTGTTTCTACATCATTGCGAAGAGCGCCGGATGCAGTTGTAAGATCTGTCCTCAATGTTCCAGAGGTTGCCGATATGTCTTCCCTAAGAAAACCAGATGAACTTACTGCAATTCCTGAAACTGTCGCTATATCCGAAACATTATCAACACCCGAAGTCTTGGCCATGTAAACATCAGAGAGGTCTGGTATATCACTAGAGACCAAAGCTCTAAAAGAAGGATATGCAGCAGCACCAGTTGTCGGCCCAGATAAAATATTGTTTGCGCTTTGTTTTTGCAGTGTCAATATTTGGTTTACCGCACCACTGTAGAATATAACTGCATTGGAGCCAGTAGTTGAGTCTGTCTGATTTGTTTGAAATGGCTGTGTCTGCCTTAGCGAATCAACGCCTGAAAATATAATCCCAGAACTATTGACAATAAGGCCGGAGGCTCTAATATGAGAATTTATAGCGTTTCCACCTAAATCAATCTCGTAAGCAGGAGCACTCTGATTAATACCAATTCTAGTGTTAGTGTTGTCAATTACTATATTGTTATCAGTGTTAAGGCTATTTTCAGAAGACCAGAATGTCAAACCACTCTTAGCAGGCGTAGCAAACTCTGAGCCAAGTCCAGCGACTGCATATATAGCAGCATGAGCTGGGTGTGTAACAAATACTTCTTTGATACCCGCAGGAAAATCAACTAAGTTATTACTATTGGAGCTTTTTAACGGGAACCTTATTAACTGATTATTTGTAAAAGTGCCAACATTTCTACCGGAATCTAAAAATCTACCAGACCCAACTTCCCAGTTGTTGCTATCTGTAATCGTATAGTACACTAAGCCACTTTGCCCGACGTAATCGGAAAACGGGGCGAAACCCTCTACAGCACCCTCCAACACAACCGTGCCAGTACCCGTACTATTGCTGGTTTCTTTTACTCTATCGTGAAGCTTAATTATATTTAGGTCGGACATTTATTAACCCTCCAATATTTCAGGCCAAAAATTTTGTATGTCCTCAACCTTTTTGATTTTAGCAAAGTCCTTTCTTTCTGTGACATCTCTTAGTTGTTGCTTTGAGGCCGCGATGGCAGAAGCTTTTTTAGCTTCCCCGTTCTCCATAGCTACCATCCACTCTACATCCAGCTCTGCTAATCTTTTATCTCTAGCAGGTCTGACTTTAGTGTCTAACCATACTTGCTTAGCTTTATTCACGTCAATGCCCTTCATAGTCCAAGCATCCCTGAATGTTCTATCAGCAGGCAGTTCAGTATCCTCAACAACCTTGTAATCAGCGCCTTGGGGAACTGCATATTGAATTGCATCCTCTACGCTAATGCCGGGAGCTGGAGAAACAACTGAAACCCCGTCTCCGTTATCGTACATAATTAACTTAGCCATTATTTACTCTCCTCGTTTGTTAAGCTATGGTTGGGTCATCGTCTGGGTGTACACCAGAACCAAGACCAAACACAATAAGGTCATTGATATGTCCGTCTACATAACTATTGTCTGATTCTTTTCTAATAACGTATGTTATACTTCTTAGATTGTTTGCGTCATCTCCATCTCTAAGGACAAGCCCAACAGTGTTATTGTCAAAGTCTTCTTTACTGCCGGAAGCTGTGGTGGCATTACTATTACCAACTGCAGCGTAATTATTGTCACCAAGAACTCCAGATACAAACTTAATTGTATACTTACCAGTTCCCTCGTCTGTCAAAGAATGAATATTGTACGACTCTCTGATAACCGGAGCAGACCCATCGTTGCCATCAAACACCATCCAAGCCTTGGCAACTGACTTACCAGTTCCAATTTTGGAGCCATCATTAAATATAAAGTTTGTGCCTGATCCAACATATGCATCATCAAAACTATCATTCCAGATAAACTTGATACCTCTATTATTTTCGCCAGATGCGCTAACTGACTTGCCGCCCATCTTGAGGTTGCCCAGCATTTCTCTAGTTCCACTAATCGGAACGTATTGTCCGTGAGGATCTCCAACGTTTAGATTGTTTAGAGAGTTGTGGTCTACTAGCCCAACGCCCGGATATGGTTCATACTGAGTTGTGTCCGATGCCCAAGTAGCATTTGGAAAATCAACGCCAGATTCAGCAATGAACTTACCGTAGTTATTGGAATTAATTTGAGCTCTAACGTTTTGATTTCTAAATGGATTTTTGTTATTGAAATCTCCACTAGCAACAACCTGATTTAGAGACTCTACAATATCTTGCATATTGTGTCTTACGTCTTCAGCCGATATGAGCCCAGCATTGTTATCTGCTAGGTCAGCAGAAATTGACTCATATAAATCACCTGAGTTTTTAATAGCCATTATTTACTCCTTAATAAAGATATCCGCCAGCCCTGTGCCCAGTGGAATTTCTTCCTGCGAAATCGCTTCCCGGACTGTATGGGCCTAGTATGGACTTTCCAGCAACGCTGTTACCAGTTCTGTAATCTAGTAATAGTTTTTCGTATTTTTCTGACAAGTCTTTATAAAGAACTGTTAGAGTGCCGGTAACGCCTCTTAAGTCTATAGCAGAAGGGCCGTCTTTGATAGAGATAGAGTTGCTTGACTCACTCCTAATCTGACTTCCCACTATAACAACGGCGCCTTTCAAACAAACTAAGTTTATAAAAGCATTGTCTCTTGTGTCTGTTTCTGTTGGATCTGGACTCAAAGAGCAGGTCTCAACATTTATTGTATATGTATTTGTTAAATCAACCTCTAGTGTCACTAGCTGAGCAGCAACCAATAGGGTTGTTTCTATTCTTTCGTCAGAAAACTTGTAAGATGTAGAATCAACATCATCAATCAAGTATCTAAGTATAGTTGACATTTGACCTTGCCAAGACATATTTTACTCCTTAAAGGTTACAATGTACTTTGAATGTATGAATGTCTGTGTAAAAAGTCCCACTAGTCAAAACTACTTTGCCTTGTAATTTATAATTTCCTGCTTCGTCAAGATCTCCGGTTACGCTGTCATAATACATAACACCTGATGCAGCACTGCCATCAACCAATGTTGAAGCCGTCCTGTTAAGAATGGTATCGCTTGGTTTTCTAAAACTAATCGTTAGGCCCGAGGCTGCTGACAAATCAACCACGGAACCATCATCTTTTATTGTTACTTGGAATCTAGTACCTACATCGTTTTGATGAATTTCGCTCGCCATCTGATTACCTTTTAAGTTCTACGTCATACTGTCTTTGTATACTCATGTCGAATTCTAATACTACTTCTGGCATTATGATTTAACCTTTTTTGATAAAACCAATGTGTTATCTTGCCTTTGCTGTATACTTAAATCCTTTCCGAGTGTTTGTGATATTGAACCAGTCAAGTCTAGTCCTTGCTGTATGAAAAGCGTAAAGTAATGCCTTTCAACAAATCCCGCCTGTACAATCGTAACTGTTGTACCAAATGGCGACGACGAAAATGGTGATTCGGAAAACATTACGACGGATCTGAAAGCCCCACTGAAGTGTCCAAGCCTGCCGCAGCTTCAGCCTTGGCTTTAGCTATTTCGTAAGCTCTTACATTATCAGCTAGGAACTCTCTAACCACCTTATGTGTAAATTCGCCCTTAGTTTGTCCGCTTTCTTCAGTCCAGCCATAATTTTCACAGATAGCATTGAAAACTCTATCTACGTCATTATCGCTTATTTCTAGGTTGAAAATCGCCATTTTTTACTCCAAAAATAATTTCTTTCTACAGTAGTATACACACTTTTCTTCTACTGTCTTTACTAATCTCCGTACTCAAGGTCTCTGAGACTGGTTATTTGTACGTCATCGAACGAAGCTATAGACTTTAATCTTTCATTAATATACAAAAACTGATCTTCACTGGTAAACGCCGTTGGTGTAAGTAAGTGGGGACTACTCTTGTATCTAAACAAGAAACTCCCTAACTGGGATGCCGTAACCAAGCTATAGTAGTTCTTAAGAATTTTTCTATAGTAATGCTCTATCTGAACTTCAGACATATTAAGAACATCACTAAGGAAATCTACATTGTTTGACTTAAGCCAAGACAGGCAAAATGTAGATTCAGCCGTTAAATACTTATAAGCACAATTTTCTTTTATGCCTAATTCTGTCATCTTAATTCTTTGGTTTTTCTTATACGGCTTGATCATTTCCAAAGATTCTTCAAACATAGAGATTAAAGATTCCTTCTTACCCCCAAATATATGATCTGAGGGGTGAAGTATAACCCCTTTTCTGAATAGGAAGTTGCATACCGTAATTTTATTTGCATTTTCCTTTACTGATTTTATAAGTTCAGCTGAGTCAGTGAAATACTCATCGGCTCTAACCTTGACTGCCAGTTCTGTTTTACATTCCCTCAGACCGTTTAGCGACGTTGTTATATGGTAGCTAATATTTTGAAAGTTATAGCCATTTTCTTCAATGAATGGATTTATAACGATTCTGTCCGCTTCATTGGCTGCCGCCTGTATTAAGCCAGCGGGGTCTGTATTCCAACACGACACAATAACATTGCCAGACTGTTTAAGAATTCTTATTGTTTTTATAGAATCGGAGACAAGCGGCCCCTGCATAATAAATGTTACTTCTTTCATATCTTCCTTGCTCTAAAAAATATCCAGTTCGGATGTTTATCCCCCGGCCCAGCCTCTCTTATCCAATGCCGAAAATCAGTAAAACCACACCGTTCTAAGTCTGCGCGTAGTTGGTCTGGACTTTCAACATATACATCTGTTCTTCCATTTCTTCTGCCAGCATTAACGTTGTCTCTATTGTATGGAACAGCCCCAAGTTTACCCTTTCCAAAGCCCATCTGAGCTGTAAAGTAACCTCCAGTTTTTAACACCCTGTAAAATTCTTTAAACAGAGAAAATCGTATGCGATGAACGGCTATATGCTGTAGTGTTATAGTACTCATCACAGCGTCATATTTCCAGCCCTCTATTTCACTTAAGTCTTTACCGTTGGTCTTATATAAAATATTGTCGTTGTATGTTCCTTTATGTTGTAGCCAAGCCTTTGCATGATCCAAGTTGATATAAGATATATCTACACCATCGACTCTTTTAAAATTAGATGAATATTTGTCTAGATTTCTACCCGGCCCACACCCGAAGTCAAGGACTAAACACTCAGAGGCTAACGATAAATGATTAGCGTTTCCATGAAAGTCAAACATACCCTTAAAGAGAAGGTCGTAGTCTTTCCATGCATTTTGACGATCAAAACAACCTACAACAAAATCTCTTTTATTTATAGTCCAAAGTGACGCCAGTTTATCGTAAGAATGTTTCTGCATATCCAAATATGGCTCTGACGAGTAAAAGGTTTTATATACATACTCCTCGCTATTTTTGATATACTCCTCTACTTCGCTATCAAAGTCTATTACTTTGCTAGCCAAATCGCAAGAAGCCCCTGTCCTTACTGGTGGCATACTTTCAATGATAGTTCTGTCAAAAGACTCCTCTGCTATCTCCAGAAAATCTATAAGGTCATTTTTTAAATTTTCAGTTCTGCCTATATAGTCAACACATGGGAATAAACCAATTGGCGCTTTCAAGCAGTCAATATACCGTCGTGTTACGTAGCCTTCTTCAAGACTAAAAACAAACTCTTTGAATGACATTTTTTCTGTAGGGGCTTCTCTTTGAGTGTGTTCATGGATTTGACGTGAAAAATCATCATACGCAACAGGGGCTTGGTCATAATTTACAAGCTCTGGCCAAAACTTTTCTATGTATAGACTTTTTAAAAAATCAACTGGATCTCGCACAAATGCAAATGTTAGTTTTTGATCTGTTAATTGCTTGTGCTTACGTCTAACAGATGACAATGTAGCATGGCATGTCTTGCCCCATATCTTTTCTCCAATAGATATTTCTCTAGAGTCCTTTTCCATGCCCATGGATGCTTCTAAGGCTCTTCTAACCCAAGTTCCGCCAGTCTTTGGTATGTGTATAAAAATACTGTTGTTAAGTTGCATCGCCATTATAAAGTCACCTGTCCAGAGTCTATTTTATTTACGGTAAGAACTTTAGCGGCTGGCCTAAGACTCAAAGGCAGCCTAATGTCCATCTCTCTTTCTATGTCTCTCACTTGGTCAACATTTATTGACAGTGATTCAGACATGTCCCAATAAGGCACATTGTATTTTCTCTTGTATAATATCTCATTGTATTCTTCTTCAGATCCCTCATTGTGAACTATATCAATGCAAGATATTCTCTCTGAAATAAAATCATCAGTGCACTCAGATAGGTCACAGCTACAAGTGCACGCTAAGCAGGCTGCGTCGTCATGGTCGTCGTGATGTTCATGGTCGTCATGATGGTCTTCACAAGCGTGCTCACAGCAATTTATTGGCAAAAAACGTTTTTTCTCTATGTCAGCCAGTGGCCAATTTACGTGGTTTGACTGTAAATAATATGTGTGAGTTTCTATGTCATTCCATATATCGTTGATATCTAAATCATGAAACTTTTTAGCTCCGCCGTACCAATATTCTAGCCCAGAAGATCCAAACACTTTATGTCTGCTACTCTTAAGCTTTTTAGAAAGATAGTCGTAGGCGTGAATTGACTCACCGTCTTCATCTAATGTCGGACTTAGTGTTTTTTGTTGGCCGGTCTGTAAATTAGTCCTGACTACTTCGTTTGAGTTTACTCTTTGAAACTTGTAGATGTGAGTTTTTTCTAAGAACTTTATCAACAGCGGATCAGCAACTCTTAAGCCAGATGTTGAATCTAAATCAAAATTTGTTATGTGGCAAACATGTTCTGCATGGCAAAAATATATCTGATCCATAGAAAAGGCTTGCACAATATCGCCGTCTTTATAGGAGGTAGGTGAAGGGCCATCTCCAGCTTTTACTAAAATTTCCATCGTTCTATCCTATGTTAACATTGAAAACAAAAACGTTGGGCCATCAGCTATGAAGTCAGCACCTATAGCCCAGTTATTGAATATAGTTTCTCCATCAATATCTATATTAACTTTGTTAGTACCACCCAAAGATGCGCCAGCTCTATTACATACTGATGCTCTTTTGATATGCAAGTCTTCCGCACCTGCACTTACAGAAACAAAAGCTATTTCAGATAAAGTCTTGTCTTGAAGTGAATCAGTTCCGGGAGCTTTATATGCGGCAGTAGTTGTTGTATCGTCTGAAAGATTATTGCTTGCATTTTCAGTACTCGATCCATTAAACTTCTGGTATGCTCTTTCATTACTGGCTGCTCCGTCCGCAACCATTTTTGCGACAATATTGTTTTTTATATTTATTACAGCACTAGCAACATTTCCATAAACTATACCCCACGCTTGTTTTGAAGTGCCTTGAGCATCAATATTATATATTGTATTGTTGTAGATATTGACAGTGCCAGACCACTGGTTTGTATTAATGCCTTGAGCATTATCACCACCTGTTTCAACTATGTTATAAATAATATTATTCTGTATAGTTAAAGTGTCAGAGGAACTCCCCGCACCTACTACATGAATCATAAATGGGCCGGTGTTTCCCGGATTTCCGTCTTTGTCATGTATAAGATTATTTCTTATAATATTGTTATTGTTAGTCCCTCTCAAAAGAATAGACTTGTTTGTATTTTCGGTGTTCAGATCATTAAGATCTATATCAATGAATTCTATCGTAAAGTCATCTATGTTTACGTCTATAATAGCATTGTTATGCCCCGACCCAGAACTGGGCTTTACCACAACCTGTTCGTCACCAGCTCCGGTTGTTCCACCATGCCTTTCACCATCATAAGCAGTTAGTGTTACTGATGAAAGACTTTGTTTAGTAGTAAAATAAACTCTCGAATCAGAAGTAAAAGTGCCATCTGCATGACATTCTCCAATTACATCATCACTAGCACCCCAATAAAGATTGCTGGTATTATCGACCATTTCTTCAAATGCGGTTATTGTAGAGAAGGCTCTTTTAAATGTGAATGTGGGAGGGGCAGAGCAGTATGAATCCGTACAAAGAGCGTATGGTGACTGATTACCTCCAGTACCAGAGATATATTTTAATGTGTAGTTGGAGCCGGATATGGCTATGATTAAATATACAAATGCTCCATCGTCGTGATCAGTAGCCGTTGCAAGATCTCCAACGGAGACACTAGCAGATAAAGTTTTATTCCAAGTAATAACCCAGTCACTACCATCAGCAGAAGATGATGCTGGTACTGCGGTATCTATACTTTGGTTTGATCCTATACTGACTGTTGTAGTAGCCATCTATATTCCTTATCTGCTGTTGCACGTTAAGTAGGTATATTTTGTCCAATAACAAAACCGTCATAAGCGTCTGTGCCAGTACATAAAAATCCAAAGGTGTCTGCTTTGTCGGCGGTTGTGGTTAGTGTGGGGGCAGTTCCACCCGCCCAGTTAATCGCGCTAAACCAAGTAACTGTTCTACTGCCAGTGCCGTCTTGTATTAATTTTATAATAAAGCATTGGCCGGCAGTTTCATTTGATATAGCCAAAGTCCTGTTCCCACCTAGAGTCACAGTATGTACATTAGCTTCGTTAAGGTCAAACGTAACGGTAGCGCCGTCGCTATTAGCTTCAAGCGCTGGCTTTGTTGCTTTAGAGAAGGTTGTGGGCTGGGCGAACGTTACACCGCCGCCATCAGCTATTGTCATAGCGTTGTCACCATCGCTGTAGTCAATAGTTCTTACTTCAATACTACCAGTTGCTATATTTAAGTCAGTGCCATCAAATGTTAAGTTGGCTTCACCGTTGAGTGCATCAGCACTACTAAATGTAGCGATTCTATTGTCTGAGCCGTTTGCTACAGCGGATACGGCGCCTCCACCGGCAGCTTCCCAATTTGGAACATTGCCATTCATAGTAAGAACATAATTGTCTGTTCCTTTGGCAAGCCTTACATAATTGGTGCCATCGTAATACATAATGTCGCCTTGAGCATCAGAACCAAGAGCAATCATTGTTCCGTCAACGGCGTTGGCTTGTATAGTAGATGTGCCAGTAACGGCTCCAGTACCGTCAAAAGCCGCAGATGTCCATACGACATCCCCGGTCATACCAATGGTTTGTCCTGTTTCTAGTGCCGTAGCTGTCGCTGCATTTCCGGTAGTGTTTTGGTTTAAAGTGCCGACAGCAAAATCTAAAGTTCCGTCACCGTCTTCGTAGGTAACACTAATGCCAGTTTCTGTATTACCAGTAACCATGCCTCCAACTATATCTTGAACCTGCTCAGTTGTGAGTTGAGTAGAGGCGATTTCGATAGTACCATTGCCATTTGTGATTGTTACGTTAGAACCCTGAGTCAACGTAGCTACCGCTGGGCCATCAGTGCCACCAATTAACAATTCGCCATTTGCATCCATGACAGCAGCAGAAACTGTGTCTGTGCCACTATCTTGCGTTATTAGAACAGCTTTATCGGCAAGAGATGATGCTCCAGTTCCTCCGTTGGCTACTGGAAGGGTTCCGGTAACTTGGTCTGTTAAACCTAAAGAACCACCAATGCTATCAAGGTCAAAGTTTCCTTGATTAACCGTTAATGTTACATCCCCACCAATAATCGTATCGGCACCAGCAGTTACGGTTAATAAATTATTTGCTGACGTAATATCATCAAGAGCCGTCACTCCAGTACCACCATCGCCAATAGCAAGGGTTCCAGTTATGGAACTTGCGTCAAGTTTAACAGCAATCTCGTTACTTTCAAACACAAGGCCGCCATTTGCTTTAAGATCGGCGGTGACGGTAACAGTATCAGTAGCACCAACGGCGGTAGTGATACCATCGCCACCAGCAATATCAAGAGTATTGCCATCGGCTATAGTTTGATTACTACCACTATCAGCAGTCACAACAAAGTTGTCGAAACTTCCGCCGCCAGCATATGTTTTAATGTCTGATGCGGGAATGGTTTTCATTGTTCCAGCATCATTTACAATAAACCCGTCACTATCGGCAAGTGTTATACTATCTCCTACAGACGTGTCACCATCTAAAAGGTTAAACTCAGAGGTTGTGGCAGTGGCTCCGTCTAGTATATTAAGCTCGGCTGCTGTAGAGGTAACACCGTCTAAGATATTTAATTCAGCAGTGGTAGAGGTAACTCCGTCTAATATATTAAGTTCTGCGGCTGTTGCAGTAACCAGAGTTCCACCAAGCTTTAGTCCATTTGAAGTATCGTGTGATGCGATATCAAAGTCATAGGCACCGTCAGCAAAGGTAGTGTTTCCTGTAATAGTTATTGTAGAACCATCGGCACTAATACTATCAAGTGCTATATTTCCAACATTGGTGATATTATTATCCCCAAATGACGTAGCCCCAAATGAGCTACTACCAGTAGAAGTAATAGCCCCACAGCTAATAGTTCCAATGGTGGCTATGTTTTTAGAACCATCCAAAACAACAGCCTTGTTAGCGGCGGCAGTTCCTGCTGTAATGCCGTCTAGCATTTCTAGCTCAGTCTCATTAATAGCAGCCGAACCAATAGTTATGCTTGTAAATGTACCGGCGGCAGCGGTGTTTCCACCAATAATGCAGTTGTCAATAGTTCCGCCATCAATGTCAGGGCTTGTTAAGGTTTTATTTGTTAGCGTTTGCGACCCCGCTAAAGTAGCCACGGTAGAATCTATTTCAACAGTAATTGTATTACCAGTAGCGGAAGTATCTACGCCAGTACCCCCAGCCACAGTTAGGGTTTCACTATCTAGATCAATAGCTATAGTACCACTATCTGTAGTGGCATCTAAATCTTGAGCAGTTACCTGTGCGTCTACATAGGTTTTAATCGCTTTTGCTGATGCTAATGTATCATCACTGCTGCTCACAGAAGATAGGTCTGTGTCTAAATCAGTAATGTCTGAAAGGTCGGTTGTGGCAATTGTAATGTTACCAGTCCCATCAAAAGATTTGCCGGCTATTGTTCTTGCCGTCTGTAATGCTGTAGCGGTATCAGCATTACCAGTCACGTCGCCAGTTAAATCTCCTACAAAAGCAGTGCTGGTTATTGACGTTGCGCCAGTTACAACTCCAGCATCTATAACTATAGTGCCATCAAGTACAATTTGCTGACCCGCAAGTGGGGTAATGTTTAAGTCTGTACCGGCTGTCGAGGATATAGTGTTTCCATCAATATTAATATTGTCTACTTGCAGAGCAGTAAGTGTGCCGACCGATGTAACGTTGCTTAAAGTATCTAGTGCGCTCTCAAAATACGTTTCAAAATCAGTCAATGCAACTTGTTTCATTGTGCCGCCATCATTTACAACAACTCTATCAGCGTCAGCGAGCGTGGTTGAAGTGGCAGCAGTGTCTCCATCTACTATATTAAGCTCTGCCGTTGTCGAAGTGACTCCATCCAGTATATTAAGCTCTGCCGTGGTTGAGGTAACGCCATCTAGGATGTTAAGCTCTGCAGCTGTTGAAGTGACATCTATACCACCTATGTCTAGAGTCGTGGCAGTAATCTCTCCACTAACAGTCAGTTGACTACCATCAAAAATCAAGTTGGCTTCACCATTAAGTGCGTCAGAACTACTGAATGTGACGACCCTATTATCTGCACCGTTTGCTACAGCAGATACAGCACCACCACCACCACCGCCTGCGTTTTCTACCCAAGTAAATTTGCGAGTGGATGCATTAAAAGATGGTACGTAACTGTTTACTGGGTCGTTTGTAGATAGTAAATTATCTCCACTTATAGCTACATTGAATTCTGTATCATTGAGAACTAAACCAGAGCCAGCGGTGTAAGTTTTTATTTCACTTCTAATAGCAGTACCCGAAGCAATGGTGTCTGCCCTTTCAGCAGTACCAGAACCATTAATAAACGTAGCTGTTGTAAGATAGCCTGCACTACCGTGATCTCCCCATCCATATGCAGTATTCCAGTTTGCTGAATTATCTGTGATAAAGGAATAGCTACCGGAGGTAGAGCCTCGTTTGATGATACCCTCAGACCCAAAGGTAGCGTGAGTTACCAATCCTAGAGCTCTGTGGTCGCCCCAGCCATAGGAAGTATCCCACTGGCCAACTTTTGTGTCGGTTATAGTATTATCGCCCATATCAATGGACTGACTATTGGCGTCTAATGTTCCACCTAGTTGAGGGGAAGTATCCTGCACTAGAGATGTAAAAGTTTCAGAGGTTAGATAACCAGCGCTTGCATGATTGCCCCAGCCATAAGCAGTGTTCCAGTTGCTAGAGTTGTCTGTTATAAATGAATAGCTGCCAGAAGTAGAACCTCGTTTGATAAGTCCCTCAGAGCCAAAAGTGGCATGAGTCACCAAGCCTAAAGTTCTGTGATCCCCCCAAGCATAAGAATCGAAAGCTATACCAGAAGTGGCAACACCACTACCAGTAAGCATGTCTATTTGTCTTGCGTGTTTAGTTCCAGAAGGAGTATGATCTCCCCAACTATAAGCGGTATTCCAGTTGCTTGAATTATCTGTTATGGCAGTGTATACGCCAGAACTTGAGCCTCTTTTAATAAGACCCTCTGAACCAAATGTAGAATGGGTTACAAGACCTAAAGCTCTATGATCTCCCCTGTTATAGGCAGTCCAAGCTATTCCAGAAGTATCTGCACCACTAGCATACAATAATGCAAAATCAGTTGGACTTGCATATCCAACAGAAGCATGATTACCCCATCCGTAAGCAGTAAATGCTATACCAGAAGTATCAACACCGCTACTAGCAGCCAGTGATAAATCATGCCTCAATGCACCGCTAGCTCCAGCCAAATTATTTATTGTAGCTTTAGTTGCTAGTGAGTTAGTGACTGTTGTAGAAAAATTAGCGTCATCGCCAAGTGCGGCGGCAAGTTCATTTAGGGTATCTAACGTTCCGGGTGCAGAATCAACTAAGTTAGTAACTTCTGTTCTAACAAAAGCTGTCGTAGCAATCTGAGTCGTATTTGTTAATGCCGCTGCGGTAGGCGCAGTGGGAGTGCCTTCAAATGCAGGGCTATTAAGATTTGCCTTAGATGAGAACTGTCCAATAATAGATGTACCGGAAGCTACTGTTAGATCTCTTTCCGCTGTACCTGAAGCAATGACCAAATCTGTATAAGAATTAATAATGGCCGTGCCAGATGCAACAATGTTATCTCTATTTACCGTGATGCTTCCCGTGTTTCCACCAATGCTGGTTGTATTACTTAACACTCCAGATCTAATAGACGTACCAGAGGCAATAGTAAGAGCAGTAGAAGAATCAATAATGCTAGTGCCAGAAGCTACTATATTGTCTGCATTAGTTGTAATATTAGCTGTGTTTGTATTTATTAAGTTTAATTGTATTACACCAGAAGCTACGGAAAATGCTCCGTCTGCGGCTGTGGTTGCTTGCGTAGTTCCATCAGGGAATATAATACCAGAAACTCTAAGTGCATTACCACTAATACTTCCATCTGGCTCTAAATACGCTACTACTGTATCTGAAACGTTTTTCCACTCTTGTAGGTTCGCGCTCTGAGCAGCTGCACCTTTAACAGTAAAAGCTGGTGCAGAAGCAGTGGCATTATATATAACACCTCCATTAGTCTTGTCAAAATTAAACAAGTTAGAAGATTTGTGTGTAAACCATAAACCATTGGAATAATTTATAGTGGTATAGGTGTCTGATGTTGCTGCTTGACCGGCTGAGCCATTACTACCATAAGTATACCCGTATTCTGGAGCAACGTTATTTGAAGGATCATTCTTTAATCCAAGCTTCCAAGTAGGACTCGCTTCATCAGTTAAATTTAAAGCTAGAGTTCTGTCATTAGCGTTGTCAATGTACGCCTCAAAGAAATTGCCGGAAGCATATCTAGTTATAGTAAGAGGTATGCCGCTAAGTACATTCATCTCAGTAGGATGATTGTTGACAAACTTATCTGTTATAAACTGAAAACCTGCGTCCTTAGTGAGTGCGCTAGAGTCGCTCCATATAGCTATCGCGTTTGGAAGATTTGACGTGTCAGATATTTCTACTGCGGCGGACGTTTGAGTTGTTCCATCTGGAAACGCATAGCCACTAAATGCTACACCGGACACAAAAGAATCTGGGTTTAGGCATACTACTTTTTCTGCAGGATATGATACAAACACATCTGAAACGCCACCAGTAAGAGAGATCTTGTCATCTGAGTTAGAACTTTCTAATACAACGTCACGACTTAATATATTGCCAGTACTGTGGTAAGTACCAATTCCGACTTCCCAATTATTATTACTATTATCTACAATTACATAGTAAGTTTTGTGAGCATTGCCTATGGCGTCAGCAAAAGTTTGATAACCATCATAAGCGCCGCCTAGAACAACATTAGATATTCCAGCGGTAGTAGTAGTCTCTTTAACTCTATCTGCTAATTTGAATGTCATTTTAAACTCTTTCTCTTATGATCTATTCCACCAATTTGTAAAATTAACTATTGGATCGCCTGAATAGTAAACACAATAAATAGGGCGAGGAGTTTGCTGTAGTAAAGTATAGTTATATATCGAGGCCTCAGTACCAACATTAACAACTTTATCTATTAAAGACTCTTCCACTGGTATTGTGCAGGATTCTAAACCAGACGGTAAAAACGCACATAATAAATGTGCTACATTAAGTTTACTTCCGTCAACTTGTAATTTATCCGTAAGCCCATCGCCTGCATACGGGCCCACACCCGAATAATAAACGCTGTCATGATCACTATCTGTAGAGTATCTAATAAGACCAACGGGAGGAAGATCGCACCTCCCATTTGCGAAGGCAACACAAAAACTTCCAGAACCCTCTGGATTTCCTTCGCAGCCGTCTCCCATTCCAAATCCGTACCACTGAAGACTATCAGCAACCCATGCATAAGGACGAGTGCCAAATTTGGTGTCTGCACCACCCTTTGTAAGTGCTATCTGGCCCATGGTCACATACTGAAATAGAGAATATTGGTATTGAGAATGACTGAAATTTATAAATGAGCTGTGGTTTTTCCTGTTGTCTATATAGGAGGCTAGTGCTGTAGTATTATAAGCTATGGGTTTTTCGCGCATGAAATGCCCTTCCTTCTTCCAAAACCGCTCAAGATCTGAAAATGTCTTAAGAGGCATGTCATTTGAATGCGCGTCATAATTGTCAAAATCGAAATCTTCTTCGTCGGTACCACCACCGGGCTCGAAATACTCAAAATCTGCGCAGCCATGAATTTTACCATGTATTCCGCAGGGTTCGTTAAGTTCACGCTCATAATTTCTAGCCAAAAGCAACTGAGGGCCTTTGTTTAAAACTATGTCTGCTGGAGTCCAACCTGCAGGTAATTCTCCACAATGCCTGCCGGAGGATTTAACACATACATGATAATTAGTGGAAAAAGCATAATTGTTTTCTAAGCCGGTCGGCTTGTCAATGAAAGGAAATGCTTCGGGAGGTTGCTCATGAACCAGTTCAAAACCAAATCCATAATAGCTTGCGCCAAGTGGGCCCCTTATTCCATCTTCCAAACTTTGTTTACCACCACCTTGACTTCCCTCTTGGCTAATACCGCCGGAGGTAAACATTTTAGACCCAAAAAAAGCTGTGGACTCCCATGAATCATATATACAAGATTCAAATTTAAATGGAGACGGGCCCGGTACGTATTCTGGGGGTGAAGATATTTCAGGGTCGTAATTTGTGTGTTTGTAGCCTACCTTATTCACATCTCCAAATGCTACCGCGAAATGATTTGGCTCACCGTCATCAGAAAAATCTCCATCAGGATGGTTCATGCTTAATGCACCGGCGTCTGGTGACAACCAGATAACAGGAATTGAGTTCCTGACAATATCGGCGGGATCCTCGGGAAATTGACCGCCCGGAGTATATTCCCAAGATGAGTACTTGTAACTACAAGCTGGGCAATCTGCAACATCAGATATTGGAGCTGGTTCCCAGTCCTCTGGGATTTCTCCTGTGCTATATCCACCGCCCCTACCAAGTCTTCCAAGGTAATTGTCCCCACATGAATATATTTTACCGCCAGAGCCAAAAAAACTTCTCTGATCTACTGCCGCAAGAAATACTAAACCGTATCCATAGTATTTTCCATCAACTGTTGCACCGTCTTGATAAGGATCCCAATTATCTTTCTCTATAGATAAGAACACCCCAGAATCTTGGTGGTAGGCCATTGTTATATGGCCACCAGCTAACTGTATATGTCTTGAGCCTATTCCCAAAAACTTGCCTAGGCCATACGATCTTTCTTCCTCAGTAAAAGCTGATTCCCGTGCGGCTTTGAAATCAAATATACGGTAATCGCCAGATCCTTGTGGGGGTTTTCCACCCTGCGTTTTGTCGTTGATATTATTACGGTCATTTACGTTGTTGGGCGACCATAGCGCTACTATTTCTTCCTCAGCATCAGCCATGTAAATGAACGTGTCATTAAAAGCATGAATTGTCGGTTGGTTTCTAAAACCATATATAAAACTGTCTTTTAACTTATGGCTGCCATTAGACCAAGAGTGTGATCCTCCTTCTTGACCACTAGGTAGGCCACCTATTGCAATAGTTCCGGCGTATACTTTATAGGGGCCGTTTCCACTAGATGTTAGTGGGTCTTGACTACCCGGTGGTAATCCGCCACCGCCATCGCCAGATGAACCACCGCAAAAACAATCACAAGGTCTTCCCATTTTTTATGTTCCTTGACATCCCATCCACATAGGTCTATATTCGTTTCCAATCTTGACGGCCATTATGTAAGCACCATCGTAACCGCTTAAACTTGAGTCTCTGTTAGTTACAAAGACGTGAATTCCAGAGCTCCAGTTTTGACCGTATAAAATCATCTCGCCACTAGTTGGTGCGGTAGGCGTAGTTGGAGCCC
>CEPG01016631.1_pt1 | contig 17487 bp, 26 predicted proteins | sample 530551 | NCBI WGS metagenome assembly CEPG01 (sample SAMEA2620384, study PRJEB7988) | marine metagenome | biome: marine biome (ENVO:00000447); feature: surface water layer (ENVO:00002042); material: "saline water (ENVO:00002010), including plankton (ENVO:xxxxxxxx)" | depth 5 m | reverse complement strand
CAATGACGGCTTCGTGGAGTTCTTCCTCACATGTGTATATGTGAAGAGTGTAGTTGTCCCGCTCAACCTTTTCATATCCATCTTGACCTTCACGCCATGCGAAGCATGTTGCTTCGTTGGTGTATGAGTCAAGTCCAGCCCAACATGTAGTGAAGTCATTGTTGTCATCGGGATTCCATTCAATGTCAAACCAACACTTGCGTGGATTCCAATTGGGTTGCTCGTACATATTGTCAATCATCCACCTGTCGGCAAACGGTATGTCGCCTTCCCATGTCTTTGTGAAGTACTTCTTCATGCGTGTCTTGTCGTATGGGTGGTCGCAGATGACCTGCGCCAATGCAACACCATCAACCGATTCGTATCCATTGAACACAATGTCAGCATGAGAAAACTCACGCTTCCACTCCGCATTGAGATTGACGACAAACGCTTCTTCCTTATCCACAAAGAAATAATCCTTGAAGCCAGTGTCGCCCATGACCACACGGTTGTTCTCTTCATCACGGTATCTCCCTACGATGCCCCCATCATAGAGCGTATCCACAATCATGTGAATCACTCCTCATCGGGTCGTTGGTCAATCACAACAAGCAGACAGTCTTTGTCTTGATGGTTGAAGACAAGCACGGCATTCTCACCTGTGTAAATCTCCGCTTTACCCAACGGCAATGTGCCGAGGACTTCGGGAAACCAAGGTCCGAACTGTGTTTGAATCGTTTCATCAACGGACGGGTCAATCAAATCAAATTTGTGAAACACTTGTCCGTTGTGATGCTTCCCCGTGCTGATGACACCTTGCTTCTGTTTGTTGGTCAACACCAATCGGTATGGGTTGTCTGTTCCAACGACCTTACCCAACGGTGCAACCGCTTGAACATCAACAACATCCACGATGGCGTAGCACGACAGTGCGTTGCCACCGAACTCCTTCCAATTGGATTCAGCGGATGCCTTCACGAGATTGCCAGCAGCCTCAAGCGAAGCACAACTCGCCACCTCATTGGTGGACGGGATGGTGAACACCGACTTCCCACATGTGATACGCAACTCGGTGTTGCGTCCCGCTAGGTTCTGTTGGAGTTGCACATCCGTGCCTTGAGCAGCCTTCAAGAAATTGTTGAACTTGGCGATGTCGCTGATAATCAAATCACCCGCTTCAATCTGTTCAACAACGATTGCTTTAGAAAGGAAGTGGGTTGACAATGCAACCCCCGCCTTCAACTGATTGCTTTCCACTTTGAGTTTGAGGTCTTTCACACCAGGTCCGAAGCCACCAACGAAACGAACAAGTTCGTTCTTTGCAACATTCATCTTGGTCATAGTAATCCCTCCTTCAACTCGGCAAGACCATACCATTCGGGTTCACCGTTTTCACGGGTGATGGCGACTGTGCGCTTCTTCCCCTGCAATGAGATGTTGGTCTTCTGTTTGTAAAACTCAACCGTGTACTCGGTCTTCCCCGTCTTCTTCCCGTCATCATCAAGAACTGATTCACGACGACACCAAAGAATTTGGTTCAGATTGTTGTCGGTATTCTTCTCCCAATCAGCCTTCCAATTGCCCGTCTGTTCATTGCGGAACACTTCAGGTTTCAAGTGAGTTTCCCAATACACTTCAACACCGAAGCGCATGAGTTCACGACAGATGGCGGTGAGTTGATGGAATCGTGTGGAACGGATACTCCAATTCCATTGGTTGCCCACCAACTTGTTCGGGTCAGATGCATCAATGCCGTCCTTCGCACCCGTCTTTGAACCCAGTTCAATGACCTTCATGTTGACCACGCATACATTGTCCCATTGGTCAACCGCAGTCACCAGGAACTTGGCGAGCCGAGGTCCTGTGTAATCGGGTTTGTTTTGCTTCACCGCTTGGTTCACGGCATAGCGACCAATCTCCATGACACGAGCATGGGTCGCTGGGTAGTCGTAGGTTGTTCGGTCTTCAGTTGACATGACATACGGGGACAGACAACGGATGTTCTGTGCGATGCCACGGTGATATGCTGACTTGCATGCAGCAGCACCACCGTCAAAGTCAACCGCTAGGATGTAATCACCGTTGGCGATTTGTTCATCCGTCAGACTATCCATGACGATACCCGATTTTCCTGTTCCTTCAAAGCCGATGATGCCACAGAATACATGGCTTCCCATGTCAGCACTGCCAGCCGCATCCACTTCTGCTTCTATTGATGAGAAGAGTGATGTCGGTGCAACATCGGGGATGTTGACATCGGGTTCATCCTTCTCATCAATCTGGTTCTCTTCTTTCTTCACAGCGTTAAATCCACTCATTGTTTTTCACCTCAATTAAATTGGTCAGCGTTTGGATTGCCACCTTCAGCCGCTGGCACCACGAAGCGTGGCACTGCGAACACACCGAAGGCGGTAATCTGGGGGACTTCCCCATCGTTCTCGGTTTGGCGAACCTTCAGACGACCAAAGACAAGCACGGTTGAGCGCTCGGCATATGGCTTCCATTGTCCGTCATCATCCTTGAAATCAAAAGCATGGAAGTTATCAGCAGCGTTGCCACCGATGATTGCTTGCATCTCGGAACGCATACCGCTTGGGTATTCCTTCTGCAAGTCCCATGATGTGAAGCGAAGGTTGTACACCTTCCCCGTTTCATCGTAGTCGTTGTCCCATCCTTCCTTGAAGAGGCTGGTGACTTTGCCTTTGAGAATCACAAGAGGTCCGATTGGGTTCAGACCTGCAACCACCTTTTGGTTGGCGTGGAAATGCTCAAGGGTGTCGGTCAGCGACACATGGTATTGGTGGATGGCAGGATTCACGCAGAATTTTTCGGGTGCGAGTTGCGGTTGCAACTCTTCTTCCACGAAGTCAACGGTGTGTGCCACTTCTTTGTGCCAACCCTTCGGCAACCGAAGGATGTCAGCGAAGTCAGGATTGACTTCACGGTTGGGGTCATTCGGAACGACCTTCACACGGCACGGCTTGTACAAATCCACATAGGCATCGGGGTGTGGTGAATCCAATCGCCACAACTTGATGTCATTGCCAAAGTCGCCTTCGGTATTGCCGAGGAAATAATAGAAGCGGGAGTGCAACTCGGGGTAAATCGGGTTGCCCTTGCTTGACCAATTTCCTGTTTGCAACAATGCGATAGGTCCTTCGTTGGTGTCAACTGTGAACCACGCCTTCTTCTCAACGGGTTCTTCAGTTGGGTGGATGCCATCGGCTTTCTTCAAAGCCCACACACCGTCTTGTTGCACGACCTCGGCACACAGACCTGCGTTGATTGCCTTCTGTGGGTTCTCACAGTACGCCTTCACCACTTCGTTGCGTGTCCTTTCTCGCTTGTCCCTTGAACGGGCATCAACGCCAACGAACATCCCCACGAAATTGGTGGTCTTCAGACCACCGCCACCGCTTCGTCGCTGAACGACCATGCCTTCACTTGCTTCAAGCAAGAAGTCTTCGTCTTCTTCACGCCAATCGTCAACCGCAAACTTGTCGGACAGATACTCGTTGAATTTCTCAACGGCATCGTCAATGCTCAAGCCCTGCGCTTCCGCCCACGCTTGAAGTCTTTCAAGCACGGAGTTTGGCAAATTCTCATCTTCGTCTCTTTTTCCTGGTACATCAAACACTTGTTTCACTTCCTTTTCTTTTTTCTTTATCCATCAATGTGGCAATGAAGTAATCGTAGTACGCATCATCGCCAGCAGGCCAGGTATGAACTCGTTCAACGAACTCACCCCACACCACAATGAAGGAATAGTATTGCTCGGCTGATAGACCGAGCGAGTAAATGTTGTTCCGCAATTGCTTCATTGCGTACAACCTTTGCACACCTGTCTGTGCAATCTTTCGCAACTCCGTTGCGAGGTTCGTCCAATCGCCAGCCGCTACGGACATGGCGGGGTCAGAATAATTTGCTTGTTCAACGCTCAACCTTTCGGTCAAAGCATCGGCAGTACGGGGTAGCGATTGAAGGATGTCAATCCCACTTCGCAAGTCGCCACCGCACACTTGATTCAGATATTCAAATTCATCATCCCATTCATCGGGAAGGCACTCGGCTTCAGCGATACGACGATACAACTTGACAGCATCTGCGTCCCGTGCAGGACCGAACCGATACACCATACACCGTGATAGCAATGCAGGAATGATTGCCGACTCATCGTTGGCGGTAAGAATGAACAGCGCGTACTTGGCATATTTTTCCATCGTGTTTCGCATTGCTTCTTGGGCTTGTTTGGTCAGACCATCCGCTTCGTCAAAGAACAACGCCTTTCGTGTCGTTCCGACACCACCTTGTTGAGCAGCCCGCTTGACTTCATTGCGGATGAGATTGATGCCACGGTCATCCGAAGCATTGTACTGAATGTAATTCATTGAATTGAAATGTTCGCCCAACATCTGTCGTGCCATGATAAGGGAAGCCGTTGTCTTCCCCGTGCCAGGAGGTCCGACAAAGAGAACTGCCGATGGGTATTCGTTTCTATCCCGCCACTCTTCACAGTCCGATGCAAAGTCGGGACATCCCACAAGATGTTCCACAACCTTTGGTCGGTATCGTTCACGCCAATGTTCCAAATCGCTTCACCGAACACGGTGGTAATTGAGGGGTATTTAATGAAACGAAGGTGATTCACCATCAAGAAATGCCACAAACCGTAGCACATCGTCATGTTTCCACCGTCTTGGGAACTCATTCAGCGCTCTTTCCATGTTCTCCATACCGCGCTTGTCCTTGACGATGGCTTCGTATGGCTTGAGAATCTCAATCACTTTGCGTATCGTATCGGTGTCTTGGATTGACCGTGCGTTGATGCCATGCCGTTCCGACAACCACGATTGCAACAATGCACTATCATCCTTTGCGATAACGCACCGTCGTTTTACCGCATACCCAATGGGGCTACGCTCACACAGATTGACACCGAGATAGAAACGACACTCCCTCGCCAACCATCCGACCATGACATCATCCATGTTGTGCATTGTGTATCACCCGTATTATTGTGCATTACATCTCATTCTTATCTTATACAATACAGAATAATATCAATACTCCTTCATCATAAATGAGAATATATCGCTTAGTTGAATCGCATCACCGAAGCCCATTTTTGTGTCAATGGAGATGATGTTTGGAGATGCCAAATGATAATGCCCATTGTTTGATACAATGTCCGATGCAACGACCCGTGAAATGCAACCGACATCATCTATGGGAGTCCACTTTGATGTTATCCGATGACCCAGTATCTGACGCAGATGCTGACCAATATCATCTCCACATGTCATTTCACCTACATACACTACGGAGTATCCATCCAATGCACCTAGCCTCACCCTTATTCCAATGGGTGTTTCGCAAATGTGGGTCAGCAACAACGGCAATCGGTATGACTGTTGGTGCAGAATATAGCCACCGTTGAAATCATCATCGTAGTATGCTACATCATCTATGAGTCTGACTGTGTGCGTGGGGTCTGTTTCGGTCAAAAGCATTCTAAATTCTGCCACAGTGTCAATTTTCCGCCCGCCTCCGACTACCCTTTGCTTATAATGCTCGGACAAAAACGCATGACGCAAACTGAATTTTTCCTTCCACCACTCCTTTTCGCCCAAAAGAAGCACATCTGCGTACATGATGGTGGCAGGGTCATAATCATCCGAACACTCAATTTCAAAAATCGCTTTTTCGTGGGTTGAGTCCCACGATTGAACTAGTTCACCTGTACGGGTGTACACGATAGCATCAGTCCCTGTGTAGTGCAAATACAGTCGGGGTGATGGAATTAAGACCGCAACCGTTGTTCTAAATGGCAATCCGACCTTGTTCCATACCCTGTATAGTGCTGGCGGGGTCAAATGCTTCCCTGCTTCCATTTTGACCGATATGACCAAATCTCCACGGACTGACCGCTCAAGCACTTCCAAAAATGGGGTAAAAGCAACGGCTCTTTTCAATTCTTCAACGGTGTAGTCCGTGAACTGTGCAAAAGCACGAATCATGTGCCTTTTGCTGAAACATGGTGAATCGTTCAACGCCACTTGCCAAAACAAATGGGCTTCACTCTTTGATAGGTCGGATATGATGTCGCCAATCCTTCGCTGTGGCAATGACGACAAGAACAGGAATGTATCATCAACAGTCCACTCGCTATCGTATGCATCCGATTCAGATGCGATAAGGGGGACTATGGGGGACTCCCGTGTGAGTTCTAGCCACTCTTCGGGATGAATACCGAAGTGCTTGGGCGCACGGGATGTGAACCACCCCGCGCTGATACTCGGACTGTCGTGATACAGCAGGACGATGGCTTCCATCCAATCGTCATGCAATTCAACGAATGATTGAATCACCAGATATTTCTCGCCCGTGGGTGCATCACTCCGAAGATGCTCCGCTAAATGGGCTACTCGCCATAGTTCCATTCTCCCTCAATGTCGCCATCAAGAGAACTCTGATAAGAATTGTCCTCCTTGTCTTCGGAGGTCTTCCATTTCTTGTGCGGTAAGTGCTGGACCTACAGGTTTGTTGTATGGGTCAAAATTGCGGGTGAAGTAATTGTCATGCCCATCCCATTGCCACTTCTGGTCTTCATATCGGGATGCATCATCCATTCCTCCACCGAAGCCCATGTATGCCTTCCCTCGTCCAATATCATCACGGGGTTCTTTTCCATCAGTTCGTGCGCTACCGAATTTGTTTCGTAGCCATTGCATTGATTCAGGTCGTGCCTCAAACTCATTCCATCTGTCAAGGTCAGGAGACCTCATTGTTGGAACATCAAGAATTCTGCCCCCTCTGCTACGGTCATGTTGCACATCCATGATTCCGTGAATCTGTTCCAAAGTCAACCCTTCAAACAATTCTTTACCTGTTTTAGCACCATCCTTGATGTTTTGAATGATGCGATTTTCGGGGTCGTGGTCTAGTTCGGGGGACACTCGCAAATTCGCATGGCGGATAGCCCGATTGGGACTGAACATCTTATCACGATGCCATTGAAGTGCAGGGTGCAATGTCCCCAATCGCTTATGCCAATCATCATCAACCGTTCTTGGTTCACCATAGCGTTCAGTTTGATATTCTATGGGGTCGTCCCTTTGGGCGATGAATACGGACTGCGCTGGGTCGGCTTTCAATACCGCCCACGCCTTGTCAAACGCCACTGACATAGTGAACCCTACGCATATCTGCTTTATGGTCATTATGTTCGCATTGGCAAGTCAGATGGAAGACAGTTGAGCGTGTCGCAAATCACATCCATGTATGGTCTAGCCCACTTGTGTGGCTCGGGTCTGACCTTGATACCAATGATGTCATCGGACTTCTTCACCAGTTCACGGATGGTAAGTCGGTATCCCAACCCATTGAATGTCAGATAGATGCAATCAAGAATCAACTTGTGCGCCATGACATTGATGGGTTCAAGGTTGACTTTGTGGAACAGTTTCAATGCCAACCCAATGACGGGTTGTGGTGCTTGAAACCAATCGTTGATTTCCGATGCCAACCAACTGACCATGTCAGATGCTGTATCAAATTGCTTCCGAAAAGCAATGAGTTCACTCTTCTTTGCCATACAATTCCTCACCGAGGTCATTGACTAGCACACGGAGTGATGTAGCCAACCATTCTGCTTGGTCAAGCGTCAATCGCAATCCCTTCCCCGAAGGGCGACCAGTGTTAGACCACACACGGATGTCAACCTCATGGCGACTATCATCATCTGTGAATCGGATACGGTCAACATGAATGCTGAATTTGTCTGCACCGCTTCCCTTCACGGGAATCTTGGCGTAGTTGATGTTCTCTTGGTTTGAATAATCCTTCGCCATTCTCATCGCTCCTGTGGTTCATCACGCTTGCTTCTCATGTTGACAAGCACCGTGCGTATGTTGTCAGATGCCGTTGTGAATCGCTTCAACTGAACGGGGTCATCAATGTCATAGATGTCAAGGACATCGGATAGGTTGCCACCTTCCCCCGTGATGAGGAAATTCAGAATCAACCACTCCGCTTCTTTGATGGATTTGACCTTCATCATTTCATTCACCTGCCTCAATGTGAACAGCGTTGTTGATTAACTCTTCAGGAGTAAATGAACCAACTGGTTCACCGTATCGGAAGACCAATATGGAACATTCATTGTTCTCATCAAAGACGACATCATAGTGATATGCTTCGCCATTCTTCGTGGATTCTGGTTGGATATACAATCCACCCAAGCCAGTGTTATACTGACCGTCATTGTTTTTCCAATACATCAGAATTTGAGCGACCAAACAACCAACTCCGTTGGCATGAGTGCCACCCTTCATCGCTGTTGTGAAGCCGTTCACAATCTCACAGTTGTCAATGAATTCTGCCAATTGGCTTCCGTAGTATGTTGGGTATCCATCGTACTGACGGTAATATGTCAGCAGATGCTGTGGTGTCCCATGCTTATGGTCTCGCTTGTAAAACGATGTAGTACTTCGTGTTCCCATCATTCATCACCTCCAACATAATTGTCAACATTATCCTTCCACTTCTGTGTCAGATAAGGTCGCATGTTCGTTATTCCTGGCGGGGCAGGAGGCAAACCATACACATCAAGTGTGCCGTCCCATTCGGGACATGGTTCAGCCCATGTTCGCCCTGCTTTGTGTCCAGCGATACGGTTTCCGAGGTCTGCGGTTCGCCACTTCCAACCGAATCCACCATCGCATTTCTTTCCTTTACATTTGCAACTACCAACTCTCATTGTTTCACTTCCTTTGCTTTGTTTGCCCACCATTCAAGGCTGGTTGACACCACCTCGGATTCTTCTTTATCATCCACCTTTGGTGGTGATTGAGAGGTATTTGAATTCGCAATATCAAACAACCCACCAGTAGGGACGGGAATCCATTCCGCCCTTTGCTTTCCGTTGGACTTCGCTAAGCACTCTTCACATGTGGGAAGAGTACGATAGAATTCATCCGTCAGATACTTGTCAGCGATTAAGACATACGGTTGCCCACACAGATACGGACTGCCCTTCTCACCGAAGGGGTCATTGCCACCAATATGAACGACTGTTGGTTTCTTTCCACGACTCATGACATGTCCTCCGAGAACTTGTATGTCGTGTCTTCGGATTCAATTGCCTTCACTCGGTCAGCGAAATATGTCATCATGTGGTCTTCCACAATGTCCCACAGTGTAGCATTGCAGACACCGTGATTGGCGAGGGTTTCCCATTCCATTGTCTTAGCCCAACCAGCGCGAGATGCAAACATGTCCCACACCCATTCACGGTAGTAAGCATGACCAATGATGCCATCACCTTCAGAAAACTCACCGCACAAAGACAGGATGGTATCCTTTGCCCAAGACTTGATGACAACATGGGGCAAACCACGCTGAACCGAGGAGCAGATAATTTCAATCACACTACCAACAGTCATTTGCATTTGTTCGGGGATGATTTGTTCCACCGCTGTGATAACTTGCCTCATGTCATCATGATTCTCAAGGGCTGCGAACTGCATGTCATAGATGTCAACGACCAGTTGACGGATGTTTTCATCCGATGGGTCGTATTCCACATCATTCCAATCAAACGCTGTTTGAACCGCTGATGCTATCATCTCTGCCGTGGTTTGGGCAACGAAGTCTTGATTCATTCCGCTGAACAATGCGTTGAATATCTGCTTGGTGTGTAGTGTGTCAAAGGGTGATACATCACGGAAATAGAAACCGACTTCGCACAGAACTTGATTCATGGCATCCCAACACTTTGACACTCCAAAGGCTTCGCCTTCAATCTCTTCACCGAGTTTGTGTTTGGCAACGACATCGTCAACTGCTTGACTGACCCATCCACCATCTCCACCATCTTTCTTGAACATGCTGTATTGTCGTCGGTTTCTGAAAATCTGACGAAGGTATGTTTCCAATACCGCTTCGGTCAGCGTCCTTCGTGCGTTCAGTGTTTGTCTCAAATCTGATTCTTCGCTTGGCATTTCATCGCTCATTCTTTCAACTCCTCTTGAACATCCTTCACCGCTTTCCGTAGGTCTGCAATCGTGGCTTCACCTTCAAGGAAAGACAGAATCAAGTCCCGATACATGTTGTCATCATCGCCTTTGTCGGGCTTCAGCAACTTGATAACCAACTCATTGTGTCGGTCAGTCGGAACAAGAATCGTCCACGGCTCATCAACATCAGCGACGGTTTTGTTTTCGTCAGGAATAACGACAACATCGTACTCAGGCATGATGCCTGGTCTTTGCTCCTTCCGAATCGCTGGTGGCGTTTTGCTTCGGTCAACACGATTGTTGCTGAAGTGGTTCGGGTCTTGTCTGCGATGCCATTGGCAGTAGTCGTGTGCCGAGACCTCTTCAATCTGCCAACCACAACGCTGACCATCCTTCCGCTTTCCTTTGCAGGTCTTTGTACCAGCCGTGTTTGGTGGTGCGGAGAATCTCAAAAACTTTCCCGCAATGTCAACCTTCGCACGACCTTCGGTAATCAGTTTCCTCATCGGTGCTCGGATGTTGTCCTTGTTGCACCAATCAATCATGTCGCAGACTTCTTTCGCTGTGAAGTCCCCACCATGCGTTGTCAGCAACCGCTCAATCTCGTTGGCACGGTTCACCGTGATTGGTCGTTCTCGCTTTGGCTTCCACGGTGCCAGAAAACTGTTGCTCTCGTGTGCCTTCTTCCCTTTTGATATGCCTACTTTCTTCGCCATCATTCATCACCTTCCGTTTCTTTCAGTGTTTCGCTCAAATCCACGATTGTGCATTCCCCCTGTAGGAAATCCATGACGGCATCACGGAGATGCTCGTATCGTGTATCGGAGACTGTGTGCAAATTCTTCTTGATTTTGATGACCGTGAACTCACCATCATCCATGATGGTGTGAATGTGGTGTTCGGGTACTGAAACATCATGAGGTGGGATGTCGTTAGCCACTGTGGTGGCAACATCCGCCATGAATCGGTTGGAACGAATGACTTGAGTCGGGATGCGTGGGAACGGAGTCCATGACCAGAACCATCCTTTCTTTCCACGATTCCATTCACGGGATACAGTAACTCGCTGACCCAACAATGCATCTGGATTGCTGAACATCCGTTGGATGTAGCGGTAGCCACGGGCAAACGATGTTTGACCGTTTGGCACTTTTCCACTTGGACTTGAGCCATCAACCATTTGAGGGAATGTGAACCGAATGTACACATCGGGGAAGTCCGTTTCTTCACCATGCTCATCAAGTTGCTCAACAATCAAACACATTGCTGATGTGGTGCAACCCATGTCGCTGTAATCATCATCAATCTGCAGAATCTTCCACTCTTTGGCTCGCAACACTTGTTGCACCCCGACTTGTGAAAGTCCTTGCCATTCACCATACCCCGCAGTATCCTCATGATACTCGGCTGACGATGGAAGACGGTGGTTCATACAACTGCGACACAGGTGGAATGTCTGACGCAGACCAACAGCGTATCTCGCTTTGATACTCATGTCAACATTGCCATCATCGTCAACATTGTACACCAATTGTTCAACGGGTGCTTGTTGACAGTATGAACAGTCTTCGGTGCATGCTAGTGGGATACGAAGACTCGTATCCTTTTGTTCCGCTTCTTCTTCGCTGACATCACCAAACGGTGCATACAGTTTGGCGCTACGGCGATTGCCGACTTGACGCAACTGTTTGTCTTCCAAAGCATAGCGCACCGCTGTTTGCATTTCGCCAGCAGTCCACCCCATTTTCTCACGGTAGTATGCATGACTATGTCCCTCGTCATTGCTGACAAGGTCAATCAACTCAATGCTCCGTGCAATCGCTTTCACTCTTCTTCCTCTCGTACTCATGTGTTTTCACTTCCTTTTGTTTTGTGTGTTTCAAATGGTCATCAGATGTTCAAGACCTCGGATGCCATTGGAATGTCGTTTAGCACACCAAGTCCGTCCGACTTGATGTATGAATTGAAGTCCTTCAATTCGTCAAACCCGATTTTCTTTGCGCCAGTTTCAACGCGGTAATCGTTAGCAGCAGTGTGAAGGATGTCGGTCATGACATTGTGAACAGTTCCCAACCTTCGGTTGAGGGTGTCAAAGCCAACCGCACGACCCTTCAAGGTCGTCTTTCCATCAGACCACTCGGGACGGTGGGTGATTGCACCGTTCAGAACATTGTAAGCGTGGTATAGTGTGCCACTTTGCTCATCGCTGACATTGACCCATTCGTTTTGGGGCTTCGTCCAACCATCCATTGCTAGTCGCCACATGTGTCCTCCAGTCAATTTTTCACCGACATTCTTTCCGTTGACGATGTCAGGCTTCTTTGCAGGCCAGGACATCAATCCCTTTGTTTCACAAAGGGTCATCAAGCGTTCAAACAATTGAACATCCACAGGGATGTGTTGCATGAATTCCATCTCAATCAATGAGTTCTGTGCGTCCATGATGATGTCGTTGACCTTCGTTGCAAACGAGTTCCAGTTGCGGTCTTGCATGACACCTTTACGGTGTCGCAGAGCAGCGATGGTTTGTGAATTGCCCATCACCGCAAGGTTGGTACAATACACACGCATTGCTACGGCTTGAACCGACAAGGCACGAGTGCCGTCAAGCGAGTTGTTGACGCTGAACCCATATCGGTAAAGACCGTCAAGGGACTTGGCGGTGTCGTTGAAGACATCAGTGCTAATCCATGCGTGTCCTTTGTCCTTCAAGCGTTGAGCAGCGAGTTGCTTTGATTGCGTGGCTTGTGATACATCACAATCCAAACGGGCTTTGCCACCTTCGTTGTATGCAGTAACTGAAGCCTTCCAACCATGCTTTGCAGACATGTCAAGCAACGGGTCAAAGACCGTTGGGTATGACACAGGGAAATAATCCTTAGACACCGTTGAAAGCAACGCCCCTTCGGGGCGGGCTTCAGATGCATAGGTCGGATTGAAGACACCGAATGCCATTGGGTTGCCTTTGGCATCGTTCACAGGGCTGAAGGTAGGTGCCATGTTTTCGTTTTCTTGGATAGCCGAGAACAACGGCTTCATGGTTGGCTCAAATCGCCAGTCATGAGCAGCCAACTCATCACGACCACCCTTCGTCAACGCCCCGTTCCAAACGGGGTCATTGCCACCAACATCCATCGTGCTAATCTCAATGGATGAGCCTACATCCGTTGGCATGACTTCGTCATCCCAATCTTCTTCATCATCGCTGATGTCGTTGTTTGCACCACCATTAGCGATGCTGAACAAACCACCCGTTGGGGGTTGGATAGGCTTGTTCAAGACTTCTTCAGCGCCGTCTTCCCCATGCTCAAGGACTTCAACGGCTTCAATGTGTTCTGCATCAACGATTTGTGGCGCTCTAACATCAGCGAACTGCTGATGGATGTCATATCTTCCATGTTGCAAGTCGCATGACTCAATCAAGAATGCGGTTTTGCCGTCAGAGGTCTTGGTCGTTGAAATCATGGCTTGCCGAGGGATATAACAAATCCGTTGACCGCCAATCGCTTCATATCGTACTTTTGTTTGCTTATCGTTTGACGATTCAATATCACCAACAATCACAATTCTTTGGTTTCCTTTCTTTTCCATTGGTTTCCACCATATATGGTGGGGGTTGAGGGGTATTTAATGGACGGACAATTTTTGGGGTCATTCTTCTTCAAGTTCTGATAACAGAATCTGTTGACAATATGTGCCTTGCATGTGGGGAGGCACCTCATTATCATCATAGAATGAACCCAGTGCTGTGCCAGACTCACCCGAGTCTATCAAAGCAACCGTTGATTCTCTTGTCAGAACTCGCCACGCATGCGTGGGACTGTATCTCCAAGTGTAAAACAAATCCTCGCCCGCGATATAGCCATAGTCTAGCGGGTTCATCTGAATCTCTGTACCACAACTGTGGCAGTGAATGTGGGCAAGCCACCTGTCGGCTTCCCCTTCGTCCCCTGTTTGGGGATTGACAAACGGTTGTTTTCCGTGATTGACCCACGCCACATCATGTAGTGGCATGTTGACGATATGTTCTCCACACTCTTCGTTAGTGCAAAGCCATCCAGATACGATGTGTTGGATACGCTTCAGTTCCTCTTCCTGTTGGGAAGCAATCAGTTCGGGTGGGACTTCGTGTGATACACGCTCAACACTATCATCATGCACAGCCCACCCCATATCATCCATGACTTTGCAGATGCGGGAGTGGGCTTCCACTGTACCCGCATGATGCACCATGCTGACGAGTTTCAGCGAGTTGCCATGACGCTGGTATTCAAGACCATGTGGCGACCATACGCCACCGTCATCATCTAACTGTTCAACAGCAGCGCGAGTCCACGCCACTTCTTCTTCCGTTGGTTGCCAATCGGTTTCTTCTCTCATTCGTTGCCCTCAAGTGCGTTTGTTGCCTTCCAAACCCACTGGTTGCACAAACGGCACGGCAGAACAATCCACCGACCAACTGCAAACACAGGTCTGTTTGGCTCAACACGCTTGGCACATGATGGGCATCTATTGAATCCTTCGCAGTCTTTTGCTCGCTTCATAGCGATGACTGGATACATGTCATTGTGGTCAGGCGGTGGTGGACGGAGTTCCGTTCCGATGAGGTCTGAACGGATGCCAACCAATGAGTACATGCCTTCATCATCAATGTCTTTGGGTGCTAGTTTCCATGTGAAATTAGCGTCTCCAATATACGGGTTGCTCTCAACTGTCATGTTGAATCACCTCAAAAAGCAAACAGGTTCACCCGTTGGGTGAACCATGATGGGGCTTCAGTGTGGCGGTAATGAACATTGTCCTTTGATTTGTAGTATCGTCGGTATGCGACAACGGCATCATCATGCTTGAACTCGTCAGGCATGGCTTGAGCAAACGGTGTCATAGAACCGTTTTCGGGAATGAGTGTCAAACCGACCAACCCCATTTTGACAATGGCTTTACGACTGACATGGTTTTTGCCAAACCGCTTTTCATATTCACGACATAGTTCAATGCCATGCTTAGCAAGCCAATGGAAATTTTCACGGCAATCACCAGCCCATTTACTGCATGGGTGGTTGGCGTAGCCACCACGGTATGGCGTTCCCTTCTTTGTCAATGGCATCTGTGCTTCGGTAGCACCATGACGCAGTACAGCACACGCCATCATTTGAGCGGTTTCCACAATCATCTTCGGCACACGCTGACAGTCCATCATAGTGGCTGCTACGAATGGGTCTTCATCAAGTACGAAGATATTCACATCCACCACCCCGTTTCCTTATCCGACTGCTCTTTGCATGCTTTACAGACTCGGTGTGTGTCTTCAGCATAGATTCGGCAATCAGCCAATGCATCGCTACAGAACTCACACAAGTCGGCATCAACAGATATAGCACCACCCTTCACGATTATGATGCAATGTTCACAGACCGCATCTTTGTCATCAAGAACAGGTATGGCATGGTCTTCCCAATCACCTTCAAATCCACAACACGGACACTTCCACTTTACAGTCATTCTTCTTCACCTCCCCAATAAGGGTCAAGTCTGTCATTGGGTATCATATCCCAACTGTTCCGCATGTCATGTTCAAATGACACTGTTTCACAGAAGTCGGGATTCTTCAAGAGCAACAATGGCTCATGCCAGTTCCCATCCGCTTGTGCTTGCTTGATAGCATTCCTCATTTCATCCGCTTTGTCATCGGGTAGTTCAACCCAATAGACCATAGCGTGTCGTTGTCGGTTCAATTGCGCTCGCATGGTCAGAGTGAATGGGGCTGAACCCATCCCTTCACATTCCATAAAGGACTCAAGTCCATGTGCATCCGCAATTCCACAGTATGTCTTCACATCTTCATTCATTCTTCTTCACTCCCAAATGTCAACTCATACAACTCCGCTTTGTCAAGACCTGATACCCGTTCCTTTTCCAACAGATACAGTCGTCGTTCTTCGGCTTCGGACATGTTCATGTCCCAATTCTCATCATCAAAATCAGACAACAGTGGGTCTTCTTCAAACGAAGCGATGTTGAACGGTGCATCAAACAATGATGCACCACGATTCTGCATCAACCAACGGACGGCATAGAACTCATCGGCATCATGCTGACTCATGTGAGCCTTTGATTCCAAATAGGCATAGATGTCGTCAAAGGCATCCGCCTTTGCTTTCAGTTCTTCAATCTCTTTTGCCAATTCCAATAGATTCATTCTTCTTCACACTCCACATGTTGCTTTAGTTCACCGTGATTCATCTCAAGAACTGCGTCAACGAAATCGTCTTCATCAACAGCGTCCATGATAATGGTCAGCGTGTATGTCTTCATCTCTCTTTCTTCACTCATTTTTCTTCACTTCCTTTGTGGTTGCTCTGTTTCATAGATACGGCGCGGTAGCACGAGGTCATGATAACACTCCATGCAACACCTACCATCAGCCACAGGCCAGGCTTCTTCACCGATGTTCCATCGGACATTCCCATCCTCATCAAGGAGGGATTCACAAATTGCTCCACAGATAACGCAAGGCACAGGTTTGAAACTGACACTCATTCTTCCTCCCCATCCGCTTCACGGTCAAGGTCATCATCGTCAGTCATCAACACCACATTGCCAACGATAACATCGTTGTCGCTAAGCATCATTTCTGTGGCGAGAAGATTCGGTTCAAGACCCATCAATTTTCCTTCGTCATTGCAGTACATGTGAGTATGCCCCGTGAGTTGCTTTGCCCACTCGGTAATCGGTACATACTCAATGTAGCCACCAACCGCTTCATGCAATTCAGCAAGAGTCGGGCGGTCTTTCATCTTGACAATTTTGCCATCAGTTGTTATCTGAATTGCCATCAGAACCACCTTCGGTTGTTTGTGCTTCGGCATCACGCTTGGCTTTGTCAGCAACAGACACGGCAATCATCGCTTGGAGTTCGGCAACATCCATGTTAGCGACAAGTCCATCCACAACATCACGGTTGGTCGGAGGCTGTGGTGGCAGTGGCTTAATCATGTTCACCACTTCCATGATTCGGTCATAGTCTTCACGGGTCAGGATGACATATTTGTTGTCGGATTGGTTGGCACAGTGTTCAAGACCACGCCATGCAATTCTGCCGACTTCTTCACATCCACCACCATTGGCATAATCCTGCAATGCAGATACCACTTTGTCATCAACATCAAGGTTGTAGGCAATGTCATCGTAATCAATGTGGTCTGAAACCTTTTCCCAAAGGTCATAACTGCTCATGTGGTACAACATGTCATCAGCATCAATGTAATCTGATAGGTCAATGTGTCCGTTTGAGAACTTGTTTTGGACGACTTCCCAAACCCAATCGGTATCACCATCGGTGATGTTGCTGACAATCGCATCAATGTCAAGGTCATCCAAGATGTCATCCATGATGGCTTCCTTCACTTGCTCAATCTGTTCATCGGACAACTTGGGGTTGATTGCTGACGGGTCAAATCCCGACTGCACCCAATCATTGAACTTGGCA
>CEPG01017229.1_pt1 | contig 18659 bp, 19 predicted proteins | sample 530551 | NCBI WGS metagenome assembly CEPG01 (sample SAMEA2620384, study PRJEB7988) | marine metagenome | biome: marine biome (ENVO:00000447); feature: surface water layer (ENVO:00002042); material: "saline water (ENVO:00002010), including plankton (ENVO:xxxxxxxx)" | depth 5 m | reverse complement strand
CCTTTCGGTTCGGTTTGGTTTGGATTGTTTCCGCTTTGCGAGACCCCTTGGCGGCGTGGGATGGACTACCTTAACCAGTGCCAGTGCAAGCCCGAAGGCGATTGGCGCGGATCAGTCCCTGACCTCTGTACATAGTAGAACATAGTTCAGGACAGATAGCAAGCAAGTCCGTAAAGGTAGCGAGGCTGTATCAATTAAAACCGAAGTCAGCTTCGGAATTAAAATAGGCCCCTCCGCGAACACTGGCCGGAATATTTCCAGCAGCACGAACGAAAGGGCCGCAGTACAGAGGATATGCCATCCTCCGTATGGTTTTTGATCGATTTTTAAAAGGCTTTAGGGGGAAAATTTCAAAACTAAAATCACATCATAGGACTTCAGATTTTTAGACCAAATAGCCGGGGTCTCTATACAGTCTTATAACAAATCTTTAGAGGAAATACTGACTACACTCTTCTCCCCCCGGTCAGCATCTTCTCTACAACAGGTTATCAACCCTTCTATAAAGGCCCCTAATTACCTGTACATCCAGTTCCTGTGGTTTGAGTGAGTAGAATGTATCCTCCCGGCAGACTCCATAAAGTCTGCTAACGCTTCCTCTAACACTTCGTTTCTGTGATCTTCCAAAGCCATTTCAGCATCTCTATCCATGACCTCTGTCCAGTAGTTCACAGCGATAGCTAACGCATCTAACCTGTCGTCAAACGCTAGAGACCCTCTGTCCCTAGTCAGTCTTGTCATCTGATAGAACAACTGGTGTTTCAGTTCAGCGTTAAAGTCCTCAATGATAATCTTGTCATCCACTATGAGCCTGTGTGAGTTCATGACAGGCTCTAGGGTGTCTATGATCCGTTTCTCTTTCTGTATCGAGTGTCGTACTTCTTCGATAGACACAGGGTATTTCTTGTACAGAACAGGTTTCAGGAGTTGCGTGAACATCCCGTCACCGAAGTTACTTTCTACTATTATCTGGTTTACATCTTGTTCCGCAGCGACATTCACCAAAGTCTCTAGGCTCTCTTGGGAATACCCGTTCTTCAGTCCGCCTGCGGCTGTCAGATAAAGAAACCCTGACTGCATCTTTACGACCGCATACGCAGTCTCGTCTTGTCCTCGACCACTGGGATCGATGGACATCACTGATCCGTTGAACTCGCACCATTCATCACTCACGTGTAAGGGGTTGACCCAGTAGTCACCCTTCAGGGCTACATTGGGCAGATGTTTGGTTCCCTCCATTTGATCGACGCCAGACCCCCATCGAACCGCCACAGGAGCCTCACCCCAACTACCTGCACCGGAGAGTACGCAGAGGTCGTTGATCTTGAGTGGGTACTTGTCTTGGTCTGACAGACTGACATCGAGCATGAACTGCAAAGCAAAACCACTGCGACCATAGGATGCTTCGCGTTCAGCCAAGTCGTATTGATTGAACCTCTCAGGGTCCACAGGAGAGCCTTCAGTGTCTTCTTGGCATCCCTCCAGCACCATAGGTGCCAACATGCCCTCCTGGGCCTCCTGAAGGCGTTTATCGGGGTATCTAGCGGGCCAGATACGTGTCTTGTATCCTCGTTCCCTGAGATCAGAATAAATCGACATTTCCGTCTGTGGCGTACCAAGGAAAATAATCCTGCCACCCGGCTTAATGATCGCTTCAAATTCTTTAATGGTCTCCGAGAGTTTATCCCTCATCATCTGTGTCTGAGAGTTGTTGGCAGACTCCACATCATCCGCGACAATCAGATCGGCACGGCTACCTGTAAGCTGCCCAGTGATCCCTAGAGATTTTACAGAGGGTGCATGACTGGCCTGTGCAGGTCCGACATCGAAGCTGATCTTCGACATCCGTTGACCATCCTTTGGACGCAGATGCTGTAGGATAGGGACTTCATGGATGAGGCGTAGGGTGAAGGTAGAGAAGTCGTCTGCCCTAGTCTTAGAGGCAGAGACCACCAGTATGTTCTTCTGAGGGTTCAGGAGGAGTTGGTGACAGACGTAGGCAGAAGTGATCCAGCTTTTACCAGCACCTCTGAAAGCCTGTATGCAGAGCCTACGCTCACCGTTGTCGATGTACGTACCCATGTCGTACTGGACAGGGGTAGGGTCAGGTAAGTTCAGGTGCTTCCAGCATATCCACAGGAAGTTCCTGAAGTCCTGAATTTTAGGATCGATCAATGTCTGACTTTACCGTCCGGTACATCAGTATCGAAGGGGAGGGAGTCTACTAACTGTTGGAGGGGTGAATCGTTAGTAGCAAAGGCATCGATCCCGTTGTCTTTCAAGAACTGCCTAGCGACACTTAGATCAGCCGCTGTAGCTTCCCCTGACTTAATCCGCTGACTTAACTCTGTAGCAAGACTGCTATGCAGTGCTTCGAGGATGTCTTGTGGAGATTGCTTGGTCATTTTGTATGTGGGTTAGGTGTTTTACGAGTTCTTTTTTTCTTCCTTCGTTCCGTTGTAAGCCAAGGGTCTTTAGGAAGATTTTGTAATTCTCTTATCTCAGCATCTGTAAAATTTTTATTGGATTTCATGCTTCGATAGATATTGTGTGTTGTAACAGGATTAAGTTGGTTGCCATACTTTTTTAGACCAACTATACGGTCAAACCTTTTTAATTCTTCTTTACTCACTTCAGGGCTATCGTGAGTGAGGTATTTATCTTTGCCGAAGGTTTTATTTCCTTTATATCCCTCCATACTGTTTCCTCCATATCCATGCGTTTAATTTACTAATCAGTTTTGATATTCTTGTAATAAACTTACTGTTCCAAAATTTATGACGATAGGGTCTATTCATCCCTTCTTCTTTTTCTTTTTAGGCGCAAACCCACCCTTCTTGTTTTTCATCTTTGCGTAAGTTTTCTTATCGATTGTAGAGTTCTTTTTTGAACGGGATGTCCCTGCTTTTTTACGGGCATTCATATTTCTATATAAAGACATTTAACACTTCCACCTTCTACGGGCTTTTCTTAATCGACTATTAGGGTTTTTAGCGGCGGCTGGATACTTCTTCATCTGTCCCGCACTTCTTGCACAGAACGATCTTTTACGTGCGCCACCACCGGGTTGAGGAGGTTTGAGCTTACTTCCAGTCTTTCTGTTGTAATAATCTCGACCAGCCTTCGTTAAACCGCCCTTTTCAGATTTGTGTTTCTTGCGAAGAGATACACCTTTCTTTTTAGCTGCCATTATCGACTTCTCTTCATATTCTCTCTGGACACACCCTTCCATTTCTCTGCGGTTCTCATACCGCCAAGACCGAGTAATGCCATAATTAGTCCAGTGAGTTCTTCAGTTTCTAAAGCTGGTAGTGTAATCATTGGATACCACACTACTAAGGCCCAAGAAGTGATTGGGGCGAGTATATATTGCCACGCCAATGCAAAACAACATACCCACATGATGGCGGGTCTTGCACCCGCAACGAACAAAGAAGGATGTTTAGCTTGCTCTATATTCGCCTGTGCTTGTAGAGCATCTAGGTTAATTAGTTGAGACTTTAATTCAGCATCTAGCTTAGTTCGTAGGTCTTTGTCTTCGACAAACTTATCGAGAACCTTGCCAGCAACACCGACAACAGAGTCTACAATTCCTAACATTTTTATACCGAGGGTTTAGTTCTAAAAATCAATGGAAAACATTTACCGTCATAATCTACAAACTCACCTTTATCTCTTCTAATCTCCATGTTCATTTGTATGATTTCTACAGGAGGACATCCATGATCTACGAGTGTTTTCTCATAGGTAAATGTTCCGTCTGCATGATATAAAACGAGTATCATTAAAAACTTTTGTATAACCGGCATTATTTCTTTTCTTTAATTACTGGGTGCGAACCATTATGCATAGCAAGTATTTTGTCCAAATCTTTACGATCTTGCTTTAATTGTGTCTCCATTCTTTCTAAAGAACGATGGAGTTTTTCGCGATTTTCTGGTGAAAGTATTTGCGAAAGTATCGCGACACGGTTTTCTGAAACTTCGGTAGAGATGTTATTTTTCTCTAAACTATCGTAAAGTTCAGTGATGTTTTTTTGCATCTGCTTGGAATCTTCTTCCAATTCAATGCATTTCTGCCGAGTTACAACAAAAGATGTAATTACACTAATCAACATACCGCCTAATGTGATTAAGAGCCTTGCATCAAGCTCCATCATCTACGTCCAGTGCGCGTCGTCGCGAGCGTTGAAATCAAGAATTTGTTGATCTGTCTTTGATGGTAAAGCCGCCTCGATCTCGTTGGACTTTGCGCGGATCGCGTTGACAGCATCGATGACAGCTTGACCCGCAGCGCGGACATCGGCGTCGTCGGACTGTATATCGATTGCCGCGTTGCGCTGTTTCCAGTCTGGAGCGGTTTCGAGGATGCGCCGCTGCGCCTCGAATTTTATGGCTGGGTGTAGCTGTTCACACCATTGCTCTTTTGTTAGCCCGCTGTCGATTCCGTTATGATCTACAAAATTTGCCATCAAACACCTACCGCTATTTTTGTCGCCGAGATCGCCGTGCCCACGAACGGCATACCTTGGCTCTTGCCGGGATTGTTATCAGCTTCGATCAGGTTGCCGTCGTGACCGACGAGATACCGCCGCCCAACGACTAGACTGCTTTGGTTTTCATTCACGGCACCTTTGAGATGCACCGTCAACGTCTGCGTGTCACTGACAGTGCTGGATGCAAAGCCGATAAAACTTCTTGCGTTGCTTACACCTAGTTGCGGCTTGACGCCGTAGAACCTTTGCTCGCTGCTATGTTTTGCAGAGACGACCATCGCATTGCGATTTTGGTCCCAAACAGCGGCAATGTTGCTGTTGCTGTTGGCGTCGATTTGACGAGACGCAGAGACGACAAAATCGTCTTCGCTAGCAGTGCGACCGAGTTTAATATCGATAGTGCGATAGACCAATTTATTGCTATCAGTCGTATCGTAATACACCACTATAAATGCGTTTGTTTCGGGAATCGGCACAAAGTGAGGACCGTGGTAGCTCAAATAAGACATGTCGTCGACTCCTACGCCGTAGCTCATGTCTGCCATCGCATTTGCAAAACTGATTGTGCTGATCGTTCGCGTGACATTAGTGCGCGATTGACCCGGCATAATCAGGCGTTTTGCCCAAGGATGCCATTGACTTGTACTTGGATAAAACCGTTGTCCTGTTCCAGAGTCGGTTACAACCTGCACAGTTCGATCTGGGTGTGATACCGAGTTGTTCGTTGGAGCTTGACTGTATCGTGCGATTGTTCCGCCGGTAAGCGACGCCGAATTGTATGCGCCAAACTGATCTTTATTCCATTGCTCACTCGTTAAGAATTGAAACTCGATCCCGTAGTCATAGAGGTAGCGCATGTGAATAAGGCCGACATCTGGTATATGTCGGAATCCAGAATAGTAGCTATAGCTTTGCCCATAGGCTCCGGTGTGGAGATCGGTTGTGTCGTGCGCTTTAACAACCTCAGAAATGCTTGTGTCCGCAAACCCTACACCGCTTTCGCCAGTCGTTGAACTGTTTGGTGCGGAGATATACATCGCGCCTGTTGAGCGGTTAACATCAACGCTGCCATAAGGCGCTGCCGATCCGAAGCTATCAGATGCCGAGCCACTTAAAGTGCCGGAATTGTTGCGAAGCAAGTAACCGTGGCAATTCGATCCCCTAATTGGACCACACCAGATGCGGTCGAGAACAGGATTGTACACCATCGTTATGCCCGACACCGCGTCGTTACCGCCGTGAGCGTAAGTCAATTCACCTGTGTATGTTGTGTTAAACGAAGCATCGAGCGGAACTCGAGCGAAATACATATTGCCGGTGATGTTGATGCCCGACAGTACCTCGCTGTTTCCTTCATCATAGACGAGGTGTGCCACACCCGAATCTCGGCTCGAAGTCGCGACCGTGCTGCCAATGGTTTCCGTCATCGAATAGCCGGTCGCGCTGATTTGTTTGACTTTGCCGTCCGGTGTGATGGCAACGGGTTTGCCAGCGGTGATGCTGCCATCAGCAACCAAGTCAACTGTTCCACCAGAGGCTGGGAGATTGGTAAGATTGGCTCCACTAATTGCTCCGAGTGCGCCAGTACCATCTAATTTTACAATTTTATTGGCACCTGTTGTCGCAACGTCATCCGCCATAATGACGCCATAGGAATCTATAGCTTGCTTTGTGCGAAGCGGCGTCATCTGGTTCGTGTTGTTCGTTCCAGCTTCAGCTTCAGCTTGGCTGGCTAAAGACACACCAGCAGATTCAGCAGATGCGGCAGCAGCAGCGGCTGAAGCACTTGCTTCTGATGCTTTCGTAGTTGCCGTAGTTGCTGAAGATGCTGCTGAAGTAGCACTAGACGCGCTATTGGTTGCGCTGGTTGCGGCAGCACTAGCAGAGGCAGCAGCGGCACTAGCGTTTGACGATACAGTGGCTATCTGTGAGTCAGTATAAGCCTTCGTAGAAACATCCTGTGCGCTGGTAGGATCAGCAATGTTAGTAATACGCTTATTGTTGCCTTCGTATACATCAGAGGCATTAAGCGTGATTGAGTCGTTAGCAACATCAAGCGATTCTTGCGCCATAAAGAACGCTTGTTCACTGTCAGTGTCTAAGTCTGTTTCGGTAAGCGTAGCTCCAGCTACATAATCAACCAAACGTGCAGAATGGTTGGTAGCCCGTCGTACTTCTACGATCTGACCATTGGTAGGTATATTGCCAGCGGTAAACGTGATCGTGTTGGAGGTAGGAAAAGTGTAATGAGTCGTCAGGGTTTTCGTTACACCATCTACCTTAACAACAATATCGCCCGTATCTCTGTAGCTAAATCCTAAAGTTATAGGGGTATTGTTACCGTCAGCGGTACTCCTGACGAGTGCAAAAGCCATTTAAATTTTCCTTAAATATAATTCCGAAGTTGCCTTCGGTTTTATTCGCTTAATTGATCTACAATAGTGTTTATGAACAAAGCGTTTTGATACGGAAGCCAGTCCATAAAATCGCTGCCTTCAGTATCTGCATGAGTTGCTATTTTTAGAGGTAACTCACCTAAACCCAGTAATTTATCAGCCGTGGATACGGTGGGGTTTCCAGACCACAGGCTTGTAGCCATGCCCGTGCTTCTGCCGTACTTAGAGAACATCGGGTCTAAACCAACAAATTCTAAAACAGAGTCAGTTAGACCCGGTATGAGAGAAGCGTAAGCAGATCGCTGAAATGCAGCTTTGGCGATAGCGTCCAACTCAAACAATTCAGGGTCTTCACCTCCCGTGCGTAGATAGGTCTGACCCATGTACGCTAGACCACCAAGCAAAGAGGTCGTCATAAAGGCTGAGAAGTGTGCAAAGTCTCTGCGGTGTACTGCTTGCAGGGTTTGCTTTGCATACGCCACAAGCATGAAAGTTCTAAATTGAGTTATAACTTTACCAAGCGGAGTGGTCATCCAGTAACCCATCGCACCTATGTCGTTGGTCTGAATGACACGGTTTGTCCATCTGTATATACCGTTGGCAAACTCTTCGCGCAGATTGATAGGCCAATCCTGCATATTAAGATCAGTTAGCTTACCGTTGCTGAAAGATGCTTTCCTTAATTGGCCCATAATTTGGTCAGTTACTTCATCCGACCATCCGACCTCTCTAAAATTAATGCGGTCACTTTCCTTTAGAGGCTTGTTAGCCAGTGTCCCTAGCTTTCCTATAAAGGTCTTTCCCGCTAAACGCTGTGAGTACATTGTGATAGGGGTCATGCCAGACAGAACGCTGGTAATACGTTTACCCTTTACACCAATCTCTAAGGCTTTCTTCTGTGCTTCCGTCAGGTTGCTGCCGATAACCTCGCCACCTGTTGTGCCTGTATATCTTTCAGACATGGAAGCATAGCGTACCCAGTCTGTGCCGATACCTGTCAGAGACTCGAAGTCTCGCAGAATAGCATCGTCCTTGATCTGTCCTGTTGCCATATCACGCTGTAAGGCTCTGAGAGCAGGCATGTTAGTTACCATCGCTCTCCACCCGCCCAACGATCCTATGTTCCCTAGCTCTGCAAGTTGTGCAAAACCAACTTGGTTCATAACTCGCATGTAGTTGTAGTCTAGGAGAAGCTGCGTAAACGTATCGGCAGCGGCAGACCTGTCGTGCAGGGGTTTACCCAGCAATGACCGTATCATCACTTGTGCGCGTTTAACGTCCCTGTTTATTCTCGCCTTGTTCTTTGGATCGAGAACAGCATCGTCAGTAGCTTGTCGTAGTATCTGATCGAACTCTGCTTCATCAGTTATGCCTAGAACTCTGGCAGCGGCGATACGTCCTGACATCTCCCGTGCATATTTATCCATGCCTGAATAGGCGTTACTGTCGTAAAGGTCTTCCATACGTAGAAGATTGCCGTTTACGGTAGCCTCGAATGTCTCATCGATGTCTAATTTACGACTTAGACTGCTACCTTTTGTAGCCTTCTTTGATAGCAGTCCGTTGATAGTCTCAAACATTTCTTCAGTAAATTCTGTGCTACCAAAATTATCTCTTTCATTGTCGAAAAACTTTCGGACATCATCGATGTTTTGTTTTGATACCTGCCCAAAGTTTGCAGCGGTTCCAGCATCAGCCCTCTTGATACCTAGAACATATAAACGTGCCATAGCTTTTGCTGTAGCTTCGTCCAGCTTTAGGCCGCGAGGTTTTGACAGGTATGCTTGAGCAACAAAGTCTATAAAGTTCTCTTCGCCACCAGCCTTCTGAACCATCTGTCCAAGTTTGCTGATAGATATACGGCGAGGTACGTAGAGGTCGTTGAAGTCAATCTCATCTGCGTTCTTTACCCCTGCGTCTTTGAGGTCTTGCAGGATTCTACGCATCATTTGTCGATACGAGTCTCGCGCCTCTTTGACTAACTTCTTTTGAGCGTTGTTGAGGTTGTCTAACCCATCTATGAAATCGTCACCTTCGCGCCTGACAGCTTGTTCTATGAGTTGTCCGAAGAGGTCACGCTCGTTACCAAAGAAACGTGTGCCAGCTTCGTTACGGAACTGCTTTTCCAGAACGTATAGTCTTGCTCCAAAGCTGCCGTGATAACTTTGGTACAGTCTGTCCCCAAGTTCTGTAGCACTGATCTTATTGACTTGTCCGTCTCGGACATCAGCCACGACATCTTGAGCTAAACGAGACAATCTGGTTGAAATAATTTTACTAGGAGATGTCTTAATGGCATTTCCCATATCGAACCTGATCGGAATCTTTATATCCGTAAAAGGCAGACGAAAGTGTGACATAGCAGTGGGTGCCAGATCAGCGTCCGGTCCTTTAGCGTTGTCTACTACTTCTGCCCTAGCAGGTTTGAGGGCGTCTCTCTGTTGTTGTGTAAGAGGGATGCCAGCCTCATCGGCCTGACGTACAAACTGCGTATTTTCTACGTCCGTAAGCTTACGTCCTAACGCTGTACCAAAACCGCCCAGCGCACCGCCAGCGGCTGTGACCATCAGGATATTCTGTATTGCATCAGAGGTTGTCAGTGTCTCTTTATTAGCACTAATAAAACCTTCTAGTGCCGCACCTTCTACAGCACTGATACCTGCCATAGATGCAATTCTACTTGATCGAGTTGCCTGCCCTATACGGCTGGCAATACCAAACCCGCCTAGCGTTCCTGTACCTAAGCTGGTTATCCACAGTGCAGGATCACCTACGTTGAGAAGAACCCTCGATGCTGTGCCTGTCCAACCGTGATCCGCCAGCTTCTGAGCAAGCTCTTGCTCCTCTAGGATGTCTGCTACAGTTCTGTCCCATTCGTTCTGGTTCTGAACATCAGCAAGTGCGTGGAAGTTCTGTGGTTGTACACCGCGCTCCTGTGCAGCATCGAACATCTCAGGCGTTGCAACAAAGTCGAGATCGATCTCCGCTGTGCCTTCGGTAGCCAGTTCGTAAGCTGTAGGTATTAACCAGTCTTGCTCGATGATCTGCGGGAACAGATCGCTGACTGGTTCTGTAGGTTTTGTTTCTTCTTGTGGGGCGGGTGCTAGGGATGTGTCTTGTTCAATATTTAAAACATTAAACAGTTCTGACATTATTGTTGCTGACCTGTGCGTTCTTTAATAATACGATCTGCTTCTGCTCGCATACCTTGTCGTCTTTCAATGGTCTCTTTTGCTACCTGTGCCGCATATCTTGCTGCATCACCGGGTTTTACGATGAACATAGAAGGCTGTGTGGTAGAATAACTAAGTCCTATAGGCGTTCCTGTTTCAGCATGAATGTACATAAACCTATCGCCGTTAATAGGATCGTTTGTGATAGATAGTTCACCTCTTGGTATCTTGTTACGTGCAGCAAATTCATCCATCTGTGCCGCAAGGTAAGCAGGTAACTCAGTGTCTTTTAGTAGCTCCATATTCTTCGGTGATCGAGCCATTAGCACATGCTCAACGCCATTGTGACTGAATCCAACTAAACGAGGAATGATATCTTCTTTCAGTATATCTACTAACCCATCCCCCTCGTAACTGTTGTAAATCAATTCGGCTCTATGCTTCAGTATCTGTCTAAGGCGACCTCGCATGTAAGGAGGTAAATTGGCATCACCAAAGCTACCTGTCTTTGCAATATCGTTATCAATAGAGGAAAGAGCGTCATCTATATTTTTCTTATTTGCACTTGTTATGCGGAAATCTTTTGTATTAGACCACATAATTTGTAACTGTTCTTTGATGTTTTCAGCGTTGATTTTACCAATCACTCTTTCCGCGTTAAAGGTCTCAAAGAACCTACGCATAGGGTCGTCAACAGGTAAGTAATGATCGACAAGTGTAGGATCTAAAATTTTTAGAGCCTGATAAGTTTCGTATAAACTATCTGTCCCATCGTCATTCCAGAATACGGAGAATATCTGATCTTTGTTTCCTCCATTCAGGATAGACTTGAAGTTATCAAAATCACCTTTGTAATAGTTAAGACCTTCATCTTCACCAATGCGCGACAGCATTGAAAAGATTTTTATCTTCTTATCTAGGGATGATATTGGTTTACCTGTAGCGTCTGTTTCTTGACTGACGCTGGCTATAAGTTTGTTTATTGCAAGAGGTTTGATCTTGTCTCGTTTTCCTTCTACACCGTCACTTGCAATAGTGCTGCCCTGTACCTGCGAGTACCAACCAACGGGATTACCTGCACGTAAGTCAGCAACAAGTTTGTCTGCTAAATAGTTACTATTGTCGTTATCAATTAACTTATTCTTTGCTTGCTGCGCTTCATTAAACAAAGACAGAGCTTCATCCCGTACAACTTTAGTACCCTTTTCTCCAGTGTTACCAAGTGTCGTATACAGCCCTTTATCCAGTAGAAGGCTTGGTACTTTCCCATCGCTTCCTGACAAGGCGTGTATAGCGATATTAAACTGACCTATCGCATCCTGTGTTCGACCGTTAGCGGCAGAAACTTTGGCGTTAATTATTATATCTTTAACAAGATTTAACTTAATCTGTTTGAAGTGCGCTCTAGGGACGTTGTTGTTTCTTCCAAACTCTTCTAAGGAAGTCTCAAGGCGTCCATGAAAATTATCATAGTAATGCCTACTATCTCTGCCTTCCTCTTGATCTAGTTGAGCGAAGTCTTGCAGGGTAGTATAAAGGTTCGTTGCTGCGGTCTGTACACGGGCAGAGTCATCTAACTGTTCGCGTACTTGCACAAACTCTGCACGCTTCTGTTCAGACCATTTAGAAAGAACAATAGAGGCACCATTAGCCAAGTCTAAGTTCTGAGCATTCGTACCGCGAAATTGGTTTGTAATACGTGCTATGTGTTGCTCAAGGGGAAAGGTCTGGCGTTGGTTGAAGGGTTGGCTTTTATAGTCATCGAGGATTCTCTTGTAATCTTCTGCACCCTTGCCAACTGTTAGATAGTTGGTTGCCGCCGCTGCGCCAAAGGCATAGTTAAAACTACGTTCTTTTAGAACCGTATCTAGTCGCGGAATGTTACCAGCCTGTCGCTGTTTTTCGATATCATCGAAGCTCATACCTTGAGCCAGATACCCGTTAATTATCGACTCCGCTTCTCTTGCAGCTTGGCTTTCGTATTTCTTACGGTTTTGCTCTTGATAACTCTGTAGTTTCTTTCCAAGCGCACTTGCCAGTGCAGATGCTTTACCCGCCGCCGTGTCTTCTACTCTAGGCACCTGCGGAGCTATAACAGGAGGGTTAGGAATCGTTGCAGTAAACTGAGGGGCATCACCTAAACCAAGGGATCGTAATGCTGTACTGCTTACACCTCTGGCATTAGGGTTCTTTCTTAAACCTGTATCCTTTCTTGCCATTAAATGTAATCCCCCACACTTGCCCGTCCGCTATAACCAAAGTTGTGTAGCGTACCTGTAGCAAAGTTACTATTTGTGCTACGCATACGGGTAGGGTCTTGATAATAACCCAACCCTGCGGATGCTATATCAGTACCAAGTTCCAAAATGCTCGGACCAGCAACTGGTGCTATCTGTGCATTACGCGACAGGTAGTTTAGATACGCCATCTCACGGTTCGATGACATTTCTTGAACCATATCGGTCTGATATTGCTCTAACCGTGCGCCAGCTACACTACTTTGGAAACGAATATCTTTGAAAAAAGTATCAGGACTGGCACCAGTTAAACCAAACTGATCGAGGCCCATTTGATCTAATTCAGCTTGAGTGCGTCCCTGTGTTTGTTTCTTTTCGACCGCTACCTCAAACTGTTTAGCACCAATTTTCCTACGTTCTTGAGCTTGTTTCCTATCGATGGCTTTCAGTTGTGATTTGTATGCGGCATAAGCAGAATCATCGATACGTTGGTTCGTTCGTTGTTGTGCTTTAGCCATATCATTTGCCGCCACAAAACCTGTTACAGCACTCACAACTCCAAGTGCTAAAGTGGCTTCGGCAACACCACACATTTACGAACACTCCTTCAAAAATAAATAAAAATCTTCACCGTTGAAACCATATTTATGAGAGGTCACAACATTAAACCCGCACATCTGTAGCCACTTCTGACTTTGCCAGTGCGGGACATGAACAAAATTGTACAGAGCCTCATAGTCTCTGCTTATATGCTTAACCCAATCCCTGCTAAATCGAGCAACCTTAACATAAAGGTTTTCGATAGCAGGTGTAGCGACTAACCAAGGTATTCCAAAGTTGTCTACAATTTGAGAGTCACTTACACCCCAAACAGCAATGACATTACCCTCTAAGACGAGAGAATACTTTTCTTTGGATACGCTCGAAGAATATTCAACAGCGTCTAAAGTTGTCTTACCCGGTCCCATAATCGCTGCGAGTTCTAATACGTCACTGTCTCGCAGGTTTGGGACAATGTTTTCTACATCTTTCTCTTCTAATGGGCGTACATACAAATCTAAATCGTTAGCAGTAATTTTTGGCAATTTATAGCCGTTTCGTTCTAGTTTGATAGTTGCCTTCCCACTCAGCTTGTATGAATTGAGCAGGGAGATACGAACTGGTTTTTAAATCAATAGTAAAATCTTCGTTCTTAGACATGATCGGTACTCGAAACGAACCTGTATCCAGCGATACCCTGTCTGGCTGTGCGCCCGGTAAGCTGACCTGTTTATGATCGAAGGTGTAGGTTTTGAGGGATCGACCGACAGGTTGTACCTCTACCTCGAAGAACCCTGTGTCTTCGTAAGAGATGGTGTATCGACGCATCTGTAAGCGACCTGTCTGTACCGTCATCTTCTCACCGATAGAAGTCGATACGCCCGTAGACTCTCGCACGTACTGCTTGCTGAATCTGTATTGCAGGGCATAGGGGATGCCTAACAGAAACACCTGACCGCTGTGGTCGCCTGAAGACGTTACAGTAGTTGTCGTAGGTCTGGCAGTTGTGACGCTTGTCCCTGCGTCTGCACCTGTTCCACGTTTTACAGCGGTAACGGCTGTGTCTGTCGCAAGCGTGTAGGGCAGGGTCCATGTCGTCAGGTCTGTGCCTGCATCGTATGAACCTGTTAAGGCAGTCTTGCGGTCAATCCTTGCACTGAAAGTCAGGTTCGTATCGTTTGGACACTGGTAGTCTAACGTCTCTATGTAGACGCCATCAGATCGCGAGACCACCATGTACGTTAAGTTCTCTACAATCTCTAACCATAGGATCGTATCGGCAGAGTCGAACTCGTAGAATGACCATGCAGCTTGTGTCTTCTCGTTGCCTGACCAGTTGTACTTATAGCAGTAGATACGGTTTCTGTTCTCTGTGGTCAGGAAGTATATAAGTTCTTCAGACGATGACGCAGCGGCTCTGTAAAGGTTCTTAGGTACGTACTCAGGAACGTGAGACGTAACGTCTGCCGCATCATGTGTGCTTAGATCAGTTGCTATGAACAGTTCTCTGACCTTCGAGAACTCTCCGTTCACCTGTGCAAAATAAACATTCACCCCTGACGCAACTGGTGGAAGTACCGTATCCATCTCAAACTCAGACGCAGGGTTGATTGAGATCGATCCAGCGGTCAACGATCCAGAACTTTCTACAAAGAACTGGCTGGTAGAGGTGAAGAGGAGAAGCTGTTCGTTAAAAGGTACAGCGTGTTCGACTTCTGATATCTTCGTATGCGTCACATCGATGTCAATTGGATCGCTGTCAACGAGTGACGTAACGGTGGTACGGAAGAAGTTTTTATGCTCACCGGACTCAGAGAAAACAACGCTCTCGTCTGCAACCAATCCAAACCTGTTCTTGAAGAAGAACATGGCATTCAGCTTCTTGCCTATAAAACCTGGGTCTTCGTTTGTGTCACCGTCACCACAGAGGCGGTCAGTCCACGTTTCCTTGTCATAGGTGAAGTTCGATCCTGACTGCGTGAATACGTGAGGCATCGTCAGGGCATCGATTTTAAACTCGTTGTTAGGAGCAACGATCTCCTCATACACAGCGCCGCTCTGGAACTCGACAAAGAATGTAGAGAACTTGTCTGTGCTATCGCCTATGACTTTAAAGATGTCTCCTGTACTGACAGACGTTGTAGGCAGGTCTTCAAACTTCTGCTTTTCCGTAAAGACTACGTTTGGCGAAAGCTGAGTAGACATGGCTACGGTCTTGGTGCGGTTCAGTACATAGGTCTCGTCCAAGACTGTTAAGAACCGTAGGTCAGACTTTGGATCAGGGCATACGAGATACGACAAGTCCGCGGTGGATACCGTAACGGTAGACTCTGCCCCCGTATCTGCATTGAATATCTTAACACTGGTTCCAGAGAGGGTGTTATCACTCTGTACAACTACTAAGAACCTGTTGTTCACCCCTCGGTTAATCATATGTGCGCCAATGTTAGAGGCAGCAGATGTGAGGATTTTAGCTACGTGTTCGCTAGCTGGACGTTTGTTCAATCCTTTCTGAATGGAGGACTGTGCGTTTATCTGTATCTCACCTTGGTAGGGTTTCCGTACTTGGTCTGGTTGCTGGGATATCCCGTGAACCATGAAAGGTATGGAATCGGATACAAGCGTCATATGTTATATTTCCTAGAGCCAGTGCGGCGAAGAACTCGATACACACCCCAGTTTCCTGTGAGCATGTTTGCATCTTCAGAGCGAGAGTCGGATTGCTCTAGCTGTACCAGAGCTTCTGTCTCATCGATCTGTGTAAATCCGTTAAGGCTATCAGAACCAAAGACACGGTTTTGAAAACGTCTAGCTGCCTTGATTGTAATCAGGCGTCTTGCTGGTTGGGGGAGATCATCCCAAGGAAGAATTAGGATCAGATCGACATACTGTGGATCAGTAAATGTGAACGTCTGATTTTCACGGTCATAGAGTTTTGTACCTCTAATCACGACATCTTTATCTGCCGTACTCCCTCTATTAGAGGAATCGACATACACGGCATTCGCAGGGATGTTTACGTTGCCGTCAGTATCTGGATTGATTTTGAAATTGTACTCTCTGTTGAAGTTCCATCCTGTTGACTGAACATCAACGACAGTCTCATCTAATATATTTTTAGCGGCAGTCACATCTTCCAGAGAGTTATTCTCCAGTGTAGATACGGGAGCTTCACCGATTGTGCTTATGATCGTGTTGACTGCCTCTAGTTCCGTAGTCGGATAAAGTTGTCCCATTTAAATTCCTAAAAGAAAGTGGGGAGCCTACGAGAGACCCCCCACAGTTTAAGACACTGCTCCTTACGGGGCAGCAGTCCGAATTTGTACAGCCGCTTCTGGGCGGAGAACGTCGTGACCCATAGCGTATTTGGCTACCATGAGCGTGCCTTGGCGGCGAATGTCGTATTCCATCTCGACAGCCAAATCCATGAGCTTGACCGTTCCGACAGCACTCGGATGCATGACAAGTGCAACCGTGTTACGCGCATCCACAACGGCGGACGCAACAGAGCCACCCGCATCAACGCCCGTACCAGTAATGTTGGTAGTCGGGAGGTGAGGGGTTTTAATGAGGTTGATACCTGCAAGTTGCGGTACAACACCAGCGGCAATGGAACCCATGCCACTGAAGTCTACGTTGATCGCGTTACTTGCGTTAGCCAAGAGGTAGTATTGCTCTGGCTTCAGGAAGCAGAAACGATCTTCGGCAGGTACAAAATTGTCATCAAGTGCTTCAGCCGCATCGAAGATTGCAGTAATCAGATCAGCAGCAGCGGTATTGGAGTTGGTCGATGTGATGATCGTACCTGACGGGTAACTGGTATCACCGACGTTTGCTGTGCTTGTCTTTGCAGCTTTAGCAATGACTTGCAGTACGTGCTTGTCCATCTGGAACGCAAGAGCGCGGCCCATCTCGGTCGTGTACACACTGCGGACATCGTAGTGGTTCTTAGCTTCTTGGATTGATGCTAAGAAATGGTGGCTAATAAGAAGATCGTTAATAGTGATAATCTTCTCATTATGGTTAAGTGTGGAACCTACGATTTCGTTGCCGGGTGTATGGTACTCGGCGGACGAACGTCCCATTCATCACACTACAGCTTTCGCTGCCAGATATACTGTTTGTGCGCTGGACTTTCTCTTCATCTCTGAGAGATGCCTCCCGTAAAGTCTCTACACCTTCCCCGTAGGGCTTGGCTCGGGATTACCGGACTAAAGGCTTCCCCGAATTTGAGAGGTTTTCGGCTAGATGTCACCACCTAGCTAGGCAATATATTTACCGGGAACTGTGCCGACTTTCCTGAAGGAATGGAGCGAACCATGTGTTTGTCGGCAGTAACGGTGTACTGCTCGAAACTGGTAAGAACTTCACCAGCCCAAACTTTCAAGAAAAGGGCATCTGCGGTTCCAGCATTATTAACCTTGCCAAGATCAGAGATCGTAGCGTTAGACATTTCTTATAGTCCTAAGATTAAAATGTTGGAAATAATTCCGAAGTTACCTTCGGTTTTAAAGTGTGTGCTTACTCCACTTTTCTCACAGATTGTCCTCCGTAGAGGGTCATAGGTACTCAGATTTGTAATGCAGTTAAGAAGCGAGCGGGCCTGATCTAGCCAACCGCTCCTCGACCGCTGCCCTGTAAGCAGGGTCAGCTTTGTACTGATCCGAAGACATATCCCTAGAGACCTGCGCCCATGAATCGTAGATATCACCTTGATGATATTCAGAGGCACCATGACGTAGGTTAGGGGCTTGCCCGAAATCAGCCTGATAACGACTATGCAGACCGCGTACAGCCATCATAATCGCGTCTCTGTTACCGCTTTGCATAGCGGCGTTGTACTGTTCTTGTTCGCCTTCTGATAGGTTCTGTGATGCCCAGTTCACCATGTCACCATACGACTCTGAGCCACCAGCAATACTCTCCGCTTCTGAGCGAAGTTGGTTTCCTACAGCAGACTGACCAGCAATATAGCTATCAACAATATCGCGAGGAATGCCAGCACGTTCCAGTTGGTCATAACGGTCTTCACTAAGTTTCTGGTCTCGACCAAACTCGCTCGCCATTTCTTCAAAATTAAGCGAAGTTTGTGGTTCGCTGACATCACTCTGAACTTGAGGCACTTCCAGCGTTTCTGGATTCGGTTCTGCAAGTTGCTGATTAGCTCTTGTATTTTGAGCTTCAAGTTCTGCATACGCTTTTGCTAAATCCTCCGCGCTATTAAATTTTTCAGGGAGCCACTGAGGTCGTTCAGGCGCTTCTTGTGGTTGCTCCACAGCTTCTTCGACGGGAGCGTCCGGTCCTGTTTCAGCGGCTTGAATTACTACTTCTTCAACCAACTAAATCACCCTTCATAATGAGTGTTCCATTTGCTTTCTGATACTGAACACCCGGCTCGGCATCCATTGATCCCGGCCATAGAGGGTACTCAGTCTTCTCTTCAATCTTCTCTTCTTTTTTGACGGGTTTCTTATTCTCTACCATTACCTTTTCTTCTTCTTCTTAGGTTTCTTGTAATCTGTCGTGAACGTGCCTGTTTTCCCGGTAACAGGATTTGTGAATTTAAAGGTTCCTCCCGCTCCCTGCTTTTTTCGTTCAGCCGCAAACTTCTTCTCAAAAGCTATACGTACTTGAGACTTACCCTTCTGCGGTCCACCACTACCTGCGGCGTTAGCGCGTAATTTATCAACAGGATGTGTGGTGACTGTACGTGTCTTTGGCGCATTTAACCTTCGCATGGAAGCTGCCATATCCATCTCGAATTTGGATTCAGCTACAGGTGAAGAAGCTTTGCGCTGCGGTCGAACGGAGACTGGTA
>CEPG01016002.1_pt1 | contig 18851 bp, 26 predicted proteins | sample 530551 | NCBI WGS metagenome assembly CEPG01 (sample SAMEA2620384, study PRJEB7988) | marine metagenome | biome: marine biome (ENVO:00000447); feature: surface water layer (ENVO:00002042); material: "saline water (ENVO:00002010), including plankton (ENVO:xxxxxxxx)" | depth 5 m | reverse complement strand
AGAAAATCTCGTATTGAATTTATTTCATCTTCTGCAAGTGGTTCTAATTGTTCAATAATATTTTCTGGTGAAGTATCAACAATAATATTGTTGAAAAATTGTTTTAGTCGCTCGGTAGGAAATCCCATACTATGCTCCATATTTGTTAGCTAATACTCTGTAAGCAGTTTTAAGACTTCTTGAAAGTTTAAGAATCTCAGGCTTACAAATTCTAGTTCTTTTGTTTGCTTCATCAAGCCACATTGTAAGTATATCAATGGTCTTGTTTAGTTCCTCAATATTTTTGTTTTCGCATATTTCTTTATAAGTCATTTTTTTCTCCATATTGTTTGTCGTTATAAGAAAGTAATTAGAAGTTTGGTCTTTGGGTTTGCATCTGCGGCTCACTCCGTACCTTGTTGTCTTATCTAATTACCTCCTTATATTATAAATATATGTTATTCGTTGCCTATTGTCAACCATAAAATGAAAAAAAATGTAAAATAATATAAAATAACAAAAACCCCAAATCTATTGAGATGGGGCTAGGGAGAAAATTATGAGATTGTTGGTGAGGGTCGGATTAAACGCCAATGTAAAAGACAACCCTCAAAATTAATGTATCATGTTTCCTGTTGTTCATCAATCCATTTGCTCAAAACTTCTGAATCCCATGCCCATCTTCTCTTACTTAACTTTATAGCTTGGGGAACTTTATCCTCCTTTATTAGTTTATTTAAAGTTGGTATTGATAATCCTAAATATTTTGCTGTTTCAGCTTTATTATATAATCGTTGATTTATTTTATCTTTTGTTTGTGTCATAATGTCACTGCCCTCATATTTGCATTCATTGATCGCCACGCTTCAATCTTTGCTTTGGCGGCTTCTCTCATAAATCTATGTTTCTCATCTGCTTTGACTGCAATCTTGATTGCCACTAGATGTTCCTTGTATTCCGTACTATTGTATGCTTCACGCTCTTGTGCAGATACAGGTAAACTTTTATATTTTGACATCAACATCGCTTTTAAAGATTTTCTGTACTCTTCAAGATAAATTCTTTCTGCTTTACATTTAGAAGCATCTTCAGCGTTATCCCTAAGAAAATCTACTGCTAGTTGGACTTCTTGTTCTGTAATCATCTAATCCTCATTGAATGGGCTGAAGTCCCAAAATGCTTCTGCTTGTGTTTGACCGAAACTTTCATCTTTGGTTTGCTCTAAGAAAAATGCCTTTTCATTTCCTCTTTTATGTAACTGAGTATGATGGTGCATACAAAGGGGTATAAGATTTCTATCATTTGCTTTCATGCCCATGCCTCTTGTCCCATTCCAAGGTTTTAAAAGATGATGCGCCTGTATAGCACCTTGACATCGGCTATAGACTTTCAAACAACATTGTTGAGAATGTATCCAATCAAGGTGTTTTTTATTAGCGTATCTTTTTTTCATTAAAATTCTGTTTCAAATTCTGGCTCAAATTCTTGTGATTTACTTTGTTGTGGTATTTCTTTTTGTTCTTCTTTTGGTTCAATAGTTGCGGATAACATTCTATCACCGTCTTTAGTTTCTTTGCTCCATGCAGTAAACCAGTATTCAACATAATCTTTTGTAAAACCACCATTCACAGATGGGGGATTTTGTTTGAACTTTGCTTTATCTGATTCTGTTAATGGTTTGATACCACCAATATCTGCAAATATTCGGAAACGAGAATCTTGATTTTGTATTCTCTTTTTTATAATTATTGCATCTATTTCTTCATCTGCAATTTTTATTTTTCCTTGATAGAATATTGATTGGTCATCTCTTGGTTGAAAGAATGAACCAGTTTGATTTTTCATCTCAAATGCCATTAAGTTCTCCTTGCCTCTCATCTTTTTTTGTTTCTCTCCAGAGAATATCAACTAATTGATACTTGCCTTTGAATTTAGATTGATGCCAATGTCCTGTAGGTTTTAAAAATTTTAGTTCATCAACATCTATGAACATTTCTTTTCCTTGGCAGGTGATAAGTAATCCACCTTTTTTGATTGCTTCTTTAAGTTCATAATCTCTTATGGACACATATTTACCCTGCCAAATTTTATTTACTGTCTTTTTCTTCATCTGCTACCTCTGTATCTGGGCTATATTTACCTCTGTACACATCTAAACCAAGACCAAATAATCCTATACATTTGACCATACAACGCATCTTAGCATTGCTCACATCAACAGAACTTGGGTTTTGTATAGCCTTATTATTGTAATCCATGACAGCAAGATGCATGGTATGACTTAATCCATCTATTGTGATGGTGCATTGTACTTCTGCTGAACCATCAAGGTAATACATACATCCATGCTGTTTGCCTTCACGTTCAAATGTTTTCCATTCACAATCCGCTGTTGGATATCTTTTCTTTAGTTCTGCCCAACACTCCGACCAAGAATAATAATGAAGAGTAACATCTTTAACTTGCCATTGTCCCTTATCATCTTTGAACTTTTGTTTTATTTGTCTTGCTTCAATATGGCGGTCTTCTATTTCATGTTGTGTCAAATTATCCCAAATTGATTTAGCACGTTTCACATCATCTTTTGATTTGTACTTTACATAAAATTCATCTGTACTCATTTAATTCTCCAAATTTTTTTTGCTTGTGTTATTTCACTTTCGCCCCACATCCAGTGGTCAAAGTTTGGATATAAGAGTCTGCAACATTCTTCTATATCACTTGAGTATGATAATATTCTCTCAAGATTGAATGATGCAGTTCTTATATTATCAAGATGCTTTTCAACATCATGAATCTCTATTTCTGTTATATCGTTTGGGGAAACATATGCAACGATAGGCGGTTTTCCTGTCGCCTTGGAATATATAGCAAGTTGCCTATGAACTCCCTCATCTGCTTTAGATGTTTTCTGCCCCTTACTTTTTAAATCAACAACGCAATCATCAAACAACCAGTCATAATACCCAATGAACGGAATGGGTATATCTTCAATATCTACTGTTATTTTTCCTTGTGATGCAATTAAATCTTTTTGTCTGTACTTTTGTATGAAACCATCAAATGCTTTTGTAATACATCTTTCTAATATTTTTTCTTCCTTGATGTATTTCTCAGAATAACCATCCATTAAAGGTGTTGGGTTATGTTGGCTCATCTCTTTTTTGCCAAGAGATATAACTGAATCTAATTCGATGTCAGATATTTGTATTGCAGTTGTCAATGCTTTATCAACTCCAATCCCTCTCCACGCAGAAGCACCTGCGTATCCTTTAAAACCTGCTAACTTCATCATAGCCATCGCAGGGTCAGCAATATATAAATTAATCATTGATGCTGAAAGCCATTCAATATTATGTTCATTATAAGCGTTATTATTCATAAAAATAAAATAATATAAAATAATATAAAAGTAAAACAAATAATGAACAAGTTTAGAAATAAAAGAACTATAGTAGATGGAATAAGTTTTGCATCTAAGCGTGAAGCGCATAGATATTCAGAGCTTGCATTGTTAGAAACAACAGGTAAAATCTATGGATTAAAAGTGCAACCAAGAATACCCTTATGGGTAAATGGTGTCAAAATAGGTCATTATGTGGCAGACTTTGAATATAAGATAAATGGCGAAACAATAATTGAAGATGTCAAATCACCCATCACAAAAACGCCAATTTATAAATTAAAGATGAAGATAATACAAACATATGACCCCCCAATTGTCGTTAAGGAAATTTTTTGATATAATATGATTGATACGTCTAATAGGGCTATCATTTAAACAGGAGGTTTGAATGGTCGATCCTATATCGGCAATGGCAATCGCAGGTTCAGCTTTTCCGCTTTAAAAAAAGGAGTCAGCATTGGCAGAGATATTGAGTCTATGGGTCGTGATTTGTCTCGTTGGATGGGCGCAGTATCTGACATAGATAGAGCGCACCATGAAGCCAAGAATCCACCAATTTTCAGAAAACTTTTTCATGGCAAATCTGTTGAGGAAGAGGCTATTCAATTATTTACACAAAAAAAGCAACTAGAAAACCAACGTGATGAGTTGAGAAAATTGATATCTGCGATGTGTGGACCTAACGCTTGGCAAGAGCTAATTCGAATGGAAGCTGATATTAGAAAACAAAGAAAAGAGACTTTATATGCACAGCGAGAAGCACGAAAACATTTTATAGAAGCGATATCCATCACATTTTTAATAATTTTTATTTCTATTTTCATTCTTGCAATAACATGGTTATTCGTAAATAGGGGGTCATTATGATACAAAAAAAATTAGAAAAGGATTCTAACTATAATCATTTGGATGCAGATGGTGATGGAGTGGTCGATGATGACGAACTAGCTCTTTATGAAAAACTTCATGCCATTGAAACTCAAGATGCAAAAGATAACGCAGAACTTAGAAAGCTCACAGCTCAAAGACGAATGGCAACTGCTGTACTTATCTTCATGGCGGTTTATACATTATTAATGTTCGCGCCATTTGTGCCTGATGAGCGTATTAGATTATTAACGGATTTGAGCAATCTGTTATATATAACAGGTGGCGGAATCGTTGGTACTTATATGGGTGTATCTGCATGGATGTCTCGTAAATGAGATATCGCAAGGCAACATATCCAAAACCCAAATTTAAGAGGCATGACATACGGTATCGTGAACAGATGAATAAAGTACACATGGCTCATGATTGCCTTGTGTGTGGGTCTAATAGGGCTTGCTATAGCTATGATTTTGGGAAAACTTGGTATTGCCCAGAGCATCGTGAACAAGGAAAAGCCACCTAATTGGAGTTAATGGCTTTCCTAATTATTTTTATCTGTTTGGCAGTCGTTCTTGGTTTGCTTGTTTGGATAATAGTAAATATTAATTAAAGTTTTGCCTTGAGGTTGTAATCCTTTATTATCGTTCCTAATTCTGGATTGCCAACCACCTGTTCCTCAATCCATTTTGTTTCTATTGTGCCATCCAACTTTTTGATTCGCCTTGGATGACCCCTGCGGATGTGTTGACGCTTTGGTGTTCCATGACCTGTAAACATGGATTCATACATACGAACACCTCTTGGTTTTGGCAAATCCACATCATATATTTTATATTCATTTTTTGGAACTCTGCGACCCCAACGAATTGTATCAATCTGTTGTTTTGGTTGAACCGTTTCATGTGAAACAATTGGATAATTAAGAATTGTAAATACTGAAATAAGGAATCTCAGATCACCTCTCAATATTGTTCCAAAATGTTTTGTAAGGTCACTATCATCTGATTGGGCATTAGCAATCATTTCAGAATTCATAGTCAGAAATGTAAGATTATCCATTTGCAAACACGTTCTGCGAGAAAGTTTTGCAGTGTTGTGTCCCTTGCACCCCCAATAATGCAGATAACCATCTCCCCACAAATCCAAGCCAGACTTCACAAAATCATCTCTATATTTTTGTTGAGAAAGAACTGTCTCGTCAATCTGGTGGTTATACAAATCAAACTGAATAGGTAATATCAATATATTGCCTTCTGGGTCTTTTGCAAAACCTTGAAAGTTAAATCTATCAAAATCTTTTATTCCACGTTCAATGCTTTCAAAATCTGGTCTTCTTGTATGAGGGTGAACATCAAAAGGGTTATGTGATACTCTAGTGATATGATAACCCATTTTTAAGGTATCTTTATCCACACCCTTATCAAAAAGTCCATCCATATATTTTTGAAAAACTTTGAAGATTTCTTCTTTGCGAAAATTTTCATCCCATTCAATCCACATATTATTGGATGGTGGAATGGCAAATTCTAATGCTTGAACTATTTTACTCGGTTGCACCCATGAACCCCAAACTGCATGGCGCACAAAATTATCAGATAGAAAATATTTTGTACTCTGAACAATTTGGGTTTGTGCTTTACGCAGATGAAATTCACTTTTTTTGTTTTTACCTAGATAATTCTCAATACCTCTTTTCGGTTGTGCCAAACCTGCAAGCACCTCATTGACAAAAGCATCTGGTTTTAGTTGTTCTTTTTTCTTTACAATATCTGAATCCAAATGTGATTTTAACATTAATGAACTCCTTTTTTATTTATGAAACTATATCCACTTAAATCATGATCCATCTCATGCCATCTTGCTTCTGCTAAATTTACCGCAATATTGTGATGATAAGATGTATCAATCAAAAATTCCAAACCTGCTTGAAAATCCTCTCTAAGTTCTTCATATGCTTGATCATATAATTTTTCTTTTAAAGATTGATTATTTAAGTTACTCATTTTTTTCTCCACTAATGAAAACAAAGGGGGTTTAAAACCCCATTTATTTAAATGTATTTTTGCGCTTCTTTTATTGCTTTGGGTAAAGTATCGAATACTTGAATTTCGCTTTCTGGAATAACGATATCGAAATCATCACTATAATGAATCGTCCAATTATCTTGAGTTATTTCGTTTGCTAAAAATAATATTTGCCTTGGAAGATTTGTTGAAACAAATGCTATGCAGTTACCTTCGCAATTTTCTTTTTCTACTTTTATGATCATTTTTTTCTCCATTGTTTGTGTAATTATAAGGTATATATTATATTGGCACTTGTCAACCTAAAAATATAAATTAATATAAAATAATGTAAAATAATTTTTTATTTGCAGTTTTTTTATTTTTGTTTATAAAATATTTTACCACAAAAAAAAGGAGAATTGATGAGTTGGGAAGCAATTTCTTATGTTATAAACAAAAAAACCAAAGTTGGTAATTCCACAGCAAAACATGTATTGATTTATTTATGTAATTACGCTGACGAAAATTTTCAAAGCTACCCATCTATAGGTTCATTAGCGGAACTTTCAGAAACAAATGAACGAACTGTTAAGAGAGCATTAGATTATTTGCAGAAGAAAAAATTCATAACTATAAGTGAACGATTTACTTCGGATGGTAAACAGACAAGTAATCTTTACACAATAAATCCTAAGATTGGGGGTGACAAAAAAGAGGGGGTGTGGGTGACAAAAAGTAACCCCAATACTATCAATATAAATAATAATAAAAATATAATAAAAAGGGGTGACAAAAAGTACCCTGCTGATTTTGAAGAATTTTGGAATGCGTATCCTAGAAATGATGGCTCTAAGAAGAAAGCCTTTATACTATGGGAAAAAGCAATAGACCAAGAAATAGATCAAAGGGAATTGTTTTTAAAAGTATGTAGATTTAAACATGATAATTTAAATACAGAAAAAAAATATATACCTCATGCGACAACTTGGTTATACCAGAAAAGATGGGAAACTATTTCCATTGAAAAACCACAAACAACTAAAAACCAGATAGCAGGATAATATGGAGAAATTATTAGATAATAATATTAGATTAAGAAGTTATGCAGTTGGGGATTATAAAACTATTTGTCCTCAATGTTCACATACAAGAAAAAATAAAAAAGACCAATGCCTTTCAGTAACAATAAAAAGTGATGGGGGGGCAGTATGGAAATGTCATCATTGTGATTGGGTTGGCGGTGTTGCAGGTGATAACTATCAAGTTCCACAAAAAAAGGTATATAAAAAACCAGAACCACCAAAACAATCAGACCCAGAAAACAATTCTATGTTGGAATGGTTTAAAGCTAGGGGCATCAGTAAAGAAACAATAGAAGCATTCAACATAACAAGAACAGTAAATTGGTTCAGCAATGGTGAGGCAGGATGTATTGCGTTCCCGTATTTCCAGAATGGTGAACTTGTAAATATAAAATATAGAACGAAGGATAAACAGTTTAGACAAGAAAAAGATGCTAAGAGAACGTTATTTAATATGGATAGGGTTCTTGAGTTTTGGGAAAAAAACCCACAGAAAAAAAAGCGATTAATATTTGTAGAAGGTGAAATGGATGTTCTTTCATTTTATGAAGCAGGTTTTCCTCATGTGGTATCATTACCAGATGGCGCACCAAAAACTGCTAAGTTTGATGCAGATGATAAAAGATTCCAAGCTCTTTCAGATGCGGAATGGATAAACCATGCAGATGAAATAATTTTAGCAGTTGATAATGATGAAGCAGGTAAGGCACTTCAGTTAGAACTTTTGCATAGGTTTGGAAAGGATAGATGTTCAATTGTTAGATTCCCAGATTCTAATGATGTTCGTACCAAAGATGCCAATGAAGTTTTAATGTATCATGGTGCGGATATTTTAAAAGAAATTGTAAAGGAACGTGTTCATTTTCCTGTTGAGGGAATATATACATCAGAAGATTATAAACAAGAAGTATATAACATCTATGAAGGTAAAGTACAGAAGCCTGTATCCACAGGTTTTACTAATTTAGATACAATATATAAAGTGATGCCATCAACATTCTGCTTAGTTACAGGTGTTCCCAATCATGGCAAATCAAATTTTATAGATCAGATAGCCATAAACTTAGCGAAAAATGAAAATTGGAAATTTGCGATATTCAGTCCAGAGCATTCAACTGCCAACCATATAAGAAGGTTATCAGAAAAGATTGTTCAAAAACCTTTTGATATTGGTCCTAGTGAAAGAATGTCAGCGGATGACCTTATAAATTCAATGGCTTTTCTAAAAGACAAATTTTATTTTATTGAGAGCAGAGATACTATTCCAAGTATAGATTGGTTATTGGGTAAGATGAAAGTCGCTTGTCTTAGATATGGTGTAAAAGGCATCATAATTGATCCTTACAATGAAATAGATTCAAGCCGTGAGGGAAACAAAAGAGAGGATGAGCATATTCGTGATTTAATATCTGCTTGTAAACAATTTTGTAGAAGGCATGAAATAGCAATGTGGATGGTGGCGCATCCTGCAAAAATGCAACGCAATCAAGACGGAATTATACCTGCCCCAAGTATGTATGATGTAAGTGGGTCAGCCCATTGGAACAATATGGCAGATGTAGGTCTGGTTGTTCATAGAGATTTTGATGCAGATGAAACAAAAGTAATGACACGCAAAGTAAGGGAACAAGGTTTGTATGGAAATATCGGAGAAGTTATTTTCACCTATGATTTAAGAAAACATATTTATGTTGAAAAAGATGTAAGGGATTTACCAAACTATGATTATGAATAGGGATTTACAAACAAAATTTTATTGTGTACAAACATAATATTACTCTGTTTTCTTTTCTCCAAATTGTTTTCAGAGTTTGTGGTTAAAAGGGTAGAGATAGTCATGAGGGCTTCAGTGACTTCCTACCCTTTTTTTTATGCTGATTTATATCTAGTTGGTATGTAACCCAAACCATCTTGATTAGCCTTTGTAAATTCTAATGCTTCAGTGATATATGTTTTATCGATGCCAAAATCATCATAACCACGCTCTATGACTTTTAAGTAATTCAACGGAGGCATTTGAAATCCATTGCCATTCATTGTGTAAGTCATAAAAGAAGTTCCATCATTATCACAAAAATATTTTTTGTCATACAAGTTCGGAAAACCTTCATATATATCTAAACTTTTCTCACATTGTTCTGTTATTAACCATTCAACTACAGGAACTACAAATCCAGAAGCAGGTATAATATCAGCTACTCCACGGAATATTAATCTAAAATTTTGTAATATTATTAGGTTTTTTGGTTCTGCATGAGGACATCTCATCATCATTTGTTCTTTATTAAGATTGCTCCCATATGCAAGATATTTCGTTTTCATTATGCTACCTCTCTGTTGCTGTTTTCTCTTTGTGCAAAATATGCAATTCTCGCTTGTAAAAATTCTTTTACTGAATTTTCACAACCATCAAAAACATCTTCTATTTGATTGTCTGTAAAGCAAGAATTGTAAAAATTAATGAAGTTGATATTCAAAACTTGTGGCACTCTCATTTTTGCTAAACCTTGATCATTTATAAAATCAGCAATGTAAAAATTAAACATATCATCATTTGTTAGTGAGTGTCTAACGTGTCCAAGTTCATCACGAAATTTCCAAACACCGCCACCATATTTTACTGACCAATTTTTAGACTCAAATATTTCTCTAACTTCACCAAAAGATTTAGTTCTATTTTGTCTTCTATAATTTACATTCATTGTTTGAGTATTTCTGAATTTGCTAATATCAACAAAAGACATACAAAATTTTGCCCAATTAGAAATTTTTTCAAAATCTGTGCTACCTGCGTGTTGACGAAATTCAATCGTGCCATGCCTTGATAAACTTTGTAAATTTAGTTTTACATAGCGAGTTCCCACAAGGCGACTCATTCTAACCAATGATTCAGAATAATTGGCTATGCGTTGGAGGACGCTATTATTCTGTATAGTTTTGCACCATCGATTTGAGTTCGCCCTGCGAGATTTTGGAAACCATGTATCAATAGTGTCTTCATAGTGTGCATACCTACGATAGATATTTTTTACATGGGATACATTCATACCATCATAACTTAGATGAACATGAACACCACACTCATAATTTATGTTTTCACCAATGTTGACTTCGGTAAAACTATTGAGTGCTTCCAAAACTTTTCTTAATTCTTCTAAACCTACACCACCTTGTAAAACAGGACTTACCAATTCACCACCAAATGATCCACAGCTTACAGTACCATCATAAACTATTTTCCAGTGTGATCTAGTTGTGTGATTGTAATGTTCTGATTCTATTTGTATGCCAGAACCTTGCAAATAATTTTGCATATGTGTTACAAGTCTTTCACGATGCGCTTCTTTAAATTCTATTTCAAAACCAAGTTTGTAATCATTATAATTAACCATTTTTTTTCTCCAATGTTTATAGCCTATAATTATAATGCACTAGTAGTTGGCATATGTCAACAACAAAATAACATAAAATAAAGAAAAATAAACTTTTTTTTTATAAAATTAAATGTTAAGCTCATAAAAAATGAGGAAATTCATGTCAAATATACAGTTTACCGCAGAAAAAATTGAAAACATAAATATACAAGATTTGAAAGTATATGAACAAAATCCAAAAATACATTCTGATGCACAAATAAATCAAATATCAAATAGCATAAAAGAATGGGGATGGACTATTCCAATATTGATTGATGAGGAAAACGTCATAATAGCAGGTCATGGAAGATACCTTGCCGCCTTAAATATTGATATAAAAGAAGTTCCATGTATAAGAGCTGTAAATTGGTCAGAAGATAAGAAAAGAGCATATCTTATAGCTGATAACAAATTAGCGGAGAACAGTTCTTGGGATAACGCATTATTATATACAGAATTAAAAAAAATAAGTGAAGGTACTTTTGACCTCTCATTAACAGGAATGGAAGAAGAGTTTTCTATGATGGACTTTTCACCAAATTTTTCTCCTGACATCTCTGAAACTCAAATTTCTTCAAAAGACTTTGAATCCGCTGAAAGTAAAATTCATGGAGAAATTGACAGTGCGATGAACAGTAAAAATCAAGAAGGAATTGAGGTTATCTGTCCACATTGTTCTGAGCAATTTTACATAGCAGGTTATTAAAATGCTCGAACATAAACATTTATTGCTCATGTCATCAGTGCATAAACCACCAATCAACGAAAAAATGATAGAATCATGGATGTTAAATTTAATAGAAACTTTACATATGAAGCCATTAATAGTTCCAAAGGCAGTGTATTGTGAAAAAGAAGGCAACAAAGGAATGACTTGTATTTGTGCTATTGAAACATCCCACATCGTCTTACATAGTTGGGATGAGAAAAAACCTGCAAAAATACAGCTAGATGTTTATTCTTGTCTTAATTTTGGACTTACAAAAATTTGGCAAAGCATACGCCAATTTGAACCGTTTGATATTCATTATAAATTCTATGATAGACAAAATGGTTTTACTTGCCTTGATGAAATTGAAGTAACGAGGATATGTAATAATTTATTAAATAATAAATGGCATTTCGCCAAAACGATGCCAACAATTCCTCATTGGTACACAAGGAGCAGAGAATGGAAATCCATTGATGAGTTTGCTGAAGCAGTAGATTTAATTGAATCAAAAGGGGTCGATGAGATGTGGAACGGAAAAGTATATAAATATTTTTATTTAGGCGATTTTAAATATTGGACAATGGAATCAAAACAAACATCAAGTTTCAAGCATATTTTAATAAACAGAGCAAAAATATGATAACACAAATTAATAATCATCGTGTGCAACATGGTAACATCATGGATGGCATTGAAGAATTAATGATGAATCAAAAAGCTGATTTTATTTATAGTGATCCACCTTGGGGACAGGGAAATTTAAGATATTGGCAAACTATGAATAAAAAAATGAATAATGTAGAAAGAAATGACGTTTTATACACAGATTTTATCAAACATTTTTTCTCTTTAATTTACGAATATTCAAAAGATAAAGTAGTGATTGAATATGGATGTCAATGGAATCAAGATATTGTTGATATATCTAAAAGGTTAGGGTTCAAACACAATGGGTCAACGATTTGCTATTACAAATCAGGTTCAATTTTGCGTCCATGTGACTTACACTTCTTGAGCAAAACTTCAACCATAACATTGACAGATTTTTTCAAGGAAGAATGTACAAAACTTCAAGATTTAAATTTAGTAGAATACATCTTTGAATATTTAGATGTGGATAAAAATGGCATATGTCTTGACCCAATGTGTGGAATGGGTTTTACAGCACAAGCCGCAGTGAACAGAGGAATGAAATTTTTTGGCAATGAGTTAAATTTCAAAAGGTTGGAAAAAACAAAAGCAAGATTAAAATGAAAATTTATATAAATGAAAATGTTTATGAGGCGGCATTAAAACGAATCGAGTATATATTCAATGAATTTCCAAATGTGGTTGTATCATTCTCAGGCGGCAAAGATTCAACAGTCACTCTTGAACTCGCTCTAATAATAGCTAGAAAACTGAAAAGATTACCTTTGAAGGTTTATTTTTTAGATCAAGAAGCTGAGTGGCAATCAGTTATAAAGTATGTCAAAGATGTAATGTATCGAGATGAGATAGACCCATTGTGGATACAAGTTCCTATTTTCCTTCCTAATTCAATTTCTCAAGATAAACCATTTTTAATAACTTGGGAGGATGGTGTTGATTGGATGAGAGAAAAAGACCCAATAGCCATCAAAGATAATCACATTTTAAAAGAGAACGCAGAAAAAGAAGCAAAGACAGGTTATTGGTACACTTATTTTGTTAAATCCTTACAGCAATTTTTTCCTGATGAACCTGCTTGTTTTTTAGCAGGAATGAGGGCAGAAGAAAGCCCACAAAGATTTGGCGGTTTGACGAGTGGAATGACTTATAAGCATATCACATGGGGGAGAATATTAGATAAGAAAAATAATCATTATACATTCTATCCATTATATGATTGGTGTGTTGGAGATGTATGGACAGCAATACATAAAAATAATTGGAATTATTGCAAAATTTATGATGAGTATTTTCGATTTGGTCTACCAATAAGAGAAATGAGAGTTTCAAATTTACATCATGAATCAGCAGTTAAAAGTCTTTTTTACTTACATGAATTAGAAGGTGAAACGTGGGAATCACTAAATAAAAGGTTGCAGGGTATAAATCAAGCGAAACACCTTGGTGAAACAGGTATTACAAAAATTAATGAGTTGCCTTTCATGTTCAAAGACTGGCGTGAATATAGAGATTTTTTGACAGACAAACTTATAAAACATGAAAAACACAAAGCAATATTTATAAAAGAATGGAAAAAAATGGATGTTTTATATAATGAGTTAGCAAAACCAAATGAAATGTATAAAAGACAAATAAAATCAATATTAGTTAATGATATAGAATTTGCAAAATTAGGTTCTTACTTACAATCACCTCCCCTTATTGTTTATCGAGATTGGAAAAAAGGGAATCTACATAATAGAGTTCGTAGCAAATATTCATTGCAACAAATTAAACCTCAATATTTGAAATTAGAGTATGGTGGAAAAAATGGATAAACAAATGATTGCACATATTTATGATAAAGAATCTAATACTTATGATGCAAAATATCAAAAACAAATACATCTCATTGAGGATAAAATAGTTGGCAATATTATAAAACCATTATTAAAAGAATATAGACAAAGTGTGTTAGAGATTGGTTGCGGTACAGGTCACGTTATATCACTAGCGAATATTAATCATTTGAATTATCAAGGTATTGATATATCTAAGGCAAGTGTGGAAAGAGCAAGAAAAAAATATCCTAAACATTTTTTTACCGTCGCGGATATAACATCATGTGAACCAAAAAGAAAAAATGATTTAGTTCTCATGATATATGGTCAAATAAATTACATTGGACTACAAGAATCAATAGAATTATTAAAAAAGTTTTGCAAATCATTTATGCATTCCAAGTTTGTTTGTATTATGTACTGTGGTAAAGGACATGAAGATTATAATTATACGAAAACGCTTCAAAAGTTTTACAAACCAAGTGAGATAAAGAAAACATTCAAATCAATTCTTGGTATTGATATTAATTTATATGGGTTTTCTTTTTTAGATGTAAAAGAAGATTATGAAATTCAATTAAATGAAACACTGAAAACAAAAATGGATGATGGGCAGGAGATGAGATGCAAATATTTGATATTATCAAATGTGGAGATTTTCAATGAAAGATAAAATGCCAGAGTGGCTTGATGAATCAATCTTTCAAATATGTCACATGATTAATGAAGAACAAAGAAATCTATCAATTGAAGAAAAAATATATTTTTGTGAACAGATAAAAAAATATGTTTCTGAAACAGTAAGCCCTATGTCACATCAACCAATCGACAACGTACTGTGGGTAGATATCAAAAAGGTAAAAGCTAATGATTATAATCCAAATTCAGTGGCATCACAAGAAATGAGTTTACTTGCAACATCAATTTTGCATGATGGATATACTCAACCAGTTGTTACAGTTTATGATGATAATGAAGATAAATATATTATAATTGATGGATTTCACAGATATTTTACTTGTTTAAATAATAAAAAAATTTTTGATAGAAACCAAGGTCTCTTGCCTGTGGTAGTTTTACAAAAAGATATGAATGACAGAATGGCTTCAACAGTAAGACATAATAGAGCTAGGGGGAAACATTCAATTGGTGGTATGTCAAACATGGTTTTCAATATGTTGGATAATGGTTGGGCAGATAATGACATTTGCAATGAACTAGGTATGCAACCAGATGAATTATTAAGGTTGAAACATATTACAGGATTTTCTAAATTATTTGAGAACGCAGAATATAGTAAATCATGGACAACAAAACATCAAATATTATTGAAAAAACAACAAGAAGCAATTGAGAATAACTGATACAAAGTGATAACGAAAAGCTATGGCAGAAAAAATAAAAGATGAAGTAAAAATAAAAATTCGTGATGAATTTGTTTATGGTTTCATGGAAGGTGAAAAAAGAGTTTATCCAAGCATTGATAGCCTTGTAAAGAAACATAATGTTTCAAGGGCTACATTGTATAGGTTGCAAGATAAAGAAAATTGGCAACAACAAAAAAACCAAATACAATCAGAGATACAAGCGCAAATAGATGCAGACCGAATAAAAAACTTGGTAGAAGAATCAAACAAGTTAGATGATAGAACTCTGCTTATTGCACAAGGCTTGATAAGAAGTGTGGCAAGGCGTATGCAAAGGAGCTTTGATCAAGAGCAGGAAAATCCAGAATCAAATGGTATTCCTGTAAATGACTTGAGAGAATTGTCTCATGTTGCTTTGAACGCACAAAAGATTGGAAAACTAGCATTAGGACAAGCGCAGGAGATAAGCAAAGTAAGTGGAGACCTTATTAACCCAGAGGCGTTCCGAGAGGTTCTTGAAGAACTTGACAGGCTTGCCGAAGAAAAGTCATCAACATACGAGCATACTCTACAATGAGTGGAAGAAACAAGCTAGAGCTAGTCAATTAACGCCATCGACAAAAAAATATGGTGATTATAGTATTTGGCTTATTCTTGCAGGACGAGGTTGGGGCAAGACAAGGACAGGTGCTATGGATACTATTCTTTACGCCTTAAAGAATCCTGATGTTCAAGTTGCAGTAGTAACTCCAACGTTTGGTGATATAAGGCGTGTTGCCTTTGGGGGAGTGTCTGGCATACTAAAATTTTTGCCACCAGAATGTTTATTAAACGGTAGAGGTAGAGGCTATAATGCTACGGCATCTGAAATAAATCTTTTCAATGGCTCAAAAATTATGGGTTTTAGTGCAACAGAGCCAGATAGATTAAGAGGTCCACAATTTCATAGGGCATGGTGTGATGAGCTTGCGGCTTGGCAATATCCAGATACTTTTGATCAATTAATGTTCGGTTTACGTTTGGGGCAAAATCCTCAATGTGTTATTACAACTACACCAAAACCAACTCCATTAATTAGAAATCTACTCAAAAGAACAAATATCGTAATAACAAGAGGATCAACATTTGAGAATGAAGATAACCTTGCTCCTGCCGCCATCCAACAATTGAGAGAGAAATATGAGAACACAAGACTAGGAAGGCAAGAACTTTTTGCAGAAATATTGAATGATTCTGAAGGTGCGCTTTGGACTTACAAAATGATTGATGATTGTAGAATATTACAATCAAAAATACCAGAAATGCAAAGAATAGTCATAGCCCTTGACCCTGCTGTGACAAGTAATGTTGAATCTGATGAAACAGGAATCATAGTGGCAGGGAGAGGAGTTGATGGAAGATACTATGTAATTGAAGATAAATCTGGTAAGATGAGTCCAGATGCTTGGGGAAGATTAGCAATAGACTTGTATTATCAGCATCAAGCGGATAGAATTGTTGCAGAGGTAAACAATGGTGGTGATTTGGTTGAGCGTTTGTTAAGAACAATAGATACTGATGTGCCATATACACCTGTTCATGCGGCAAGAGGAAAACTTGTGAGGGCTGAACCTATTGCGGCATTATATGAGCAGAAAAAGGTTTTACACTTGAAAACTTTTGATGTTCTTGAAGAACAGATGACAACATATGTGGGTGGCAATAAGTCACCTGATAGAATGGATGCCCTTGTGTGGGCGTTAACAGAACTAAGCTCGACCAGTGGGACAGCGTATTGGAGAATCACCTGATGGGTTTATTTGATTTTTTACGCAGAACAACAAAAATTGAAACAAAAGAAGCACCGCAAGTTGTATTAAATACAACAGGGTATTCTTATAGTCGCAGGGATAATTATGAGAACTATGCAGAAGAAGGGTACTCACAAAATGCCATAGTGTATCGATGTGTAAACGAAATAGCAAATGGAGCGGCATCTATTCCATTCAAAGCATTTCAAGGAGAAATGGAACTTGATCAACATCCCATTATTTCTTTAATTAATAAACCTAATCCCATGCAAGCAGGTGTTGAATATTTTCAATCTTTATATTCTTTTCTATTGATATCTGGAAACTCTTACGCACAAGTATCAGAAGTTGCAGGTGTTCCAAGAGAACTTTATCTATTGCGTCCAGATAGGGTTAGAATAAAAACAGGAAAAACTTCTAATCCAGAGGGCTTTGAATACATTATAAATGGTAAGGTAGTAAAAACTTATGATGCTGATTCTGTTACAGGTGCATCAGAAGTGAAACACATTAAGATGTATAATCCGTTAGACGATTTTTATGGAATGTCACCAATAAAGGCGGCATCTGTTGATATTGATAATCATAATGCTGTGAACAAACACAATGTGGCTTTATTAGACAATGGAGCAAGACCGTCAGGTGCAATCGTTTTTAAACCTCAAAATGACAGAGGTATGGCAATGCAACTCACAGATGGTCAACGCCAACAGTTGCAAGATGATTTGCGTATGAAGTTTCAAGGACCAAAAAATGCAGGGAGACCATTACTGTTAGAAGGTGATTTTGATTGGCGTGAGATGGGATTATCACCCAAGGATATGGATTTTCTACAACAGAAACACATGGCGGCAAAGGATATTGCTTTATGTTTTGGTGTACCATCTCAATTAATAGGAATACCAGACAGCCAAACTTATGCAAACGTACAAGAGGCACGATTAGCACTTTATGAAGAAACAATTATCCCATTAGCAAGAAGGGTTGAATCAGATTTCAATGAATGGCTTGCTCCAATGTTCGGTGATGATATATCACTGGCGTATGATTTTGAATCAATACCTGCCATGACGGAACGCAGACGAAGAACTTATGAAAATGTGGTTCAAGCAGTGAGAGAAGGTATTATATCAAGAAATGAGGCTAGAGAAAGGCTAGGTTTAGAGCCTATCACAGGAGGTGATGATGTTTTTATCGCGGCTAATCTCTTCCCTCTTGGTTCAACAGAAGTTGCACCCTCAGAGGGTGAAGAAGCAGAAAAGGATGCAGAAGATGCCTACGGTATTAAAAGAGAAATTTCAAAAGATGTTTTTAGCACTCAAGAAGAGGCTGAAGATAGAGCAGAAGAAATAGGGTGTTTTGGTTTTCATACTCATGATACCGATGATGGTACGATATTTATGCCATGCGCCTCTCACGCAGATTATGAGAGATTGACAGGTCAGGAACTTACAGCCAAGAAATATCACACCGCAGACCCAGAATTGAGGGTCACACAAGACCCACGTTTTGGTCAAGGAAGAGATGTGTTTGATTCGCAACCAGAAGCGGCAAGAAGAGCAAGAAATCTTGGTTGTGATGGCACTCACACAGTAAAAGGTCCAGATGGAAACTACTATATGCCTTGTTCTAGTCATGCCATTTATCTCAGGGTATCAGGCAAAAAGGAAGATGATGAGCAGTTTTTAGATGATGGAGATAAAGCAGAAAGTGATATAGATACGACACCAACAAGAGAGATGGCGCAGGAGG
>CEPG01002193.1_pt1 | contig 19039 bp, 29 predicted proteins | sample 530551 | NCBI WGS metagenome assembly CEPG01 (sample SAMEA2620384, study PRJEB7988) | marine metagenome | biome: marine biome (ENVO:00000447); feature: surface water layer (ENVO:00002042); material: "saline water (ENVO:00002010), including plankton (ENVO:xxxxxxxx)" | depth 5 m | reverse complement strand
AACATTTTATCGACGACTTTTTCTTCGACTATTTTTCTGTCTTCCATCAGTCTTTATTTTGTTAAGCTTCTTCTTTAAGTATTTGAAGTATGGATCTAGCCAGACTAACGGCCTTTTTTTTGCTTAAAATAACATCCCAGCAAAGGTTTTTGGAATCGTCAACTTCTTGTGAGTTACAAGAATAGTGAGTGATGGAGATACCCTCCTCATCATTATACTTAGTTACTCTTAGGAGATGGGCTTGACAGTCGCAATCGGTGACTATGTCGTGAGTAATATAGTCTTTATCATCTGCTATAAAGTCGTTCATCTCGGGGTCATTTTTTTAAGGCTCCAAGAGCTAAGTTTAGAAAGATGTTTATGCAGAAAATTAAAAAACTTATATTTAATAGTTCTTTGGAAAGCGTCTCTTTCTTTCATTTTCTCTTTCCAGTTCTTTTCTCTTTCTTTAGCTTCTTCGGCTGTTTCCTGTAATTCAAATTTAATAAGACGCTTAGAGTCCAAAACTCCATTATTAAAAGTGAAGCAAAATTCAACCCAATAAAAGTCTCCTCTTTCGTCTTGAATTGAATTGTAGAAATTGACGCTTCCGGTGTAGAAGACAAATTCATACGTTGGCTTTTTCGGAGCGGGTTCGGATTCCATTGTCCAGCCAGTTTTCTTATTTATATAAAGTTTCCGACTGTGGAGCTTGTATTGAAAAAGAGCGTTCTCAAGACATTTTGTTTGGTAGTTATTGTCTTTGATTAACTTCTCCTGCTCTTTTGTTAATAAGCCTTTAAGATAAGACTTCGGTACAATTATATCATCAAACATTCCCATAATTATCTCCAAGTGTTACCGCTAATCCAAGAAACTAAAGAGTATCTATTTCCAGACCGCAAGGGTTCTACTTTATGCATTAAAAAAGACGGAAAGAGTATAACGCTACCCTGTTTTTTACTAGGCACTAGCAACTGCCCTGTGTTAATAAGCAATTCGCCGCCTTCGTAATCTTTTTCATCACTTAGTTGTACGACTATGCTTATTTTTCTTTTAGACATGTTTGGGCCAATGTCAGGATGCCAGTCGTAATGTCTTCCCTCCCCTTCGTATTCTGTGAATTGCAGTTTTTCTGTAAATCCGTATAAATCTAGTTTGAATATCTGCCTGTTAGCCTCAATGGCCATGCGACCTAATTCATCTACTAGCCATCTAATGCTTGGGTCTTGATAATCAATCCATCTTATAGTGCTAGATCTGATAGATGACGGCTCGCCCCCTGCTCCCGAAAAAGTTTGCCCACCTTCTTGAGGGTAAGTCTTGCCTATATTTATTATTTCTTGGCATTGGTCTGGAGAGAAAAAAGACTCAAACCAAAAATATTGAAGAAGATTTTTATTCTCTTCTTGTGCGGCTAGGCCGAAATCAATCATTTGCAACTTGCCTTTCTTGCCATCTGTTGTGAGCATCTAAGACAACTGTGCTAGCTTTTTTACCATTTTTCCATTCGCCAACTTTTACAGTGTTAGTTCGGTCTATTTTATAAATTCGAAAAAACTGTTTATAAATTTTCAAATGCTCATCTTCTATAGAAGACAAGCGTGGGTAGCGACTTTTTGGTGCCCAATGAGGAACGGCAATTACTTTATAATCTATTTCATTGTTATCAACAAAATCAAGAACACCTAAAACTCTGCATTTTACTAAGCTGCCTCTATCTATTGGGTCGTGATTAAAAATCAGAACATCAAGAGGGTCATTATCTAGGGCAAAAGTTTGAGTTATAAAACCATAATTGACTGGATATTGTAATGACGAAACTAGGCATCTCTCAAGCTCAAAAATATTATGCTTTTCATTGTACTCATATTTAGTGTTAGTACCTTTAGGAATTTCAACAATGCAGCTTACATGATCAAACCCGTCTTTTGTAATTGGGATATCATTTACTAAGTTTGTTTGATTCATAGTGTAATATAATATATGAACTTACTAGTTCATGCTCCCTTGTGCGAGCCTCCTACGGAGTCTCTGCCGTTCAGATATGTTTTATCTTGCGCAAAAATAGACTGCAGCGCAAACGTTCTTCTAGAATGCGAGCAAGGCACAGAAGATATGTACTGGCAGTTTATGAGATCAAGAGGTATGTTTGATTTTATATCTGACATTGTTTGGCCGCTACAAGAAAAAGGCATAAGTCTTGATATAAAAATTAGAAGACAAAGAGCGACTATTCTGACTAAATACGTAAGATTTGAGAATCAAGTTGAAATAGTCAAACAAATGAAAGATAGACTTATTCTGCCGTAGCAGAAGTCAGCTTTGCCTCTAGGACTTTTACAGCCTCTGTAGCTTCTACAGCTCTAGTTGCTGCTTGCTGAGCCATATTTTCAAACTGTTTAGCTTCTTCAGCAGAAGCGTCAGCAGCTTTTCTTGCGTCATTTGCAGCATCTTGGATAGCAGACGCACATCTACGGTGCGACTCCAGCATCATCTTAATGTGATTACTCATACAACTTATTATAGCCCGCCAAGGAACTTTTTATAAATTTCTTTTAGGTCTTTTAGAAAAATAGATGTCATTTCAACCCTAGCCGCGTCTACATCGTCCATAACAGTGGTTTCACGCAGAATAGATTCGTACTTTTTTCTAGCATCCTCAAAAGCTTTATGAGTTTCTTTGGGTTTATTGCGTTCAAACTCGGAGATATTAGGCATTTTCTTTATCCTTTCTTAGCATTATTTCCTTGACTTTATTGACTCTATTGATTATTTTGTCAAGCTCTACTAATTCGCCATTAAGCTTTTGGCCGCGGTTTTCGTTTAGATGTTGAGAAAGGGCTATCATTTCGCATGAAATTTGACCCAACATAAAAGACTCGGAGGCGAATTTGAATCGTGACATTGTTGTATACAGAATGTTACATCAAAAGTCGTCCTCAAGGGAACCGGATTGTTGATATTCCCTTACTCTCCTTTCGAAGAAGTTACCCATTGCTTGAACGTCAACTACTTCTCCAAGCCAAGGAAAGGGGTTTTTGTCGGATTCAAACCTATATTCAAGGCCAATACCTTCTAATCTGCGGTTGCCGATGTAGTGCATGTAATCCACGAACATCTCAGCGTTAAGACCAAGAATCCCCCTAGGCAGAACATCTTTAGCGTAAGCTATTTCAAGCTGCACAGCTTTTTGTATGTGTTCAGTTACTTCCTGCTGAAAAGATTTTGTCCAAATTTTAGGGTTTTGCTCTATAATTTGATTGATTACATAAGTTCCAAATTGTATATGAGAACTTTCGTCTCGAAGAGTATACTTAATTTGATCAGCAATCCCTTGCATTTTATTTTGACGACCGAGAGCCAAAAGCATTGCAAAACCGCTAAAGAAAAATATACCTTCACAAACAATCCAATAAGTAATAAAGTTTCTTAAAATCTCTTTTTTTCCTTCTTGAGTATGAGGATTGAAGTCTGGCCTACTCAAATCGGTAGTAATACTCATTAAGAAATCATCCTTAGCCTTGATAGATGGAATATTTAAGTAAGCTTGATATACCTCATCTATTTTAAGGTCTAAAGAATCACAAACATAAACAATAGTTAGGTTGTGGAGACTTTCTTCGAACGCTTGCCGAAGAATATACTGACGACACTCAGCATCAGTGATGTACCTAAAACCAGACAATAATAGATTATTACCAACAAGAGATTCACTACCGGCAAAGAAGCCGAGTGAACGTTTGACCAAAAGTTTTTCATCATCTGTTATGTCTCCGTTTTTCCACTGCTTAATATCGTCTGCCATAGATATTTCCGTTGGCATCCAATTATTAGCGCAACCTTTAAGGAATAAGTCCCACGCAGTCTTGTGTTTGTGCGGTAAAATACAATTTACACCCGCAACATCTTTTCCTAATATATTTCCAGTTTTTGAGTCGTTCATCTTTGTAAATTATTGACAGGCTTCGCAAGCTTCGGGGTTAGCGATAGAGCAAGCTATCTGTTCTTCTTCCGTATACTCTTTCTTGGTTGATTTCTCAACTTTAGAAGCTCCACGGTTTCTTAAATAGTAAGTTGTCTTGAGTCCAGCTTCCCACGCGGCCATATAGATATCATTTAGATATTTGAGACTTGTATTCTTGTTGTACAAATTAAAAGAAATACCTTGATCTATCCATTTTTGGCGAGCAGCGTTACATTCAATCAGCTTGAACATGTCACGGTCAAATGCAGTTTTATACTTCTCTTTGTACTTTTCTGGAATGTCTAACAGCGTGACATCCCCGTCCGCTTCTTTAACAGCTTCCGCGAATCTCGGGCTCCACAAACCCTCCTTCTTCATGTCTTCGACGAACTGTTCGTTTGTGATGTAGAAGTTTCCACTTTTGTTTTCGTAGACGAAGAGGACTGAGAAGTTCGGCTCGATGCTCTGCTCAACACCATTGATATACCCAATAGTGGCAGTAGGAGCAATTGCCATAATGTTGCTATTTCTGATTCCATATTTTGAAATACTTTCTCTTACTTCTGACCAATTCAATTTACCCCCCACGGGCTTGCTTCCAGATTTTTTTCTAAAATCTAGCAACTTGTTATACGTGTCTATTGGGAGTTGGCCTTTATCCCACAGTGAACCCGAAAAGGTTTTGTAGCTGCCTCTTTCCTGAGCTAGTTCGCTAGATGACAGTATGGCGTTGTAAGAGAAGAACTCTGTAAGCTCATCAATGTATTTGACAGCTTCGTCAGAGTCGTATTGGACATCAACTAATTGAAGCACGTCATGAGTTGCCATCATGCCTAAGCCAACTGGACGGTGCTGCAAATTTGAATTTGCTGCTTCCTTAGTTGGATAGAAATTTAAATCAACAACATTGTCTAGCAAACGAACAGCAGTTTTAATTGTACTAGCAAGCAAATCACGATTTAACTTAAATTTGCCAGACTCGTTTTGAATAAGATGGTTCTTCAAATTGACGCTGCCAAGATTGCAGACAGCAGTTTCGCCAACTATAGTTTTTTCCCCGTCTTTATAAACTGACGGCTTAGTATGTAGTAAAATTTCTGTGCAAAGGTTGCTAGAATGTACCGTGCCTTCATGTTGATTACTGTAACGAATGTTTGACGGGTCTTTAAAAGTAATCCAAGGGTGAGATGTCTCAAATAAAACTTTTAACATCTTCTTCCAAAGCTCTTTAGCTTTTATCTTGCGAAAGTTTTTAAGTTCTCCCGCTTCCGCTTTGTCTGCCATCTGCTCGTAAACAGCCGTAAAACAGTCACCAAAAGCTTCGTGCAAATCTCTAGACTCGGACGGGCAAAACATATACCAATCTTCATCATTTTGAACCTTTTGCATGAATAAATCTGGAATCCATGCAGCGGTATTCATGTCATGGCAGCGAAGCCTTTCGTCGCCAGTATTGCGGCGAAGGTTTAGAAAATCCTCAAAGTCAAGATGCCAAGGCTCTAAGTAAGCGCATCCTGCGCCGGGCCTTTTGCCGCCTTGATTTACCGCGACAAGTGTGTCGTTGAAGATTTTGAGCCATGGCACAAGACCTCCAGAAATCCCGTTTGTCCCTTTAATGAAAGCGCCAGAAGACCTAAAATTAGTAACATCAAAGCCCAAGCCTCCAGCGTATTTACTCTTACGTGCTTCTTGCCAGACTCCCTCGAAGATTCCGTCAATACTATCATCGAATGTATTTAAATAACATGAACTTAGTTGCGAGTGAGTAGTCCCACTATTAAAGAGAGTAGGGGTGGAAGGAGTGTAAAGGAAATTGCTAAATAAGTTATAGAACTCAATAGCCCGTTCTTCTCTGTTGTCTTCATTTAAAGCTAGCCCCATCGCCACACGCATCCAAAAAGCTTGTGGTGACTCGACTATTTTATTATTTACACGAATAAAGTATCTGTCAATTAAAATTTGTAAACCAAGGTACTTAAATTTCTTGTCTCTTTCGGGGTCGATAGCTTCTGAGAGTTTTTTTAAATCAAAATTTAAGAGTTCAGGGTTTGCTATCTCGTTTTTTACTAGTTTCTTGATACCTTGAACAAAGGACTTGCGATATTGTAACTCAAAAGTATCAGAGTCCACGCTTTCGCGGAAAACTTCTTTGTATAGCGCGTTTGCAGCTAAGGCAGCAGCAACTTTGCTGTAATTTGGTTCTTTTTCTATTTTAGCTCTAGCAGACAGAATTAAAGCATCATCAATTTCTTTTGTCGTTATCTTGTCGTAAAGCTGAAGTTGCGCATCTAGGATAATTTCACTAGCCGAAACATTATTTCCCCCTATGCCTAAACACGCTCTATATGCACACTTGTTGATTTTTTCAACATCAAAACTTTCTAATTTACCGCTTCTTTTCTTAACCTTGATATCCATTATTTGACGAGTTATTTTACACCTGACAAGAGCAGGTTTGTCACCTTAATTCATTTCTGGTCGTAAGTCAAGCTTATTTTTCGACTATCTCAAGAGATTTGTCCCCGGTTTTCATTCGAAGCGTTTTCAAATAAGCTTCGGCTTTTGTTTTACCTTCTTCGGAATAATCGAAAGCCCCGTATCTCCAGTTGCTTTTCTTAGAAATAATTAGATAATACTTTTTCTTAGATTTCACTGGAGATTATTTCTTTATAAAGTTTAGCGATACTTTCGTCTAAGATATCCAGCTCTCTTTCTTCGGCGTGGACTTTGCTGAGAATAAGCTGCATTTCTTTTCTTACTGTTGAAATTCTTTCATTTAAATCTGGCAGCCATTGATTTTCTTCTATTTCATCGCATTCAGCAAAACACTTTTCCATTTTTGCCTCCCAAAAAGCTATAGACTCTAGGATTATGTCTATTTTAGAAGATAGTTTTTCAATTTCTTGGAACTTTTCTTTAGTGTCATTCATCTTTCAAAATTTCTAGACAGGTCTTTAGTTGGTGGCACCAGATGTCTTCTCCTGTGCGATTAGGATTTTCCATATTATCTCTTATTTTAGATAATTGTAGAAGATATTCTAAAATTTTAATAACCTCGGGGATTTTTTCTAAAGTTTTGTTAGACATATCTATATATATTTACACAAAAAAGGTCGCTACTTAAGCAGCGACCAATTTGACAATTATTATGATTCTTATGTCAAGTTTATTTTATGGATATAGGTATTTTTTTAGAAATGTCTTTTCTAGGAACAGAAAGCTCCAGAATACCGTTAGTTAGTTTTGCGGATAGTTTTTTTCTATCTGCTTTTTGCGGCAGTTCGTAGCATCTGCTGATAGTTCGTTTTTTGCCGCCGACTTCAGCTTCTCCGTTTAGTTTAACGTAGTCTTCTTCTACCTCCACTTTTAGATTGTCTTTACTAAAGCCGGGCACTTCCAACACGGCCTCAAAAGAGTTATCTTTTTGAGAGAAAGGGTGAAGAGTTGTAGTTTGATCTGCAAATAGCAAATCTTCAAATAATTTATATGGACTATTATGTAATAACATAGTACGACTCTTTTAGCTAGAGCCGTGCCAAGTTGTCTGGTGTGTAGAAAAGTCCCTATTTAAAGGGTTGCTTGGGAAAGAATGCGTTTATACTTGAGACAGCTGTGCCATATCGACAGACCTTATGTCGTACATGCTTACAACATTGTCTCTATTTAAACTGTCTCTAATTAAAAAAGAATCATCGTTTACAGTTTCTTTAATTTCTCCGATCCAAGTTATGTTATTTTCAATAACTTTAACTTTTTGGCCTATCATTTTTTTATTGTAATCTAATTTATTACTCATTTGTTATAGTTAGTATGATTTGGTCATCGTGATAAAAATTTATAGGTTCTTCAAACTTAGAAGTAGCAATATTTTTAAAATCTTCAGATAAATTTTGCACTGATTCAGCCTTCCTCATTTCGGCGGCTCGTATTCTAGATTTTTTTTTGCAGTTACAACCCACATTGATATTGTTGAAGGCGAATAAAAAATTAGAGATAAAGTTATCAGAGGCATAAAGACCCTCTAATTCGTCCAAAAAAGATTTGTATTCAAAAGCTGTCCTTATTTCAGTCATTGAAAAAAGTTTTCTCTAAATACTTAAATAGAAGCAAGGATAAGACATAATATGCTCCAAGTAATTTTACGCTGCAGAATAAACTTACACATAAACTTGCCCAAGCTGCTAAACAGAAAGGGCAGGATAAAAGTTTAAAAATAAAAAATTTGAGTTTGTTTTTAGTGTTTTTACAAGCTAGGAACTCAAATAAGGTAATATCTGGGTTTTCAGTGGAGATTTTTTCATAATCTTTTAATTTAAATCCAGCTAACGCTAAGTAGGATACTAAAAAGTCAGTTTTAAACCAAATAAATAAAAACGATGAAATAAAGCAGACAGGAGCCAGCAAATCAAACGCCACTACTTCCAAAACCTCCTTCATTTCTTTCAGAGTCTTCTAGTTCTTGTACTTCTTGCCATTGCGCAGAATAACATTTTTCAATTATGATTTGTGCGATCCTATCACCTTGTTTTATGTCAATTTTACCAAATTTGCCAAAAAAGTTTTCATAAGGTGTTTTGCTCGGAAGGTAAGGCGTTATGTTAACTAATAATACTTTTAGTTCACCTCTGTACCCAGAGTCTATTACACCTGCCATGACATCCAGACCCTTTTTCACGGCCAAGCCACTACGCGGGGCTACTCTACCATAATACCCCTCTGGGATCTGAATTTTTATGCCTGTGGAGATAAGTTTTCTTTCAAGTGGGTTAATTGAGCAAGAATCTGTAGAGTAAAGGTCGTAGCCTGCGTCGGTCGACGTATTTCTGCTAGGGCAAACTGCAAAGTCTGAAATTTTTTGGAACTTAATTTCCATGGACTGAATTTTGCCTGTTTTTTGATGAAAAGTCAAATCTTTTTTTGTTTAAAAAAAGTATTGACATAACATAAGAAAAGACGTAAGCTGCGTCTCGGATAGGCGAGCTCTATTAGCCGCTCGCCCCCGGTCGCTAAAAGCGTGGCTCTGTTTGTAGGAGACTTTACAACCACGGAAAGTTGTTGCGGATAGAGGGAGAAGGACGAAAGTCTGAAGAACCTAATTACAACGGACAACGGTGAGGCAGACAGATCAACATATGGGAACTAGGCCTCCTGTGAACCCTAAAAAGTTAGATCTGTGGAAATTTAAGAGGGAAGTAAAGCGACCCGGTCGTCTAGAACGAGTTCATTTTTTTTTGAACAGGCGCTAGAACGGAAAAAGTCTCCGTGTCTATCGACACGAAGACTTTTAAAGGGAAGTTATTATTATATATCTTAACGTTATGTTAAACGTAATAATAACGATACGATAACATAAATTTAAACGTAATGGAACTTAACGGAATCAAAACAAATCTTAGCGTAATAGGTATCGCAGGCGTAGCGGGTAGCGGTAAAGATACGTTTGGTAAAATCATAGGTAATGTATTTGAAAACAGCGGCGGGAAAGTTAATTATTTATCTTTCGCGGCTAAGCTCAAGGCAGAAGTATCTGAGATATCTAAAAAACTTTATGATATAGACCCAATAAACTGTACCAGAGAAGAAAAAAACCTAATTCGTCCGCTTTTATTAGCGCACGGCGCGATAATGAGAGAAAAGACACAAGGTCAATACTGGATAAACTCAATAAAAAATTTGATTATTGAAAATAATATTAATATAATAACGGACGTCAGGTTCTGCGAATACGAATGCGACGAAGTTGACTGGATACAATCAAATGGGGGCATTGTCGTTCATATTACTAGGTTTTTTGAAGAAAACGGGCAAAGAATTTACATCATGCCCGATAATGAGTACGAAAAAAGAAACGATAAAACTTTAAAAAATAAAGCGGACTACTCTTTTTCGTGGCCTACGGACATATCAAAACAAAAAAAATATTCAGAAAAGTTTTTTAAGTGGCTTGTAAAAAATTACTTTGAAGAATGATATTTTAAAAGATTATGATAGCGAAGTTTACCCTATCTTTGCTACCTTGGGTATAAACGCCCACCTAAATTTTAAAAACACAACGTATCTGCATCACTTTACAAGTAATGCGGATGCTGAATTTTATTATTTTATAAAGTTATTTAGCCGCATCCCTTATTTTAAAGAAAGTCATAAAGATAAAGATATATATTTTCTTTCAGTTCATTTGTACACCTACGACCACTTAGGTTTAAGAGTAGATGTAATCCAAAACGGAGATTTTTACGACACTTTAGAGGATGTGATAGATATTATCTATCCGATATCCACCTACTTCTTAAAACACCACAAATACATTTTAAGTTTTAACGGTGAGGATAAATACTCTTTCGTTAAATATAAACAAGCTTTAGAGTCATGGAAAAACGAAATCTTAAATTACTAAAAGATTCATATCTTATACAAGATATAAAACTAAACGCAGATGAAGATAGCTTAAAAGAGCTTCATGATAGATATAAAAATATGTATTACAACTTCGCTCATAAGTTTAAAAATTTCTTTAAAATGAACAGAATAGACTTCAATGAAGTTTTAAATGATTCTATGTACATGATATACGACTCTGCCAAAACTTTTGACGATAATAAAAACATAAAATACATAACTTGGTTAGGTAGTAAAATTAAGTTTTACTTTCTAAACAAATCTATTGATAAAGATAAAAATTATTCTATTTTGGATTTTAAAGAGTCGCAAAAAGAATTAGACGACTTATCTACACCTAAAAATTTAGAATCTAATAAATCTGTAGATACCAGCTATAATGATATTATTTCAATACTGCACAAACACCCTGACAAAAGAGTTGTGAAGATATTTGAAAAGAGATATTGCCCAAACTCAAGAAAGCCTCCGACTTGGAGAAATATTTCTAAAGACTTCGACTTAAGTTCTCAAACAATCATCAACCTGCATACAAAAGGTATAAAATACCTAAGAAAAAAGATTAAAAATTTCACGTAAAAAAAACTTGACATATCACAAGAAAGCAGGCATAATAACTTTCGTATGAGCAATACATACAATAAAGACGAAAAACGCAATGAGTGGAAAGAGCGCGAAGTTGGCGCTCTTTGGGTACAGAAAAGTGCAAAGGGTCAGAAATACATGACCGGTCACATTTCTGTGAGTCCTACTAACGAGAACACGAAGGTTGTTATCTTCGAGAACTCTGGCAAGAAGGACGAGAACGGTAAGGTGAAGAATGAAAAGGCCCCCGACTTCCGGGTGTACCTTTCTGAGGCTACTAAGTCTTCTTCAGCTCCAAAACAAGAGGCTGCTAAGGAGGCCGATACAGCATCTGTCCCTTCGACAGATGAAGAAGTTCTGTTTTAATGCGGGATTTCTCCTTACAATTACCTGTCAATTCTGTTAGTTTTGGTCAGGTAAGTGTAGCCCTCTTGCGTGAATTTCATGCAAGGGGGTTACAACCTTGTTTATTTCCTATTGGAAATAATATTGATCTTCATTCTCAAGAGAATGCTAGTGAAGACTTCCAGAAGTGGTTGCAGTCTTGCATTGCTAAGCGTTTTGAGCATCATTCTAGATCGAATCCTACATTTAAGCTCTGGCACTTAAATGGCAGTTTAGAATCTTTTAGCGAGAAGCAAATATTATTTACCTTTCATGAACTTGACGAGGTGACGCCGGTAGAAAAAAATATAGCTCGAAACAATACAACTGTTTTTTCATCAAACTATTCAAGGGAAATATTTCAATCTAGCGGAGTAGATAACACCAAGTACATACCACTTGGCTTTGATAAAGATAATTTTCAAATTAAAGAGCAGTCATACTTAAAAGATAAGATTGTTTTTAATCTTACCGGCAAGCTCGAGAAAAGAAAGAATCATAAGCAAGTCATACAAACTTGGCTTAAAAAATACGGAAATAATAAAGATTATGTTCTTCAGTGCGCTGTAAGTAACCCTTTCTTAAAGTCTGAAGATTTCTCTAGAATCCTTAATGATATACTAGAAAATAAAAGTTACTTTAATATAAACTTTTTGGGTTCTATGCAGAAAAATAGTCTTTATAACGACTATTTGAACTCCTCTAATATCATTCTAGGTCTTTCTGGCGGAGAAGGCTGGGGACTGCCTGAGTTTCAGTCTGTCGCATTAGGAAAACACAGTGTTATCTTGAATGCCACAGGATACAAAGACTGGGCTAACGAAGAAAACTCTGTGATGGTGCAGCCCAACGGCAAAAGAGATGTTTATGATGGCGTGTTCTTTCATAAAGGGCAGCAGTTTAATCAAGGTAACACATTTACTTTTGACGATGACGAATTTATCGAAGGTTGTGAAAAGGCAATAGAAAGATATAGGTCAAACCCAGTAAATGAAGAAGGTATAAAACTTCAAGAAAAGTTTACATATAAAAACACAGTCGATAAAATTATTGAAGCAATCGAGGAGGTCTAATGCCAGAATATATATATGAGAATCCAGACACCAAAGAGCAAATAACTGTCTGGCAAAGTGTCCATGAAGCCCACGAATACGAAGTAGATGGTGTTGCTTATGATAGAATATATACAATTCCACACGCTTCGATAGATACTAAAATTGACGCCAATTCAGAAGCAGATTTCAAGGCTAAGACTAAAGCTAAAACTTACGGCGAGTTATGGGATCATTCTTCTGAGATGTCTGCTAAAAGAGCAGAAGAACACGGAGGTAAAGACCCTGTGAAACAAAAGTTCTTTGAGACAAACTCTGAAAAAAGAGGCGGAAAAAAACACGCCAATGAAGGGTAAGATTTTATTTGTCATGCCAAGGTCCGCAGGAGATGTACTTTGCAGTACGTCTCTTTTGCGTTCTATAAAAGAGATGTACCCAGAATGCACCTTGCACTTCGCTACAGAAAGAATTTTCTTTGATATACTTAAAGATAATCCGTATGTAGACGAAGTTATAGAGTACCAAGACCACATGAGAAATATATTTCAATTAGAAGGTATTGGAGATCACAAAGGGGAATATGAAATAGCTTATCTACCTTTTTTAAACTCTCAGTCTATAATGACTTACCAGCACAATACTCATACTAAAATAGCTTACCCGATTACAACTTTTAAAGATTCTCACGAGTATGCACTTTCTTGAATGCTACGCTTTAAACTGCGGTTTAAAAATAGACAAACCTTTTATAAAAGAAGAAGAGTGCGAGATACCTTCTTCTGATTACATAACTTTTCATGGAGCCAAAGACTTTCAATCTAAATCATACGCTTTCTGGCAAGATGTTATTGACACAATAAAAGCAGAAAAACCCCAGCTTGAAATAGCTCAAATAGGCCCAGAAAACAATAATCCAAGATACGATAATACTTTAGATTACGTAGGTAAAACTAATTTCAACCAATCTGCCTACTTAATGAAAAGTGCCAAGCTTCATTTAGGTATAGATAGTTTCCCCGCTCATTTAGCTTCTTGTTACGAAATACCTAGCGTAGTAATTTACTCTCACACATACAAAGAGCAATGCTATCCTTTCTTTACTAAATTAAAAAATCTTAAGTTAATTCAAGCTCCTCTAAATACACATAGACCTAGCTACTCATCTCAAGAAAAAAATCCTTGTATTAACAATATACGACCTCTAGAAATCGTTTCAGCGGTAAATGAACTTCTCAGTAATACTTAACACTAGAAAGCGGCCGATGTATCTAGACTCGGCAATAAACTCTCTTATAGATACTGCCGATAACCCTGACTTAGTAGATTTTTGGGTAAGATATGACAATGATGATGAGCTAACAAAAGAGTATGTAAAAACAGACCCTTTTAATATACGTAAAGTTAAATTTTTATCCGGTCCAAGACCAAACAATTTACATACAGAGCTTAATATTTTAGCTGGCGCTAGTTTTGGTAAGTATATATTTGTACTTAACGACGATTGCGTAATGCAAACGAAAGGATGGGATACAGACGCTTGTAGCTTGCTAGATAATTCTTTTGAAGACGGCATATGCTACGGTCAAACTTTTGATACTAGCGCAGATAAGCCAGACGGGGCGGAGTACTCTTCCTTTCCTATTGTTTCTAGAAAAGGCTTTGAGGCTTTAGGATATTTTATGAAAGAAGAGTTTGTGGGGCTAGGAGGAGACAGTTCTATTTACAGAATTTACAAAGAGGTCGAGAGGGTCGTCGATTTAAAACATATAGTCATAGACCACATATTTCATAATACGATAGAGAAAGTTATGTCGCCTGACGAGACAGCACAGCAAATGAGAGAGAACTCTTGGCGTGAAAATGTGGATCCCTTTTCTATTAACATAGAAAAAGATTTGGAAAAACTTAGAAAATCTTTATATAATTAGTTGTGGACAGAAAATACTTACCCACCTTCGCCGAACTAGCTGACAGAATGTCTATCTGCATTCTTAAGTCTATTTTTATTCCAGAAAATAAAGATTCCTACGACAAGGAAGTTGAAGACATAATGCATGACTTAGACCGCATGTGCGAAGAGAGCGACATCAAATTAAATTCTGAAATAATTAAAGCTGTTATGATCATTATGCTTTCTAATAGATACATTTGGGAAAACGAAAGCAAATGCAGGAGCGGCGAAGATCAAGACTTGTCCGCCTTAAAGCTGACCCACTCGATTAACGGAGTTAGAAACACAGCTAAGAATATTTTGTCGAAAGGTTTAGGGGAAAGAGTCGATTTAAAGATTGATTGCTTGGCAGCAGAATTAAAATCAGAGTTTCAAAACTGGGACATATTTTAAATGAAAGTTCTTATTACAGGAGGCGCAGGATATTTAGGAACTGTACTGACCGAGGAGATACTTAATAGATTTCCTTACGCAAAGGTTATTGTTTACGATAACTTGATGTACAAGCAAGACGGGCTCTTTAGTTTTTTTAAATACCCTAAAGATAGGTTTGAGTTTGTCTACGGAGATGTAAGGGACAAAAAATCTTTACTAGAGCAGTTGCAAAAGCTAGATAAAGATAACGACTATGTTATTCCTTTAGCTGCAATTGTCGGTTTCCCTGCCTGTGCCAGAGACGAAAAACTTGCTGCGGCAGTTAACTTCGAGCATGTAAAGTATATTGTTCAATCTACTAAATGCAGGATAATTTATCCTAATACAAACAGCGGATATGGAGTCAGTGACGGCGAGGCTCACTGCACAGAAGAAACCCCTCTTGCGCCTATCTCTGTTTACGGCAGAACAAAGTGTGACGCAGAAGAATGGGTTCTCGGTGCTGGCCACACTTCTCTTAGGCTGGCTACTGTATTTGGCACTTCTTACAGGTTTAGAAAGGACCTGCTTGTGAACGACTTTGTTTTGAGGGCTGTTACAGATAGCTGCATCACTTTATTCGAAAGTTCTTTTAAGAGAAACTTTATACATATTAGAGATGTCGCTCATGCTTTTATCCATATGTTTGGACATAGATCACATCCAAACACTGATGGGTCAACTATTTTTATAGACGATGACAATAATCCTTTTAGTCCATATGGGCAATCTTATAACGTCGGTTTGTCTAGCGCTAATTTTTCAAAGCTTGAACTCTGCGAAAAAATCAAAGAGCACGTCCCCGGATTCGTTATCACAAAAAGCGAAATGAACTCCGATCCTGATAAAAGAAACTATATAGTTAGTAATGATAAGCTTGAGGCGACAGGATGGGAAGCTAGAGTAGATATAGATAAAGGCATTGAAGAACTGATAAGAGCTTATCAAGTATTTAATAAAGCTAACGTAAAACATACTAATTTATAATGAAGCATCCATTGATGTCAGACAACATTAGTAAGGAAGACTTAAATGTTTTAGTTGATTTTTTATCACAAGACCCTCAACCTATACTTACTAATAATAAAAGAGTTAGGCAGTTTGAAGAGGAGTGGGGCAGTTGGCTGGGTATGCCAAATAACTTAATGGTAAATTCTGGTTCTTCTGCGAACCAAATTACTTTTCTGGCCCTGAAGCAAATGCTGCCCGAGGGAGCAGAAGTTATAGTTCCGCCCATCACTTGGATATCTGACATCTCCGCAGTTTTGCAGAACGGCTTTACTCCTGTCTTCTGCGATATTAACCCAAAGACTCTTGCGATAGATGAAGACTGCCTATTAGACAAAATCACTAGAAAGACAAAGGTAGTTTTTCTAACTCATGTGTTAGGCTACAATGGTTTAACGGATAATATCTTAAAGTTGTGCAAAGATAATGATCTGATTCTAGTAGAGGACGTTTGCGAATCTCACGGTGCAACTTTCAAAGGCCAAAAGGTTGGTACTTTTGGAGACATATCAAACTTCTCTTTTTATTATGCTCACCATATGACTTCAATTGAAGGCGGCATGGTCAGCACTACTAATCCTGAGATCTATCAATTATGCAGAATGTTCCGCTCTCACGGCATGCTTAGAGAGGCGACAGACGACACGCTAAAGCAAGAGTATATAGATGACTATCCAGATCTAAACTCAGATTTCATTTTTACCGAAGCAGCGTATAACTTTAGAAGCACAGAAATAAATGCCGTCCTCGCATCTAACCAACTTAAAAGATTAGATGATAATAATAAACAGAGGAATAAGAATCACTATACTTTTATGAACAATCTAGACTCAGAAAAGTTTAGAACTGATTTAAATCATGAAGGTAACTCTAATTATGCGTTTACTCCGATCTTAAATGAGCCCGACTTTAATTTAAGAGATAAAATAGAGGAAAAACTAAACAAGCATGATATAGAGTTTAGAAGGGGTCTTTCTGGTGGAGGCAGCCAGATTCGTCAGCCGTATATAGAAAAGTATGTTAAGAATTTTAATATTAAAGTCAACGGCGTTTACAAGGCTCCTAACCCACTAGACTATCCAGAAGCAGATCACTGTCATCATTTTGGATGGTACATCGGAAACTATCCTGAGTTAGGCGAATCTAAAATTAATTACATAACAGAAATTTTAAATGAAGAATGATTTAGACGTATTACTCGTTCATCCTAACGGGTCGAAGAAAATCTACCAAGATTTAAGTAAGACTTTCTCTGCTTACGAACAGCCTATCTGGGCTGGGATGATAGCTTCTTATCTAAACAACAAAGGTTACAATGCTAACATTTTAGACTGCGAAGTAAACCAACTAACAGAAGAGGAATCTATAGAAAAAATTAAATCTTATTCACCTAAGATTATCTGTATGGTTGTTTACGGCCAGCAACCTTCTGCTTCTGCCCAAAATATGTACGGGGCGGAAAGACTAATGCAGGCCCTCAGAGGGCAAGGCATGACAAGGTTATACGTAGGACTAGCGCCTTCTGCTTTGCCAGAGTTTATAATCTCTAGAGACGACGAAGTGTTAGTTTGCAGAGGGGAAGGCCCCAAAACAATCGAGGGATTACTTCAGTCTAAAGACTGCACCGACCCAACAGAGCTAGAAAAAGTGCCGGGCTTGTGGTTCTGGAATTGGAAGACTAAAGAAGTTAAGAGCGCTCACGTATCTCCAGTGATCTCAGACTTAGATAATGAGATCCCCACCATGTCTTGGGACTTGATGGATATGATGAAATATAGGACAGCTAACTGGCATAGCTGGACTAACGAGGCAGACCCGAATAACCAAACTCCGTTTGCAGCACTCTATACTAGCCTTGGCTGTCCATACAACTGCTCTTTCTGCTGTATTAATGCTCCATTCAACGACAATGGTACTATAAGAAATAGTTTTCGGCATTTTTCTCCTCAAAAGATTATATCTTTCTTTGATCAAATAGCAGACTTTGGTATCACAAATGTTAAGATAGCAGACGAACTGTTCGTTTTAAAACCAGCCCACTTTCTTGAGACTTGTAAATTAATTAAGGAAAGAGGTTATAAATTTAATATTTGGTGCTATTCAAGAGTTAACACTTTAAAAGAAGAATATATTATTCCTCTTAAAGAAGCTGGCGTTAATTGGGTAGGTCTTGGTATTGAGTCTGGAAATGCTCAAGTTAGGCTAGAAGTAACAAAAGGCAGATTCGAAGAAGTACATATTCAGGATGTTATAAATAAAGCTAGAAATGCTGGCATATGCGTTACCGGTAACTATATCTTTGGTCTTCCTACAGACACTTACGAAACTATGGAAGAAACTTTAAATGAGGCTATGACTACAGAAATTGATTACTTCAATGGTTATAGCTGCATGGCCTATCCGGGCAGCGAACTTCATAGACAAGCTGCTCAGAATAATCCAGAATATCTTCCGGAAAATAACGAGGCAGGATGGTTAGGGTATTCTCAGCATTCATACGAGTGTTATCCGCTACCAACTAATAACTTAAAAAATTGGGAAGTATTAAAGTTTAGGGACGAAGCTTTTATGCGCTACTTCACTAACCCAGAGTATGTAGACAGAATGGTCTCTAAGTTTGGAGATAGCTTTAAGCAAGAGATGGATAGAATGTTAGCTATAACTCTTCCTAGAAAAATTGTAGAAGAAAATGCGTCCTGACGAACTAATAGCTTTTGAAGAAGAGATAGCTGAGTCCTTTAACAACGCGCAGATACGCGCGCCCATCCATCTTTATAGCGGCAACGAGAAACATATAATTAATATTTTTAAAAATGTTAAAAAAGAAGATTATGTTTTTTGTACTTGGCGCAGCCACTATCAATGCCTACTAAAAGGCGTACCTAAGGATAGACTTAAAAAAGATATTTTGGCAGGTAAATCTATAACTTTATGTTATCCAGAATATAATATTTTTTCTTCTGCGATTGTTACCGGGTCTATTTCTATCGCTAACGGACGAGCTTTGGCAGAAAAGCTTAAAGGTTCTAGTTCTCATGTTTGGTGTTTCGTCGGTGAAATGAGTTCTGAGACAGGAGCATTTCACGAGAATGTAAAATACTCTACCGCTCACAATCTGCCTATTACTTGGGTTATAGAAGACAATGGCAAAAGTGTTTGCACTGATACTAGAGAAACTTGGAATATGAAAAATTTATCATACGAAGAGTTTGATTTACTTAATTCTAGAGGTAACGTTATTTATTATAAATATGATACCAAGTACCCACATGCGGGAGCAGGTAAAAGAATACAGTTCTA
>CEPG01006533.1_pt1 | contig 19823 bp, 11 predicted proteins | sample 530551 | NCBI WGS metagenome assembly CEPG01 (sample SAMEA2620384, study PRJEB7988) | marine metagenome | biome: marine biome (ENVO:00000447); feature: surface water layer (ENVO:00002042); material: "saline water (ENVO:00002010), including plankton (ENVO:xxxxxxxx)" | depth 5 m | reverse complement strand
CTGCCAAGTGCAATGGCAAGACCAATCGAGATACCTGGTGTCAGTGTGACAGTAGCAGTACCTTGTGCGTCCACAGATGCCGTAACTCCAGCTCCTGTAGAGGAAACGAAGTTAATCGTAGATGCAGATCCTACAAGTGTGCCACCAGATGAAATACCAAGGTTTCCGTCTGAGTCAACAATAATCTTGCCGGCCATAGCGGCATGATTAGAACATTGATAATATAGTGTGTTGGGAGCGTCGAAAGGAACCTTAAAGGTTACAACCCCAACTTGAGCACCAGCGTTAACAACCCCGTCATCATACTTACCCGTCAATCCACTACCAAGGCTGTCCTTGATGTAGAATGGGTGTCCCGAAGCGTTGACATTGAACTGATAATGTTGACCTCTGTTCAGATACAGAGGAGGATTCAATGTGTTCTGAGTGAAACCAATACCAGTTGCGTTGAACTGATATGCACTAGATCCACTATTGACAACATCAAACTGTGTATAAACACCTTCTTGATTGATGTCAGCTTCACCGGCGATGGTTGTTACACCCGTGACATTCAGGTTAGTAACAGTCAAACTGTTAGTTACCGTCGCGTCTTGACCGGCGATTGTTCCAGTGGCTGTGATACCACCATCAACATACAGGGCAGTTGTACCACTTCCCGTATTAACAACGTGTGCGTTATATTGGGGACTAGCGGTACCAAGTCCAACCAGGCCTGTCTCTAGAGCCGTGATGACCGTACCACCAGTACCCACATTGAGTTCTGATGTTGCGGTAAGGATTCCAGTGAAAAGACCGTCCTGACCCTTGATACCTTGACCAACTACGTCAAGGGTTGTGGTAGGAATAGTGGAACCAATACCGACTTTACCTAGGCTAGAGTCTGCGATGAGTAGATCATCGTTGACCTCTATACCATTTTTGACTACAAAATTCTTGTTGACAGCCATGAGTCTCCTAAGGTTTCACTATCCACCTTCAAGTATTATTTATATTAAGAGAAGTCTGGAACACCTGGTGGAAGAATCCACCAGTTAGCACTAAAGAGACTGTGGTTTGTAAGAGCGAAGAATGAATTCGAGGATTGTCCATAGTACCCGTAACCATATCCACCTCGGCTACTGCCACCAGATGTTGGGGACCATGCAAGAAGTGAATAATCACCACCAGTCACTGTCACAGTGGGGTAACTTGTTTCATCCAAAGCCAAATAATGAAGAGGATAACCATATGGGAACAATTTAAACCCGTGTAGACTATCCGCCAATGGAGAATAGTTAGCATTCATCATCTTATAGATGTTGAAGTCTGTGGCTTTAGTAACAACTTGTGTACTATTGTTGAGAGTTGCCGTCAGTCTGTAGTTTTGTGTTCCATCTCTTGCAAGATCAAGGAAGTTTTGCCATCTTGCATCATCAATACACGCTTTATCACCAATATTAACAATACCTGTAGTCTGAGGTAGATCATTTGGAATTGTATTATCGGTTGTAGAAAGGATAAGAATTCTTCCGAAATCATCAATATAGAATCCACCGAATTGGCTACTGATAACGAATCTTGAATTACCAAGTCCACCACCAAGTGTACTTGTCAGTACCTTAGCCTCTCCACTACTATATCCTGATCCACCACCACCGCCTGAACCAGAAATTCCACCAGATCCTCCAGTGGCTCCATTACCACCCTGACCACCATTGTTTAGTCCAATACCTGAAGTGTTACTAATGGTATATCCAGGTTTGAATCCTCTGATAATTCTAGAACTGGTGTTGATGGTGGTTCCATCGATATTCACAAAATTGATCTTGTCGGAACTGTTATCACTACAAGGAGCTACACCCTGATCAGTCCAATATTCTCCCTTAGTACAACTAATGGTTCTACCACCGTCAGGTGCAGTTGATACCTCATCACCAGGATACAATGTCAATCCAGAGGTCCCGTAAATTGAACCATAAGAACCACTCAGTGAAAGTGTATCAATCTTCTCTCCACCTGCTCCACCTTGTCTACCTTCACCAGGGGTGCCTGGGTTACTGACACCACCACCATCTCCACCATCACCACTTTCTCCAGCATTACCTCCAGCACCTACACATGCAATCAAATTAGATCCACGATACAGGAACAAGGCAGAGTTGTTCGAGATACCAACCAATGTATATTCAACATCTCTTGTTGGAGTAATTTGAATTCTAGACTGTCCACCATTACCACCACTAAATCCATTACTATCTAATCCCTTCGCTCCATACATGTCCAAAGTCAGAGTGACTTCTTCTTCTGGACAGTGGAACTGAATGATAGAATAATCTGTACCAAAAATACTACTATCAATAGTAAATGTATTGGTAGTTTCAAGGTTGATAGTTTGTGACTTGTATTGATTATCAAATGTATATGCTTCAAGTTTGACAATCGGTCTCAAGTCAACAACTTCATAAGATACAGGGTTCGATTCAAGCCTACCATCAGGGTTTTGAACATTATCTGCAGTCAACACACACCTGACAACACCACCAAAGTTGGAGTCTTGAGTTGTCAATGTAAGCGTGGGAGTATTGACACCTGATGCTTCTACTTCAATCTGTTTGACAATCGATACTCTATCAATCTTGAATGAACCATTTTGAGCTGGTCCACCACCACCTGCTGAGCCAGAAGAAGAGAATTGACCCTCTCCGATGAATTGAGAGGATATGAAACCTGATCCACCACCACCGGCACCATCAGCACAACATCCACCTACATATTGACCTCCTCCACCACCATAATATCCACCACCGCCACCTGCGGCACCTTGTCCACCCTGGAGTTGAGATCCAGATTGTCCTCCACCAGCACCAGATCCACCTGAAGATTGTGTTCCTCCACCACCAGCACGACCACCGTTCGATCCTCTAGATCCTTCTAAACCACCACCAGGTCCACCTGACGCAGGGTCATTAGAACCACCACCACCGCCACCGGCGATGATCATTGCAGTGTTATGACTTACTTCGTTGTAGAAGAGACCAGTGAAACCACCTCCACCGCCTCCGCGACCATGGCCTCCACCACCTTGTCCACCACCAGAGTATCCGCCTGCACCACCTTCAGAACCATTAAGACCACGACCACCGACTCTCAGGATATATGTTACATCACTATAGAATGTTGTGATACCTGATGATGCACCACCAGATCCACCACGAACTCCTCTTACTTGTGAGGTTCCACCTCCACCACCAACGGCATATACACGAGTTGTGATATCAGCGTCGGAGTTTAAAAAGTAAGTTCTACCACTAACAAAGCTACTGAAAGTAGATACTTGGAGGAAATCAATTGTAAAATCATCACCAGCATCACTCGTAACCCTTATGTTTCCGACCTCAGCCTCTGTGGTTTCTGAAAGTGTTTGAGATCCATTTACCAAATCTTTACCATCAATCTGCCATTGATAATTGAGTGTTTCACCACTATCTGGTGAAATCTCTGCATCAATACCAAAAGTCCCATCAATAGTACTGCCAACAATCAAATCTGATGGTTGATTAGTGATTGTAATCTCAGGGAAGGCTGTAAGTGTGGCACCATCTGATCTCAGGTTATCATTACCTGCGTTTGGTTCTCCCTCTGCAGGGACATAATCTGCAATAACCGATACAATCTTTCCACTATCGTTGAAAGGAATGTTGGTGAATGTACAAGTTGTCAGATTACCTGAACTTTCAATACTTACATTACTATTTGGATCAATTGCAGTATCAAAGATCTCGGCATCACCAAGATACCAATGAAACTCGTATGACCCTTCTACAATGTCACCAGAGTCTGGTGGAAAGGAAGATGTGACAATACCTGTAAATGTGGCAAAACCAGCTAGGGTTTCGGATGCATCTACAGGATTAAGTGTCCACTCCAGAAGAGGTCCATTCAACTTGAGTGTTGTTGGAATGGACCTGTAGAAATTCAACCCGATCATGAGAAGTTCTGTCCTCCGATTACACCGAACAATGATGCTCCACCGTCAAATGTCATGAACGAATAGATATCAGTCTTATCTGCCACTGGTGTCACAATGGGTAAGACACCTCCAGGCCAGTAGACAGGAATTGTAAGTCCACCACTTGTTCTGAATGTATCTATACCGACTCCACGAGGGGTAGATCCTTGAAGAATCTTAAGTGTGAATGATGTGGTTGAGTTGGCCTTAGCTCCAATTAGTGTGAAGGAACTGATGTCCTCACTTGTAGTCAGGAGGAAGGTCTGTGCCTCAGAGAGGTTCAGAGTAACAACACCACTATCACTGGTGACATTCTTAGCGATCTCGTGATATGACTTAAATCTTGCGTCACCCTCTACATCAAGTGCCGCTCTAGCAGCAGTGGTTCCGATACCTACACCGACGAACTCAGCGTTGTCTGGTGTGGAGAGGATAGTTCCACCAACACCAACACTCAATTGTGTTACAGAACCAAGACCAACATTCAGATTACCACTACCCGTGACACTAATGTTTTCAACTGTCAGTGTGACACCAGTTCCAACAATGACATCACCAGTCAGATTAGTTGTTCCTTCAAACAAGGCGTCACCAACAACCTGAAGTGAGGTAGCTGCCGTACCTGCTACCGTGAGTTGTGCGTCAACACCGATAGATGTACCAATACCAACACGGAAGTCAGGTTCATCCTTGGTGTAAACAAACTCCTCTGTGGGGTCCTTCGTCCAGATACTATCCAGGTTCGTCAGTTGGGAACCATCACCCTCAAATGTACCTCTGATGTTACCACCGAAGACATGGAGTTTGAAACCGTTAGCCGTGGTTCCAATACCAACACCACCAGTTCCGTCGATGGATACTTGTGTAGAACCAGAACCGACCAGGACGGTCATCTCATCAAGGGCGTCAGTTGCAATACCGACCTTATCAAACAGAACACTCTCACCGTACTCGTCAAGAGATACAGCACCGAACGTGTGCCAGTTGTTATCTGTGGTGTATGTCCAACCAAGAATACCACCAGGTGTGGGGTTAGCGTTATAGACAACGTCACCAGGGTTACCAGCGTTGGTGGGTGTTGCGATACCTACAGTGTACTTTCTGGAGATAGTAGCGTCACCTTGGAGGAAGAGACTTACAGCCTCCATACCCTCATCAGATGTAGATGTGACCTTCTTGTTCAGAACCAGAGGACCATCGAACTCCGATACGAAGTTGTTGTTTGTACCACCACTGACCTTGATAGATCCTGTGATGTCTGCTGCCGATGTCTCAACAATGTCAACACTGGTGTCTCTATCAACAGACCTTACATCCTCACCAGTGACCGTTGGTACAGGTGTATTATAGATGTCAGCCTTACCAGTGGTAGAGGACAGTCTTCTGTTACCAACGAAGTAGTCACCCTTATCGTTCATACCAGTGTAGACACTCAGACCACCATCAGAACGGAAGGACTGTGCCAGTGTCTGTTCTTGGAGTGTGGGTGAGGTATCCTGTCTGTCAGGAAGTGCCGTGGAGTAGTTACCAGGTCCATAACCCTGATACTCAAAGGTGTGACCAGAAGCTCTGATGATAGAAGGTCTTCTAAGTTCTACAGAACTGACACGGATACGTCTTACAACAGAACCACTATCGTGTGTTGTGGCTCTGGTACCGAACATACCTCTGAAGACACGAACTGGGTTACCAACTACAGTTCTCTTGACTCTGACAACCTCATCGTCAATTCTGAGGTAATCACCGATGTCAATGTCAAGGTTACCAATGTTCAGGATTTCGATCTCATCATCAGTGGTAGACGATACAGCTGCCGACAGAGTGGTTGTGATACCAGCGTAGACATTCTGAACACGACCACCGAAGTTCTCACCATACAGAACAGGGAGACCTTCCTGAGAAGTCAAACCAGGATGGTAAATCTTCATCGAACCACCAATGGTGGGTGATGTGGTACTGATACCCAGATTTGCCTTAAAGGTTGTCAGGTTGGTAACTTCAGTAACCAGGAAACTTCCGTTAGCCAGTTCAGTGTCAGAACCACCAATAACAATCTTATTATTAGGTCTCAGACCATGGTTCTGTACTGTAACGACAGTAGCAATACCTGTGGTGTTTGTGTAATCAATTGATGTAATGTCAAGTGTCTTACCAGTAACATGGTTGAATGCATCCTGTGTCAGTGTGACACCGATACCAGTGACACTAGGATTACTTACAGCGGATGCAGACTCAACTTCTATTGCGTTATTAGTCGTGATACCTGTGATACGATACAGTCCGTTGTACCCATCATAGGTTGTAGAGGTTACACCAGAAACACGAAGTGTGTCACCAATATTACTATGAATATTATCAACTCTCAGTGTGGCCTGTGAGAAACCAGTTGTTGTGGCCGTTCCAGTAATATCCAGAACATCACCGACTTGATAATCAGTACCACTGTTCATAATCTCAGCACCTGTGACAGCACCAGTTGCGTCAACTGTGATACGAGCCGTACCAGCGTTACCTCTAGCTACTTGTGAACCAGAACTAGTGTTACCCAGGACTGCGTTGTAGAGGTTCTCAACTACACCAGTACCATTACCATATCCAGCACCACTGCTTGCAATACTGACAGCTGCGATACGGTTCAGACCGTGGTCAATATTGGTAAAGATGGTGTGAGCCGTACCAGTGGGATTAGAAACGATATCAGTGATACCAATACCTACACCGAAGTCAATGAAGGCCGTATCGATTGCCTTCTTAGTAATACTGTTACGAGGGTCATCAGTAGCAACATCACCAAGAGGTGAAGGTTTGGAGTAAGTCTTAGCAGGTTTGGGGTCAAACTGAGGATTGTCTCTATCGTACTGAGGATAGAGTTCTCTGATTGGTGAGGGGAAGGAGAACTGGTCTTTGTCGTTGAAAGGTGCAACAACAGGAGTGTTAGAAGAATCAACTACGGTCATGTAGTAGATACCATCCTGTTCACCAGAGACATACTCTCTCAGAGTCTGAACATCGTAAACATAGAAGGTGTCCTTGGTTCTTGTTCTCTGGAACGTAGGAAGTGAAGTGGTTCTCAGAGATGTGTTGTTGCTGAAAGTACCAGGGTCAACGGTAGGACCAGTGACAAAGAATGTGTTAGCACTGGAGATACCAGCAACTGTAAACTTACCATTGAAAGCCGAATTAGCAATACCAGTCAGATTATTACTGGACTGAACATTCTTGATTCTGACTTCAGAACCTTCGACCAAGTTGTGAGGTCTCTCAGAAGTGTAGTAGGAGGTTCCACCAGACCACTGAGCGTCTCTCAGGAAACTGAAGTTTCTCATCTCAGTTTCGTTGGTCATAGTGACCGAACTGGGGTTGTACTCCAGTGCGACTTCGGTGTCACTTGCACCAGTTACATTATTAGACTCTTGGAGGACATAGTTGATACGAGGAGCACGAGCAGATGTGATACCACTACCAGCAGGAATGATATATCTGAAGGTGTAAATCTTCTCGTTGTTCTTACGGATGTCAGGTGTTCTGGTGATGAAGGTTCTTGGTGTAGCATCACCCAGACCAGAAGTTCCAAGTGAGGTGACTGTACCGTAGATAGTATTCTCTGTAGTGGCTGTAGAAACATTGACATACCACTGATTCTGAGTATGGTCAAACTGAACAGGGTGTCCGATGTCACCTGCAATCTTGTCAGATACTCTCGATTCGACTACCAGATTACCACCGGCGTTGTTGAAACTGGTCTCAGAACCATCAAGTGCGTCATTCAGTGTGGTGGCCAGTTGAACCTGGTTGGATGACAAACCATCAGTAATGGCAAAGTATAGTCTGTTGTTGTCAAGACCATCAGGAAGTCTGGCGTTATCACTGATAAGTCTGACACTTTCACCGTTGATGAATCCATGGTCCTCGGTGAATGTAATCGTGGAGGATGCAATACTGTTACCAGTTCCAACTGCACGACCAACATTGTATGCCTTCACAGAACTCTTCTGTGTGTCAGGCATCACGATACGAGCAAAGTAGTTCGTAGGTGTTCCACCCTGAGAGATGACAACATTCAGTTTGTCATCTACCTTAGCACCAATTCTATATCCTTGGAGTGTGGTTTCTGGGGGATCTGACTCGTTTGTCTGTTGATACAGATACAGGTGACCAGTCGATGCAACACCGACAGTCTTGGCAACGTCAATCGAGTTAAACTCGATATTGACTGTAGAAGTCACACTCTCACGAGGAGGAATGATGTGTGAGATATAACCTACATCGTCTCTTGTGAATGCCTCTTCTCTGAAACCTTTGGAGATCAGGGAGTTCTGACCGAAGTTAGAGTTGGAGTTCGTGATACTGGTGTCACCACCACTCTCGTTGACGAACTGTTGTGCAAAACCAATGGCGAAGATCGAAACCTGCTGAGTGACAGCGTTGTTCGATGTCTTCATATGGAAGTTATAATATGAAGGCTTGTAGATAGCGTTGGGGTCACTATGGAGGTTATCTACAGTTGAGGAGTCATCAAAACCACCAGTTGTCTGGTTGAACTTCAGGAATGCATTGTCATCCTTCTGAAGAGATACACCAGTGAACTGTGCCACAACCATGGACTTGAATCCAGTGGCCTTGGAACCGTCGGCGTGCATACCACACATGCCATAGACGGATCTCAATGAAGTATTGAAGATATAAGGAGATGCAGATGTAACTGTGTCGGTGTCAAGAGCAACAGTAGCACCAGTTACAGCAGGAAGTGCATCCAGGGGAACATCGGGAACCTGATAGGTGAAGGATGTGGTCTCACCATCTGCATTGACGGTCAGAACCTCTTGAACAGCGTAACTACCATTGTAGTCACTATCAGCAACACCATTGACAATGAAGGTGGTGTCTACATCGAGACCTTCAACACCTTGACTCAATGTGGCTGTGACAATAGCAGTAGCAGTTGAACCATCACCAGCCTTGATACTAGTGATACCGACTTCACCACTGGTAGGACCAACGATACGGAATTCATCAACCTTTGTCTGAATATCAACCGCAGAATCAGGATAGTCAGGTTCGATGGCTCTACCAGATGCAGCACCATAGGCCAGACCAACCTTCTCATAGTACATATCCAGGTCAGTTCTGGCTGACGAATATGTTATGAAGTTATCATCAATATTGACACCATTTGCACCATCAGCATACTCAAAACAGGTCAGTTTGTGGTGAGAGAAGTTAGGAACAAACTGTGCCGTGGTGTAGTCCTTATATGCCAGACCATTGGGGTCGGCGTCGAACATCGAGAACTGCCACAGGTAACAACCACCTGTCAATCTGAACAGAGCTGTTCTTTCAATGTTGTCGTTCTCAGGGTTGGGAACATACAGAGGACGGATCTTTGTCTTTCTCAGATCCTGACCAACAATAGAAACACCACGAGGAATGATGACACCACCGTAAACAGAGTTCAGTTTGTAGAGTGCGTTATCGGTGGTGGTAAGGTCAAAGTTAGATGTCGAGTTGAATGCAGAGAAATCAGATGAGGTAGTGCCATCTCTCAACTGATAGTTGTTCAGTCCATCAGGAATCCAACCAGGTCTATTATCAACAACGTGTTCTGCCGGTGACAACATAATCGTTGTCTTACCAAATCTATCGTTATCCAGTCCTACCTGATATGAGAATCTAGCAGCTTCGACCAGTGCCCTCTGAATGGTAAGAAACGGACGACCCATCGAGTTACCTTGGTTCTCGATACTATCAGTAGCATCCAGGTCGTTAGGGTTTACATAAAGAATATTACCACGGACATTCTTCAGGAAATTGTCTAATCTTGAGAGAGGCATCTGTCTCGCACACGATATCTATTATTACTTATTTAGTTGCATAAAGAAGGGAGGGTATTAGCCCTCCCAGCACTTCCTTTCACACGGACATACTAATTATAACAGATATCAATCAGGGAATTTAGTCTCTAAAAGATACTCTATTGTGTTGGCTATATCGTTCATTGCTACTCTTAGGTCTGTTTGACCTCCACTCTCTTGGATGTGGATATCCTCATCACAGGTGAGGGTCCATCTCCATTCTTGTGAATTTGATGAATACCAGATGTTTGCCTTCATGTGTTTTGAGTAATGTTGACTTTCACACTTAAAGTATATTCTTAATTGTTTTTCTTTTTCGTATTTAGGAGTATGAGTACAGTATGATTTGTATGGATTTGTATGTTTTATGTGTATTTTATCATTTTTGTGTGGAGTCAGGGGCATATAGTATCAGTATAGTACCTGGTATTTACCTGAAAAACACTAATTTGTTAAGTCTATTTGTTGAATTGTATCAATCAAGACCATAGTCCCATTGTCACACATTTCATCACTCGTATACTCCTTGGGTGAGTGACTGACACCTCCCACAGAGGGGACAAAAATCATACCCATCGGACAGAAGGTAAAGTTCTGAGCATCATGAGATGCACGAGATGGCATCACTACTGATTTCAGATTGAAGTTACGAGCACTGTCCTCAATCATCTTCTGAATATCAGGGTCACACAAAGCCGGTTCAGACTGGTGTTTGATCTCATGTCTCAGGTCAAATTTGGAACAGACATCCTCTACAAAGTCCTCCATACTGTCAGAACTCAAATCACGGACTTGTAGGGTGAAATCAACCCTACCAGGGACCACACTGAAGGCATTTGGTGATACATCCAAAACACCGACTGTGGCAACTAGACCATCTGCCTCATTTGCCTTCTGATTGATATATGTGATGATTTCCGCTGTCTTGACCAGTGCATCATCTCTCATGTTCATGGGAGTGGTACCGGCGTGGTTCTCCTTACCAAAGACTGAGACAGAACACCGTCTCTGACCGACAATACCCGAAACCACCCCGATATCCGTATTTTGGACATCTAGGACAGGTCCCTGTTCAACGTGTAATTCAATAAAAGCCTTAATATCCCTATTTTCGCTACAATACCCGATTGAGCCACTCATGGTATTTTCCTCATCATGGAAAATTACCACTTCTAGGGGATGAGTCAGAGAACCCTTCAATTTGTCGGCTGCCTCAATACCAGCCAAAACACCCAAAACACCGTCATACTTACCAGCCGTGGCCACGGTGTCTGTGTGAGAACCAGTGACAATGGCTGGACCTTCACCATCTATCCTACCAATGATATTTCCGAATTTGTCACGATGGACTCTCATCCCTGCATCGAACATATACCTCACACAGAGGTCTTTACCCGCAATGTCTTCGGGTGACCCAGCAGCACGACAGATGCCTTGGTCAGTTTGTCCAATTTTGGCTAATTCGTCAATCCTCTGTATCAAGTTCATAAGTCGCTGGGTTCAATCCACAATATTCATTAAAAGTGATTTTCATCTCTTTATCTGTCAATCCACAGTTACGTGCAGCTCGTGGGACATTCCATTTTGCCGTAAACAACATTTCCATGGATTTTCGGGTTTCTGGTCTCATGTAAAAAAGGTAATAGAGCTAAAAAATGCCAGGAATAATTTTTCCCGCGCATGGGTAATTATCGCGCGTTTTTGGTAGAGACAACGGGGTCACAATAGAATACCATGTCCTCGTCACATACAGTACGGACTAACTCCAGCACCTGCATGAAATCCTCCACGGTGTCACACTCTACCTTCTTTTCGTCTCCGTTACTACTGAACAGGACATAATAACGAGAGTTGATATCAACCAGGATACTAGTCAGATACTCGTCGTCCTCGTTGTCAACCAGATAGTCGTTGCGGTCGTAGGTCATAGGTCTTTTGATACCCCTGTATACTACACGATCAGGTCCCCTTTAGGAAGGGGAGTGTGACAGTTATAGATCTGTCGCATTCATGATGTCCTTATACTCTGATTTCTGAATAGTTTCATTGAAATTATTAGCGTTTGAGAACTGATCATCTGCATCACCAATATGACAACGATATGCCCAGATTGACAGGTTTAATTCATTTCTCTTTGTACGAACAGTGTTAGCCAATTCAATCTTCTTAGGGAAATCATTGTCACCAGCCAATTGAGACTCTGCATAATCTCTCATAGAGATAGCCGCATTCAAAGCTGCATTATCACAAGATGGGAGAGTTTCATAAAGTGTAAATGCCCAACTTATGTTTCCAATCACCTGGGTTTCGTCACCCTCTTCCGCATCATCACCAGTCAGTGGGAAAACAGGTTTCTCAGGAAATCCAATCCTGTAATAGATTTTACCTGCTCCGACCTTAGGTTCTTCTACTTCGACAATATCGTCAGGAAGTTGATCAGGATCAGGGAAACCTTCCAAGAATTTATTCCACTCTTGTACAGATTTTGGAACACCATTATTGACATACTTAATCTCTACACCAGCACCCTTCTGATCAAAATCTTGGATCTGAATTGTCTGTGGAACATACGGGCTCTTTGTTTTCTCAATGGCGTACTTATCATCAATCGTATCTGGGTTCTTAGAAAAATCAAAGGTCGTATATACACCATCACGATTAGGTGCCAGTGTATCCACGATCGCTGCATCCTGCACCGTGATCATAGGAACAATGTGAACCGTTGTACTTCCTGTGGCTACATTCACAATGTCACTATAAGATGAGAGATCCTTTGCAGTTGATCCAATACCAGTTACATAAGTTTGTTGTGTGGCAAAAGGAGTGGTTCCTTCAGTGGTGACCAGGTGTCCAGTTTCAATTCCTAGATTGAGATTTGTGGTGAGGAGAATGATCTCATTACTGTTGACAGCCATGGTACCAACACCTGTTGCCACAAACATGTCAGCAATATCTCTATCATATGGTTCACGATAGAGTTTCATACCGTGAAGGTTATCGGGTTGGAGATACGCGTCCCAGGCACTACCGTCACTGCTCAACTCACCACTATCTTCGTTCAGTGTCATAGTGACACGTTCAATCTGAGGAAGAGTACCAACTCCACTGGTGGGAGAATACCTCATCATCTGATCGGTGGTGTATCCAACAACAGCATTAGTTGCTGCAGTACCTGCTGGATTATTAACAAGTGGATATGTAACTGCTAACTTGGTACATCTAAGAGAGATGATAGTGTTTCTCTGACCACCTCCAGCTTCACCAGTGTCGATACCAACTACTCTCCAGAAGAGATCACTTCTACATCCAATAACATCAATTCTATTTGCATACTCTTGTTCTACCTTCTCAAGAGTATCATTTGTGTCTTCAATCTGTGTAAGAAGTACTTGATCAAGATTAGAGATAGCATCATCAAAGGCTCTCTTCTCGTTGTCGATGATGGTTATCTTTTCTTTTGCGTGATTCGATCTATTAATAGCGTCAGTACCAACACCAGCAAAGGCGTCAGTCATCTTCTGAGTATTGGTTATTACTTCTGCCATAACAAGTTTTATTTGTATTTATTCTAGAGTTCGAGCCATTGTGTAGGGTGAGTGCAACCTTGATGATAGTTTGCAAACTCCTCCCTGAGTGTCACTCTGACATCACCAGCTATCACAATCCTTTCATCTCTCTCCTCACCTTCTAATGTGTGGTGGTAGATGTTGGATGGGAACAGAAGGACGGTCCCTTCAGTTGGTGTGATAGTGTAGAAGTTACAATTATATTTGTTGTAACCTAGGAGTGTGTTTCTCTGGTCTGATGTCTCAAAGATACCACCAGTGTTCTCATTGATATTGTTTCTCTGACTGACACAGAACTTGTCTGACTTGTCAGAGGACTTCAAGTAATAAACAAAACTTATGTTTGCCTCATTATGATAGTGAGGATTAAGTTGTGGTATCTCCTTATTGTGGTATCCTACCCAAGACTTTGAGATAAAGTAACTCAGTTTGGTGTGATCAACGTTGAGTGTTTTATAGTAATCATCGATGTTCTTCTTCAGATCATCAAAGAACATCTCATACTTACAATTTGCATGAAGAAAGATCCTTCCTGAATACTCAGGACTTTCATTCTCATATCCATCAAACCAATACTGTTGGAGTTCCCAGGTATATTGTTTGAACTTCTCATGGCAATTGATATTCCCCTGATATATCACCAAGGGGAATACCTCATGGACCTTACCCATCAATTAAGTATTCACATTATATTCTGTATTATCACCTGGATAGTCTTTGATTGTTAAGCCTTCATAGACAGGGATGTTCTTCTCAACATCAAGTCTCTCACCGTAGATGACGTAACTACAGTTGATAGGACCACCGTCCTGGTTGTAAACACGGAAGGTCTTACCCCACTCAATCTCTTTGTAATACAGAGACTGGAATGAACCAATGGGTGTCAGATGAACAGTGATAGTATCAGGATCTACCAGACCATCCCAATAGTCAGGGAGGTTGATGATGTTTGTCTCACTCATCCTACCTCTGTAATATACATCAGCAGTAGGACCTTCAAGACAAACGTGTCTGACTCTCTTACCTTTTTCCTTTGGATGAGGAATGTCGAATGACTTCTTCGACATAGCGATACCAAATGTGGCATTCAGTGTCGTAGCATCTGACACATAGTCAATCATCTTCTCATAAGTCTCACCAAGAACTGGTGCAGAGTTCAGAGCGATAGAGAAGTTGTGGTCAACACCCAACTCAGACTTGAAACCTGTGAAGAGTTTGGCTGAGACATCTGAGGAGAATGCAGCAATCTCCTCTCTCAATGAGGACAGATTAAAATAAAGTGCCTCGATCAGGGTGACGGTTGACGCCTCAACGGTGAAGAATGAGGGACCACAGAACACAGTCACACCAACAGGACCGACAGGGTCACCGATGATGACATCAGTAGGAAGTGGTGGACCAAGACCTCTAACCTTGACGATCGAGATTGGAGGTGGGAGGGCATCAGGATTGATACATCTACTGATACAAACATTACTCTCACCAGGAGCGAAGATAGGAGAACCAACATCGAGTGGTCCTTCAATGAATGCGCTACCTCTGATCTCTGCAGGACCAATTCCTAGGTTGGCAGCAGGGGGTACTGCCATACCTGCAAATAGTCTCTTACCTACTTCTAAATCAGGTACCTTCATTGACTACTACCTCCAGTCTAGGAATGTCTTGTCTCTCACCAACGATGAAATAGTAACAGTTGATAGGAATACCAGGTCTTGACTCAAGTTTGACCTGATTGTCACTGACACCTTTCACTAGAACATCTTGAAAGGCACCAATGGGTGTGAGAGACACAGTAATAGAACCAGGTCTGACTAACTCAACCCACTCAGGTGGAAGGTTGATGACCTTCTTGTTCTTCACTCTACCTCTACAATATACAGAGTTCTCTGGTCCATCAAGAGAACCATAGACTAAACTCTTACCTTCTTCAATAGGATGTGGAATGTTCATGCAACGAATGCGTTAATCTTGTTTCTGATTTCCCAGGCTGTACCAAGTACACCTGAAACTGGGTTCTTAGATCCCTTGACCGACGTAGCACCATCTGCCATGTCAATAAACCCACCGTATATATTAGTGACTGTTGTACCGGCAACCTCAACAGATTTTTCTGAAAAGAACTTGGCTGATGCCTTTGCCTTACAGTCAATGACCTGACCATTCATGATACAGGCATCATTGGCGTCAATGACAACATTACCTCTCTTACCATCAGCACCATTGGCTCTGATGTCAACATCAATAGCTTCAATTCTCACACGACCATTGGCTGCACGAATGACAATGTCACCATTCTCTGCATCAAGAAAGATACCAGGTTGTTCATCAGGTACACCCTCACCGTGTTTGACTTGGAATGATCCAGGACCACGGAAGGTGGTACTGTGTTTCCTGAAGTCCTCACCACCAGGACCATCCATTGTCATGTAGTGTTTGTGAGTGAAACCACTCCTCAACATACAAGCAGAGACTACATTGTCAACATGGATGTGGCCAAACTTAAGTTCTCCTTCAGCCACACCATATCTAACCATATGGTAATTAAGAGTCTTTCCCATTAAACCTTACCTACACAATTGATAACGGAGACAATCTTATCTTGGAGAGTTGGATCTCTATCGAGGTCATCTACACCTACTCTATCTATACAGAACTTAGGAATGATATTAGCTCCAAATCCTGTCTCAGTTTTGATGAATACTCTAGGTCTCTCAGTGAAACCTTCACCACCAGCCGTGACTTTGATGGAGATCAGTCTTCCAAAGTTATCGAACCTTGGTACTGCTGTCGCACCCATACTAGGTTCGATTACAATCTCATCATCAGGACCATAGTCCATACCACTCTCATCAACAATCAACTCACACAGATAGAGAATGACAGGGTAACTATCTGTTGAGGGATACAGACCCTCAAGTCCTGGATCGACATTAGGAATTGGTGAGGTGAGAGTTCCACCGTTAGGTGCCAACGTAGGAACACAAGGAAGAACTTCAATCATGTTACCATTTGGTTCGATAATGTCTGCAGATGGCCCATTACAAGGTGTTTTGACTATACCATTTGTAGGAATACCGACAGTGGTACCAGGAGGAACTGGTGGATAGTAATCTGTTGTTCCATCACCAGGATCACCAGTAATGACCGTGTATCCAGGTGGTGCCCAGGTAGCACCATCACCACCCAATCCACCATTAGGACCAGAGAGATAATCGTAACCAGAGTTGACAACAATCAAGTCAACGATACCCTTGGTAGGAACCTCAGGAGGAATTGGAAGAACAGGAAGAGCATCAGCAGTAAAGGTGAACAGGACAACGTTGTCACTATTCGCGTTGACTTCTTTAAATACACCTCTGTTCGGATAGACCTGAAGGTCTCTGGGTCCTGCACTTCCTAGATTGAAGTCACCAGGTTCAGCTTTACCAACAGCACCACTTAAGGTATCGATGTAGTCACACCAGATTCCATTACCTTGTTGAAGTGCAGGAAGATCTGATTGAGTTGGATAGTCACCAAAGGTGGCCTCAGCACCACCAGCATTTGCTTGTTGAAGACCATCAGTAATTCTGATCTTGATGTTACCTGGGTCATCTGGACTCCATCCTTGTTCAAGTGCAATATCAAACCTTCTTCTATCAGGTACTCTAAAGGTTGTGGCTGTAACGATGTAATCTCTATTTGGATAGAGACAAGCTGTCACAGTCTCTCCTGCCTGATTGATATCGAACGAGAATGATGTTTCCCCTTTGAAATTTGGTGCTGGACCAGCCAATTCAAATGTAAGTTTGATTGGTGCCGTATCCTCAGTAGCAGATTTCCTGACTGTAAATTCAACATTACGACATGACTCTACAGGTTCACCAGGAAGACCAGATTGTGTTCTGATTGGGTTACCTACTTGTTGATTTTCATCACCAGGTCTACCCGTTGTAGGAGTAGGAAGATACTGTGACTGACCAGTCAGAGGATTGACTGCCAGAATTGAACCATCAGTTGGGTTAGTTGTATACTGACCAGTCTTAGGATCAACGTACAGGTTTTGTGATGTAGTTGGTCTAGCGGTACCAATACCCGCAGGAATGACACTACCATCAGGTAAAGTGACTTGACCTTGTGTACCAATAAGGAACCCATTGTCATCAAGACCAGGATTCACCGTGGGAAGACCTGTGAATGGATCAATACCAGGTTGATATCCCTCTTCAGGTATTGGTTGAACATCACCAAACACAGGTTTGATGATTGCACCCTTACCAATTCCACAATCGTCATAGACTTTCAGGTATGACTGACCTTCAACAAATCCAATACCAGCACTAATGATGTCTCCTGCTAAGATCTCACCAGCGGCAGAGACAACGAGATTGATTTCTGCACCTCTTCCCTCACCGATATATTCAACAGTTGGTGCACCACATTCTCTGGGGCCCATCAAATCACCACATCTACCACTACTGGCCAACACACCAGTGAAATCAATATCTCCAAGACTGGTGATACTATCAACTGCACCTGTTGCAGCGTTTGCAACACCTTGTACTGAACTACCTACATCCTTGACCTTACCCAACATACTCTGAATGTTGGACTTACCACCCTTACTACCAGGACCACTGAGGATACTCCACTCATTTACCTTGGGACACTCAGTGTCAGCCATACCACCACAAGTCAGGAAGGAGATAAGATCCTCAACGAATCCCATCACATCACCAATCAAACCACTTACAGCACCAGTGATAGAGTCAATAGAACCCATCACATCATTGATGGCGTTGGTCACCAAACCAGTGACATTACCAAAGGTTGTGGCCATGAAGTCTTCAACAAAACACCTGGGTACATTGACCAACTTTGTAGGTGAACCAAGACCAGGAACTGCATCCTCAACCTTTCCTACGATGTCACTAATGAAACCACCCACCATACCAGGTAGTTCATTGATCAGATTTCTGATGATACAAACGATGGCATCACTAGCAGCACTAGTGGCGATGTTGAGTGTCTCTCTCAAGTCTGGCATGACCAGACTGAAACTCAGTTTGGCTGTGCCGAGAATCTTCTTGAGAATAAACTTCTCCATCTCAGTGAAGACCCACTTCAATGCACCAGCGATCTTACCCGTGACCTTACTGATGGCATTCTGAATGTATCTCTGAACATCAGCAACCCCTGCGGATAGAGCACCCCTTGCATCATGTATCAACTGATTGAATGCATGAATCTCATTCATTACATTCATCATCACTCTCTGAACGTCTCCCATCGGAGACTTCTCACATTCAGATGTCTGTGACAATGGTTCTGGTGGTTCTTCATCAGACTTCACATCATTCAGTGGTTGAATAGATGTGTTACCTTGTGCTGATGATGTGTATTGATCGTTGGTTGGTTGACTACCCTGAGCATTATCTTGTGTTTCAACTGTGCCAGCGTTACCACTCTTCACCTGAAGTGTGGATCTCTGTTGTCCCATCACCTCATCATTTTGAGGGTAACCATCAAAGGGAATGAAACGAGTCGGGGTGACATTCTTCATCACCGCGTTGTAATCATTGTGACCCAACACACCCATGATGACAGGGAGTTGTGCATCCTCCCCGTCCATGAAGAAACCAAAGACGAATGTACCCTGTGTCAGGTTGGCACTTTGTGACGAACCTCTACCACCACCACCGGCAGTGACAGGGTACATGACGTATGCCCAAGGAAGTTCTTCATCAGGAATATCATCTGCATTAGCAGTGTGATAACCCATGATACGGACACGATATCTCTCACCGAATCCCTTCTGTTCTGAGTTAGTGGTATCAATAGAACCAGATTTGTTCTCTCTCCATGATTCCTCAGGTGGAATCTGTCCTACCCACCATTGGAAACCATCCCTTCCTACGAAGTGTCTTTTGAAAAGTCCTTGTTCAATCATCAGAATCCACCCTTCTTACCGTATGAATCCCTAACAAGACCAAGACTTGTGTAACTATCACTTGGAGTCACTCTATGACAGACGTGTGCTACCATATATATCCCTCCACTTTCGGGGTTTGAATTGTCTGGATTACCCTCAGAAAGTTCTGGAAAACTACACTCAACCAAATCACCTGCCTTGATATTAAAGTTGGCTGGGATAGTAATTTGAGTCTTGACTGTGAAGAGTTGGTTATATCTCATGATACTTTGAACTTGTGAGTCTTCAACCTTGAAGTTACCCTCGTCCTTTTCCTCTTCCCAGTTCTCAAGTTGTGAGTTACCAGTGCCCTTAGGATTGACACCGATGTCAAGAATGTGTGTCATGAATCTAGATGGTGTCTGTGTGAATTCCTTGGCTACAAAGTTGTATTGGTCACCCGTACCACCAGCTGTCTTTACTTTTCCTTCTTGTTCAGTGATATTATATGTTACCTCACGATA
>CEPG01015609.1_pt1 | contig 19877 bp, 14 predicted proteins | sample 530551 | NCBI WGS metagenome assembly CEPG01 (sample SAMEA2620384, study PRJEB7988) | marine metagenome | biome: marine biome (ENVO:00000447); feature: surface water layer (ENVO:00002042); material: "saline water (ENVO:00002010), including plankton (ENVO:xxxxxxxx)" | depth 5 m | reverse complement strand
GTAGTTGTACCTACACCAACTTTGCCATCAGACTTAACTGTTAACTTTGCAGAATTATTTATACCTAATGAAACTGATTGTCCAGTTGGTGCATTAATTACTGTTGACCCAGTTGGTGCTTGTTTTACTGCATAATTATAACCAGTAGCATAATCAAAATGACTAAGGTACATATAATCAGTAACTGCACTAAAAAGTTTTGCCCTACCTAATATTGTTAAAGCATTTGTATCAGGTGCTACTGATAAAGCACCAGCTGGGGAAGAAGTCTGAATTCCAACCTTGCCAGTGTTGCCTATAAAAAACTGTACGTTACTACCATCAGGTTTAAATTGCATTGTATTATTTACTGACCTTATAGAAGATGTTGTGCCATTAGTTGTATCGCCTAACCTTAATTGGTCTACAGTTTGTGCAGTTGCAAAATAACCAGTACTTCTTACATCAAGACCATATACTGGCGAGGTTGTGCCTATGCCAATTAAACCATCTCCAGCAATTGTCATTCTTGTTGTATTATTAGTTGCTAAATGAAGAGGTATATTTCCATAAGTACCAAGTTGTACATTTGCACCAGCAAAAAGAAATCCCCTTAATGTAGAATTTTGATATAAATCGTTTTGACCTTGAAAAGATGTTCTGCCAGTTGTAGGTCTTGTGCTACTTCCAAAATTAAAATAAGCACTACCATTAACATCTAAATCTGTTGCTGGAGAAGTTGTCCCAATTCCAACATACCCAGTAGTATCTGCTATAACTACTTTATCAGTACCAGCTTGTTGAAATCTATGTGAAAATCCACCACTGCTACCTAATGCATTTAAATATAAACCATTACCACTAGCTGACCTAAATGTTGAAGTAGCAGTAATAATACCATTTACATGAAATATACTTGAAGGACTAGTAGTTGCTACTCCTACATTACCATTTGAACCATTAACAAAAATTCTGTTTTGATAACTTGCAGTTCCTATACCTATGCTATTTGTACCATGTTTAGGGTATATACTAATGTCCCCGCCACCAGTAGTACCAAGTCTATAATTTCTTACTTGTATATCAAATGTACCAGCACCCGCTGAATGTGCAATATCAGTTGGTAAACCAACAGAACCAGCATTTACATAAAATCCTTGATTGTGACCATCTCCCTTTACATCAAGAAAACCTCTAGCAGAAGTTGTGGTATCTGTACCCATTTTAATTTTACCATCAGTTTGGATACTCATTCTTTGTGTATGTGTGCTAGTACTATGAGTTCTAGTTTGGAATATTAAACCTTGGTCTGCACCAGTTTTAAAACTTTTTATTGCTAAATATTCATAATCACTTCCAACTGTTCTAAATCCAAAACCACCAGTTCCTGAACCAGCTATGTAGCTAAAATCAGACATATTGGTTTCTATTTTTTTGCTTGTAGAACTATGAAGAAGGGATATAGTTCCATGAGTTCCACCAAAGGAATTATTACCAGAACTATTAAAAGCATGACCAAGATTAGCTTGGTATTTTAAATAATAACTATCTCTATATATTTCGTGAGTACCACCACCAGGAAAACTTATTTTACTACTTGTTCCAAGAGATAAATATAAATGCCCATAAGATTCAGTATTCATATTCAAGCTTGAAGAACCAAGTGATATTTTATCATGCGCTCCATCTACTTGAAACTTTACTCCAGCACCATGGTCATTAAACCTAAATCCTCTTGTAGATGTAATATCTAAAAATTCACTTGTAGTACGAGGACCTTTATAAGCATCATAATAAGTATCACCACTTGTTACTTTTATATTTCCACTTACATGAAGTGCTTCACTAGGTGATGAGGTCCCAACGCCAAGCTTACTTGTAACGCTTACAACACCGCTGGAATCTTCTGCAATTATTTTTTTAAATGTAGGCATTAAGGATTATCCGTTCTTTGTCATTTCCTTTTCGAGGTTACCAGCTAATCGTTCTAATAGCTTACCAAAGGCTATAGAATGTTCACCCTTAATGGTGGCCTGATTCATAACTTGTACTATTAGATTTAATTGATTGGCATCTAATTCAACTTTCAAGATTACTCCTATGCATTTTTCCCAGTTTTGTGATTACAGCATAGGCTTGTTCAATTTCCGTTCCCTCGAAATTACTTCTCTTAATTAATCTTAATAAAAAGTCAGTATCCCGAACATCTAACCTATGAACTATAGGCTGTTGAGGTTCGGGAATATTATCCGACCTTTTCTTCACTATCTTAGACACCTACTTAAGCAGTTCTAACGTATGCCACCCCACCAGCTACCTGGAATCCACCAACTGGTACTGATGTGTCTGTTGTGTCTAATGTTGCTTTTACAGACTGCAATGCAATCCTGGTCCCACTAGATGGTAAGGCCGCTGAACTATTACTTCCAACAACCCAGGCACCTTCTGATGAATCATACCAAAAACAAGCATTATCTCCTGACGAACCTTGTTCAACAACGATTCCAGCATCAACAGCTGTACCAGTTAAATCACTGTTAAGTACTAAGGTATTATCTGCAATTTCTAATGTTTCTGTGTTAGTAGTAATGGTTGTTCCACTTACTGTTAAGTCTCCACCAACTGTTACATTACCAGTAAAAGAAGGACTTGCTAAAGGTGCTTTTGCATTAAGCTGAGTTTGAATATTAGATGTAACTCCATCAACATAATTTAGTTCGGCAGTTGTTGCTGTTACTCCATCTAATAAATTTAATTCTGTTGCAGTAGCTGTAACACCATCAAGAATATTCAATTCAGCAGTTGTAGATGTTACCCCATCAAGAATATTTAATTCTGATGCAGTAGCAGTTACTCCATCTAAGATATTTATTTCATCTTTAGTTGCTGTTACTCCATCAAGAATATTTAATTCAGCGGCAGTAGATGTAACTTGAGTACCATTTAAATGAAAATGTACAGTTCTTACACTTCTTGTATGAATATCATCCCAAACATTACTAGCACCACCTAATTGAACACTTCTATTTGCAGTTGGTTGTAATATATCTTTGTTAGCAGAATCATCACCACTACTTATAAATTCCATAGTATCTGTATCATCATCGATACCAAACAATATTTTACCTTCAGCTGGTGAGCCATCAAATTCAAATTTAATTCTAGGTTTTTGGTCACTTACACCTATTAATAATGCATTGTTTGTAAGTTCAGTTACATTGCTAATAGTATTGTCAAGATTTATTGTTACATCACCACTAGCACCGCCACCATTTAAACCAGTTCCAGCACCTACAGTTGTTATATCTCCTGATTGTGCATCAGCCCAACTAAATGTACCATCACCATCTGATTGTAAAACTTGGCCTGAAGTTCCATTTGCACCAAGTCCAGCTAAGTGTACTGGGTCTACTGCGCCATCTGCAATTTCTGCTGAATTAACCGCATCATCAGCCATCTTTGCATTTGTTACTGCATTTGATGCTAATGCTGTAGCATCTACAACTCCCGATGCTAAACTAGTTGATAATGCTACTGCACCACTTCCATTAAAGCTTACTGCACTAGCAGTGACATCACCAGTAATACTAAAGTTTCTTGCTGTTGTTAATGTGGCACTAGAACCAGTTGTGCTTTGCGCTATAGTATCAGCACTTGTTTCTGTAACCACCTTTTTAAATGTTGCCATTTGTTACTCCTTATTATCTTGATGGTTTATGGTATAGCCACAAAAACCTGACCATCTTTGTTTACAATATCCCCATCCGTTGGGCTAGATGGTAATGTTGAAACACTTTTTAATTTCAATGTACCATCATTTTTTGCTTCCAAACCATTGTCAGCATCTAAAATCAATGTTCCATTTGGTCCATTAATTTCAATTTTTTCTTTCATTATTACTGGTCTAAGTAGATTTAATCTTGCGCCATTTGTGGCATCGTAATTAATTCTAGCTACGTTAACCTGGCTATCATTTGTTTGGTCCCTTAAACTCAACATATCTGCCTTTATATCATCAGCTGTAATATCATCTATAGTTAAATCACCAGTTACAGATAAATCACCAGTAATAGATAAATTTCCATTCAAGCTATTTATCTCTAAGGTCCCAGCGGTCAACTCCCCAGTTACTGTTAAATCACCAGTGACTGTTGTATCTCCAGTTATTGTTGTAGTACCAATTATATCTAATGTGTCTGTACCTAGATATAAAGGACTGCCAACTCCTTCACCATCAAAAACACGCTTAGCTGTAGATTCCAAACCCTGATTAGGTGTGCTACTGGCTACAGTCAATAAATCTTTATATGTTTCCGCTGGTGTTTTATTTAATAATGATGCCATAATTACTCCGAATTTTTAATAATATGCAGAAGTATTAAACATATTTAAGCGTTATTTTTCATATTCATCTTGATTCCTAAGAAACCTATCCACCCTATTATTTATAGCATCTTCTTGTTCTTGGGTTAATTGTGGGTTTTTATCAAGATAAGATTCAGCATATCTAACAAGCTTATTTACTTCAGCCTCTGTATAATTTTTTCTCTTAGAATTCTTAAACATGTTAAACATATATTCCAGTTCTGAATTCTTTCTAAACTCACCAAAAAAGTTTCTTATTAAAGGAACTTCATCTACTTTAAGATTATTTTTATATAAATCAATTGGTGCGCTAATTAATCTTGCTACACTTTTACCTAATCCACCAGATAGATATTGAGTAAAGTATTCCAAAGTTTCAGGGCTTACATCCCCAAATCCATCTAAAGGACCATGTTCAGCACCGACAATCTCACCATCTTCATCATATATAAATTTATTTCCAGTCAAAGCATACCAAAATTCAGCAGATTCTTTATATACGGCTGGTGTGTTATCCCATGCTAGTTGTACATCAGCTGGTGCCTCCTGATATACTTCTGGATATATTGGGCCACCATAAAAATTTTTATTAGCACCTAACTGTATAAATGGCTTTACAATTGTAGGTGATATCATTTGTTCTATAGGTGAATCCCCTAATGGATTAAATGAAGCATTTATAGCTGTTAACAGCCTAAATAACTGGTCTGATTTATCGATTGGCTGTCCACTATGTGCGGCCCATGCAAAGTCTCCAGTAATGTTACCTACAACTTTAAATACATTAAATCCATATGGTAATCTAAATTTTAGATACTTATCACCTTCACCATATTTTGCTACGAAATAATTATCTTTTACAAAATTACCTAACTTATCATATTCTTCATTATCGTCAGCCATGTGATTTACAAAAGATTCCATAAATCCCATTGCTACTAATGTGGCTACAGCTTGTTGTGCTTTTTTAGATTTCCCTACAACTGTCATTATTCTGTAACTACCTTGCAATCCAGCATTAGCAAATAACCATAAACTATTTATTAATGGTCCCCATTCACCTTTTCTATTAAAGTTTATGGTTACATTCTTTGCCGCTGATGCCGCTTTTGCATCTGAATAACCAGCATCTATCATAGCTTTAAATAATGTAAGTCTTACAGAAGATTCTGTTGCTTCGTTTAATGACTCAACAAATCCTAATATATTTTTACCAGCATCTTTAATTGTGTTCTTGTCTTGACCTACTTTATTTAAACTCTTTTCTAATCCATCTAATTTTTGTTCTATGCTTTGTATATCAAAAAATCCAGTTTTACCACCAGCAAGTCTCATTCTATTGTATAAGTCACCCCACTCAGAATCAACTTCATCATTTTGAACAATATCATAAACAGCTTTCCAACTATTTTTTAAGTTTGTGGGAGACAAAGCCTGACTTCTTATTTCACTACCTTGTTCAGCACTTATATTGATACCAGCTGTTTGAATGTCTCTGACAAAATTTGAAAATATGAATTCTACATTATATATAGTATTTACATATCTTAGGTATGTGTTAAAATTATTTAAAATAGGTATAGCTTTTGATACGCCTATACCTCGTAATGCTTTTGCTATTCTAGTACCTTTTGGTCCCTTGAAAATGATTCTCTTAGTTTTACCATCTACTTTAACATTTAAAACATTATCCTGGTTTACTTTATTACCTTCACTATCTTTTGCAGATAATGGTGTCATATATTCAATTTCACCATTGTCATTATAAACTGGCTTATGACTAATACCTTTAACTTCAAATGCATCACTTGGATACGCCTGGACCAAAGCTAATACTTTTTTATTTACCTCATTCTTTTCCGCTCTAATTATAGCACTATGCATTCTTTCAGCCGCACTAACAATAATATTCTTGACTGGCTTTTTACTACCTTTCGCTCTAGCATATTCTCTACCGCCAAAAATATTAAAACCCTTGCCTTTATCCATGCCTAAATAACCGCTTGAATTCACTAAATTATCAGTATCATCCATCTCTCTAAATAATGGCACATAATTTTTAAATACTCCATCTTTCAGACTATCATAATCCTTTTGACTTAATAAACCAGCATCTAATCTTACCTTTAGTTCTGGTTCAATAAATATTTGCCTAAACTCTTTAGTGTACGCTCTTAAATTTTTTAAGCCATACTTTTTATTTAGTTCAGCTTTTATTCTTTTAGCTTCGCTATTTGACATACCACTACCACCATCTTTATATTTAGATTTAGGTAATCCAGCTATGTAAGCATTTCTTTCTGCGGCATGTTGGGCATGTAAATACCTACTAAAATCATCAATAGATATACCAACATTTTTTATTAGTCTATTTACAAAACTATCCTGTTTATGACCATTAATAGCTATGTCATTAAAATCAGATATTCTTTCTGGCATTCTACCAACAGCTAATTCTGCGGCTAATGCAACATCTCGCTCTTCAGTGACTTTATTATTCTCTAAAAATTGACTTTCAATATCCTCTTGCCAGGTTATTATAGGCGTAAGGGCATCAATAATCTTTCTTCTTACAACACCAGAAATACTTTCATCTGATAATTCTAATGGGGCGTTTTTTGTAGCCGACTTTATTTGTGCGGCTAAATTAGGATTGGGTCCTAGCTGGTAGGTTAACTGGTCTTGCTTGGCTTTCTTTTCAAGCGCTTCTCGAATTTGTTGTTCAACTTGAGGTCCATAATGATTGTCGAGCCTTTTTTGTATATCGGGTCCGAAGCTGTCGGAGAGTTTATTACGATACCGCTGTCCAGCACTATCTTTTTTCCAGTTGTTGTTTGTTCTTTCATAATTTATCCCTAGTTCATCTAAATTTAACTCCATCCCAACTTCTTTCATAACCCTTTTTATTGCTGAAGTTAGCTGGGTGCTATAGTTATTTATATCTACGCGCTTAACATTTGTAGGTATCATAAGAGCGCCATCATCAAAATATACTGATGGCATAAATTTTTTCGGTAACTCATCTTCTAAAATTGCTATAACAGCATCTTTATTAGCTTGTGTATCTAAATTAGGATGGCTTAAGCGTAAACCTAACATAGCACTATTTGGATTAGTTCTAGAATAGGCTACATTTTCTTTCTGTGTAATAAGCCCAATAGAATGCATTAAGCCTTTTACTGCTTGAGAACTGCCACGAACTTTAATATTTCTTCCATCAGTTTTTATAACTTTTAGGCCCATCTCTTTAGCTAGTTTTTTAATTGGCCCATTCAATATCTTCTTATTTAATGATTCTTTTTGCCTTGGTCTGAGTCTTTCAAATGCATCACCATACTGCCTATACAAAGGACTATTTTTGTCCATGTCTAGCTTAAAAGATATTTGCGGCTTTATTAATTCCATTGCATCTGGTATTGACTGCCCATCAGAAGTTTCTGACATTCTAGCTATAGCTGTCCAACCAATAGCCTGGACCTGATGTGGCTTTAGGTTACCACCTAAATATCCCATCTCATTTAATTTATCAGTCAACTCATTCATATAACGACTAGCATATTCATACTGAGTTTCTGAAGGACCAGCACCTTCCTGGTCAATAACTAACCCCTTCAAATCATTTTTATTTACAGCTAGTCTTTTTAAAATATTCATTAGCTTTCCGTCTATAAAACCAGCATCTCTAAATGTATGCCTATCAATAGCAACTGGCGCTAATCCAAATGGGTCATCCATCATTACAGTTCTTGTAGACTTGCCTAATGCACTATCTAAAAAGTCATATAGTTTTGCCCCAGCACCTTTCACTACTCTTTTACCTTTTAAGGCTGATTTTATGTTTGTAGCAACGGATTCAGTTCCAGGTGTTTTAAATGATGGCAGTGCGGCTTTTAATTGTTCACCAGCTAAGAATGTATTAGACAATGCTTGTAATGGACTAGCCTGGACATTACCAAGTAACCATGCAACCATATAATTAACTGCATCCTTTTCTCCAAACTCTTCAACAAAACTAGGATATGCTTCTTCATACCATACAGCGGCTTTCATCACCTCTTCATCATTTAAAGTGCTTTCTACTTGACGTATCCAATCTTCTGGGGTTTTATTTCTACCCAAAATCATTACACCGCCATTTTTAAGTTTTACCTCTACTCTTTTATTGATTTGTTGACCTACACCCCTGGCTCTTTTCTTAGCCTTAGATACTCTATTAGCCTTATCCTCATCTCCAACAACATCAGGATATAAACCAACAGCTTTTTCAACAACAGATGATTCTAACTGAAATGTTATATCATTGTTTCTAGGGTCAAATGTTCCTCTGTTAAATTGTGATTTTATTTGATTGGGTTCAAAAGCAACTACATGCATTGCTGGACCCATAATAGGGCTAAACATGCCTGAGTATCTATCATGTGCATTGTTTAATACTATACCATCAAATCCAGCCGCTTCAATAACTCTTCTGATAAACTCATTACCCATTAGCTTACCATCTTCATTTTCAATATCTGCTACAATATCAGAATCTTTCATTATCTTCATAAATTCTGACCCAGTTAATGACATATCAACTGCACTATTGAAAATCAACTGTTGTATTTCGCGAACAGAATCTTCATCATATCTATAATTTAAATCAGCAAAGATGTCTGGTATTGCATCTATCATATCTACTACTGGACCAGTTTCATCTATTACCTCTCCAGTCTCTTCATCTAATTCATATTCATACTCTAAATATGTATCTGGTGTTATATCACCATCTTTAGAACCTAATACAAATGGATTCTGTATGGATAAATACACTGGCATAACATTGCCTTTATTTTCCATAAACTCATCCATTATAAATTTATCGTATATCTGGTCTTGTCTCGCTGACCTACCATACTTATCTCCAAATAAATCTTGTGCAGATTTTTGACTTTTAATTAATAAATCTGGACTTCCTTCTGTTGCATAACTACGATTGACATCATTTATATTGCTAGAGAAATAAAATCCACTACCAAAATCTGATTCATGAAATGTTTCAGCTATATCAAATGTTTGAAAGTTTCTTGTTGTACCATGGAACATTCTTAATGGTGCGCTAGTGTCATCATCCCTAGTTATTTTAGAGTCTTTAAACCAGTTGCGAAATTCTGGTGTGTCTATACTTGGTTGTAATTCTTTATTACGAGTGTTATGCCAATTCTGGAAATTGGGGTCATCATCTAACCTATCTAGTAGCTGATAGGATTTTGGGGCTTTAGGATTCTTTTTAGTTGGTGGTGGATTCTGAAATTGTTCCAAATAGTCTTCACCATACAAAGCAATATCTTCATCAACCATTCTACCAAATTCTTCATTAACTTCAATTCCTTCCGTTGGTCCGCGCATCTTATCAAAAACTAGCGTTCCATCGCTCATTTGGCCCATTTTTTCTATAAATTCGCTAGAAATGTCCTCTGGAATGTAAATTGCATCCTGAAATTCTTTCGATATCGTTTTAAAGCCGCCTATGGTGTATAAAATCGCATCTGAGAATAACTCAAGGTTACCATCGCCTTCCTCTGTAAAACGAAGATTATACCCTATTTCTGAAGCAAGTTTTCTGACGGACCTTGCCCAAATTTCGATTTTATCCGCTAAGGCTTTTTCTTCGGCGTTTTTTGAGTTTCTAAGCTGTTTGAGTCTTGCTTCGACTGCTTCTTCAAGAAGTGTGCTTCTATCCGCTCTGCTGGTGAGCGATATATTGCCTTGAATATCATTCGTGCCTCTTGCAGTGACTGCGAATTGTCTTTCTCCATCTTTGGATTCGACTTCTGAGAATCCATTGCTTTCTGGGTCATAACCTAACTCCCTTATTCTACTTTCTGAAAAAACTCTATCCCCATTGTCATCTGCATCGTATTCTATATTTAATGGGTTTGCTTCATCATCGTTGATTTCTTTTGCTGTTGTCTCTATTGTTATAGCATCTCTTTGCTGTACTTCAGCATCTACTTCATCATCTCCTGGGTTCATATCTTCGTTGGTAGCCATGATGCCATTGACTACGCTTTGCGCTGTAGATGGTCCATATTCCGCAGTAACATCTACTGCCATCCTTCCACCTTGTATTGGTAGTAAACCAGCGGCTGTTTGTTTTGCAGTCTCCCATGCTTCATCTACCATACTTTGCCAGGTCCTTGTAGGTACACCTTCTAGTACAGCACCTACTTCTGTTGTTAGGAATTCTATACCTAACTGCAATTCTTCTTCTGCTATTTGTGTTGCCCAATCCTTTCCATATTGTTGTACCCACTTTCCAACTAAATCACTAGTAGACTTTGCTATAACATCATTAGCTTTTTTCTGTAAAGACTTAGGTATAACTTTACCAATCTGTGCTTGTTCTACTAAACCATAAAATAATCCACCAGTGTTAGCAAGTAAACTAGCTGTTCTTGGGTCCACATCTCTACTTAACATATTTTTAAGCATGTTTCCAGCGCCTTGTCTGGAAAAATAAAAACTACTACCTACAGCAAATCCAGTAGCGCCGCTCATAGGTACAGTTACTATTTCTTCTGGAAGTACTGCTTGTGGTCCCATTTGACCAACTATTGCCGCTCCAGTCATACCAGCCGCCGCTCCTGGTATACCAGCTTCAAATCCTTTTGACATAGAACCAGCTAATTGACCAGATGCCCTAGCTACATACTCTAAAAAGTTATCAGCCTCAATTGGGTCATTTTGCGCTATTGCCTCATACTGACTATATGCTTTTTTCAAATCTTCAAAATCTTGGCTACCAGGCACATTATGAAATGAATCATAAAAAGCTACATCAAAATCTGCGGCTTTCCTGGACCTCTTAAAAGACTTCTTAAATGTACCAATAATACCTAAATCTGGTTTTGTAGATACTGGCTTTTTCTGTTCTTCTTTCTGCGCTTCCATCGCATCGAAGATTCTTTTGTTATCAAAACCATCTTTGCGAAGTTTTTGTATCTGATTTAGTTCTTTAGGCGTTTTAAACTTATCCTCTGGTTCAACAGCAAAATTAGGGTCATCACCTAATTCTAAAATTTTATCAACTATAGTTTGATTAGACGTATCTGTAGTATCCTTGCTGGGCTGTATAGGACCAGACTTATTATGATAATATTGTCGTAAAAAATCTAAATCAGACATACTATTGGTTCATACTTTTAATAAATGCATCGTATTCAGCTTTTAAACCAGCGCGTGTAAATTCGGCTTCAACTTTATCCATATCTCTATTGTACTTTCTTACAGCCGCTAATACTAATTCTTCCATATCAAATCTTAATTCTCTATCTCTCTTCTGAATAGCTAATCGTTTTTTTTCTGTCAACTCTTTAAGTTCTGCTTCTTTTGCTTTTATATCTTTTCTTCGTAATGTTTTAACATTTGTATCAGCCATACTTGGGCGTTTTAGTGCCTCGTATTTAGCATCTAACCCATCTATTTGTCTTTGTATGTTATTTATCTCATCATTACTTTGTGCTAGTTTGCGCTTGTATGGAACAAACTCTAATTTTATCTTGTCTCTTTCACTCTGAACTTTATCTATTTTTTTCTTTTCTGCTTTAGCTACTGACTCTTCTTCTTTTTTCGCTTTATCTGCAATTCTTTCCTTCCAATCGGATTGAGTTTTAAGGTTGTCTTTAGTTCTTTTATCTTGTCTAGCCTTACCTTCTTGAAATTTTTGTGCATCTGTTTTTTCTTTGACTTTAGCCTCATTCAATAACTTAGCCTTTTGTTCTGGACTAAGCTGTCTCCATAAATCAAACCTAGCCTTATCTTCACCTGGGTCAGGCATTTCTGTTTGACCTATATTTGTCTCTACATTACCAGAACTACCTCTATTAACTTTAGTAGAGGCCCTCAATAAACTATCCATATAACCTTGTGCCATAATTAAATCCTATCGAGTTAAAATATCATAATTCCTAATTATCCAGTCTAACAGACTAGCTTTCTTTTCTTTGGCCATTTTCGTTTTTTCTTCAGGCTTTGTACTTTTTTCATCTTTATCAGATGTACCAAATAAATATTCATCTAGCGCTGTTGTTCTTGCTTGGTCAAAATAACCATCTATACCAGTTGATGCCGCATCAAAGAAATCATCAGTAATGCTGTCACCTCTTTGCAACCTAGCTAATGCATTATTATAATCAATATTTTCTATACCCTGACCAATTCTAGCCGCTTCCTCTAAACCTTTTACCTTGCTTTGTTCATTTGCTTGTGCAATCTCTTTTGCTATCCTAGCAAGTTGTAAAGTTGTTTGACCGCCTTGTTTAAGCATTTGTTCTGCTGGTATACCACTATTTTCCAAGCCTTGTTTTATAGCTAAGTTTCTGATATTTTGGTTACCCTCTTTTTGAGTTTGCTTAATATCTGAAATAACTTCATTCTTTACATTATTACCATAAAGACCTTCTTTTCCAATCTGCCTTTGCTTATTTAATAATGCAGTGGTATCGCTTGATACTTTTTGTTGTGGGGCTGGTCTGAAAAGCTTACTTAAACCTTTCATTACACCAGGGGCCGCCGCTAATAATCCTCTTGTATATGCATCCATACTTAACTCACTTTCGTTCCAGTAAACATAAATGTGTTACCTTCATTATCCTTAAAATATATTCGTGACTGGTCACTAGTTGGTTCACTTGGTCCAATCTGACCTTTTTTAATTGTAGTAAAAACAAACTGACCTGGTTTAATATCATTTGATTTTACCTCTCCAGTTGTTACCCTAGTCTTAGTTTCTTTTCTTCTAGTTTGAGTGACTTGCTGTACACCCTTGTCAGTTTTTTCATCTGCAAATCTTATTCTAGCCATCTATTTCTATCTCCAATTTTCTTATAACTACATCCTGATTATCATTTTGAGTTTGTAACTCAATTGATAATGCCTTAGCCCTGGCTCCTACAGATGGCCTTCTACTAACTATTTTACTCCCACTACTATTTGCTGGAAAATCAATAGAAAACAATGCTGTGCCAGTTAGTTCTCCATCCGCATATCCCTTGCATGTAATAATACTGCCACTATCATAATGGAGATTTATTCTCCTAATAATATTTGCTTTATCATATCCACCACTAATATCAATTATACCAGTTTGATATTTGCCCTGGATTTTCTCAGTACTACTGCTATTATGTAATTCTCTTATTTCAGTCTTAAATGCCATTATGGACTCGGATTAGGGTCATAGACTCTTACCCCATATAGGTCTAAGTCATCGTTAAGAGTAAAAAAATCTGATACTTCAAAATTTGTTAAATCTGTAAAAACATACTTTGTCCATATACTTTGCAATAAATCATATATAAATATATTATTTGAATTGTTTCCAAATCTGCATATGAGCCTATCTCGTTTAATATCGTATACCACCTTACTACTATCTTTATTTGTAATAGATTGATATACATCCTCAATTGGTTTAGTAATAGGAACAAATGTGAAATCTGGCCTTATTTGAAACATATTATCATTAGCGCAAAAGAAAAGATTATCTTTAGCGTTTACAATACTTTCAGGCGCTATACACCCAACACTAGTATTTACCTCTAATAATGTGAACAATGCTGGGTCCCCAGATGACACATCTAATCTGAATACACCTCTAGTCATAAATACTACTAGATTATTAAGAATTCTATTTAAACCATTTATAGAACCACCTTGTTGGTCCAGAATCCTAATATAATTAGTACTAGGTATAATATCTGGCTGTCCTGGTTCGCTATACATAACAAAATCAGGATGATTCTCAGGATTTCCATTGGGGTCTAGTCTTACATTACCCACAAAGTGAGTATCACCAATCATTTGACTAAATTTATATCTAGTATCTACTTTCGTATCATCATCTGTAAATGGTGGCTGAAAACTATTTGTTAAACCAATATCATAAAAATGTAATACCGAGTGTGTGCTATCTCTTGATAATACATAATCTTTATATAAGTCTACAGAATCATTATCAGAGTAAGCATCTATATTATCAAGCCTTACTGCTTTACCTACAGATTCTAAAACAACTCTTTGGCCATCACTTGCATTTACAGCAATGTATCCATTAGCACCATTAATACCAAATCTGTCCGAATCAGGTATGTCATATATTAAGGCCTTGTCATGATAAACTGTATTTGATATATCAGCTGTTTTATTAGGCGTAGCTTGTATTACCCCAAGATTTGTAACTACGACTCTAACAATTTTACTTGTTCTGTTAAAAAAATAATTAGGGTCTGGTGCTTGAGTATTTACAGCAACTATACCTTTTTGTAAAAGTGATGTAAATGTTGAATCATTTCTTGGTGCATCGTTAGAGTCAGCTACCCAATCTGTTCCATTGGAACTAGTTAAGTTTACAGTAAATATTCTAGGGCTGTTGTTTAAAGAGTTTATTGCATCATCTGTGCCATCATCATTTTCGCCTAGAATACAATATAATAATTGTACAGCAGATTTAACACTGCTAGATGTATAATTTATTACATCAAGTACACCACCTGATGCTGTTAAAGAAGCATACTCATCTATAAAAGTATTACTAAATACATGACCATTACCTTCATATACTGTTTTGTTTTTAAATACAACATTATCAGTATCGCTAGACGTATTTATTGGGACCTCACCAACTTGATAATAATTATCATCATTGCCAGTTTCTCTATAAATCTTTACACTGGTGATACGCGGATTAAAAGCATACGTTTTATTAGGCGCTGTACCAGTTCCTGATTGATTGGGAATTCTAATGCTAATTTTATTACATTTATTAGAATTGCTTGTTGTAACTGTTCTAAAAATTGATGGCAAAGGTAATTCTTGGCCACCATCAAAAATAGGACTAAGCTTATAATTATATGTATCGTTATCTAAGGTAAGTCCAGTATTTGTACCTAGATTAACAGCTGTAAGTGACTGAAAATCAAGTTCAGATGTTGTTGGGTAACTTGGTGTAGCGTTTTGTGTGACATACTCATTAATTGTATCATTACCTTCAAAAAAATCACGACTAATATGTTGCAATATCTTAGCTGGATTATCAAGGTTATCTGTAGAAATTCTAAAATCTTGACCATGGTCATTCAAATCTACCCTGGTACTAGCTGTTACTGCGCTTCCTAAATCTTGTGCAGAACTAAAATTACTATTTAATTTTTTTATTTTATTGTTATGGTCATCAAACCCAACCCATATAGCTGGTATTTCAGCGTTGCTAGTATCTAAGTTAGATGGTGACCAGTATTGTAATTGTGTTAAGCGTACACTAGAAACATCTGTCGCGCTACCTCTACCATCATGCTTTGTAAGTGTACCTGGCGTATCTAATGAAAAATTTTGATTTTGCCTTGAGAATTCTAAACCAATATCAGTAGGGTCTGCGGCTGTAGCTACACCTTTAAATTCTTTAACATCAATTATCATTACATATATCCGACACTGGTCCTATCTGCTACAAAAGACATTTTACTATGGTCCTTATTTGCAACAGTGGCCCTAGCTTTTTCTCTATTTGCTACATATAGCGCATAGTGATTTTGATATTCTTTCATATTACCCATGTCTTGATGTATCATAGCCTTAGCATAATCCACTAAAAAATAATGATATGCTTCAGGGATTTCAGGTTTTGTGTCAGTAAAATCAAACTGAACGCCTTTAGTTCTACCAGCACCACCAATCCCTAATACATTCCAGGTTTCTACTATACTATTCCAGTTTGTACCATATGATGCAGAATATTGGTCACCTTCTCCACCAGTAACGAAAAAATCTTCATTGTCATTTGTAAATCCATTTGTTATGTTGGATATTACCATAGTACCCTCTAGGGCTTTTTCATATTCTATACGCTCAATGGTAGCTGTAGTAGTAGTTGAATTACTTGCACCAACTCTAGATTTAATTACATCTCCAGGCCTAAAGTATTCTGAAACAACATTATCAAACCTGACTTTCTTCATACCTGACACTGAACGTAAACTTGTAGGCACACCAACATATGTCAATGTAAGTACACCAGTTTTTTGAGGCCTGGGTAACATAGCAAATTTGTTATCTTCTATATAATACTCAAATGGCCTACCAAGTTTGACAAGGTTAGTATCCAAATCCCTGGTGTAGTCATAAGAGTTCGACATAGCACGATGTAATATGTGGGACCTAAATACTGGATTATCACACAACTCAATAAAGTCAGGCGGTAGTTCAACGTAATTTTTTTCCTTATAAAAATATATGTTTAATTTTTTTATGTTGCATTTTGTAAATAATGCAAAATCTTCCTGGGCCTCATCTAAATATAAACCAGCCCTTTTATCTAACTGACCTATACGACCCTCAAATGGTACTAATGTCCTAGCTATTAACTTATCCCATGTCATGGCCTACTCCAGTCGGTTGTTCGATAGTATACCTATCATTTAACATTTTTATCTGTTCCATTGCAGAAGCTTTAGCTAATTGTGACCTATCTGCTTTATTGTCCATTCTCCACAGTTCTGCTTCTGCTAAATCAATCATTATGTCATGCAATGCAGAATTCAATATAGGTTCTTGACTAGAACTAATATCTGCTGGTGTTTTTAAATAATATAAAACTGCGCTTGTAAAACCACCTACTTGTGCATTTGGTCTAATAGTTACATTATTACCAAACACCCAATACACTGGATTTACAGAATCAGCACCTAGATATTCATTTTCAAGTTTCTTTACATCCGAAAAAGGTATTCTAATTGCATACTTTGTCCCAAGCTGTACTGCACGAATACTATTTCGTATTGGGACCTGACTAGATTTATTAGTTGCATTACTTCCATCTAACGTAATTAAACCACCAGTACCACTTATTGTAACAGAATCTTTGAATTCTAACTCAGTTAAATAAGCTTCATGTAAAAAATTAGCTACCATTCTCTGTGCGCTATTTAAAGCACTATCTTTGGTAGCTGTATTAAAATTGTTTTCGCCAGTATCCTCTAATCGAAGACCTAGCTTTGTGTGCATTTGAGTTCTTGTCATGTACTTCAAGAGTTCCCTGGTCCATAAGAACCAGGGATTAACTCTATCTCTTTATTTAACTATTAAGATTCGATTGAACCAATGATAGCCCATGTTACACTAGCATCAGCCGCGGAAGTCTTAATATAAGGCTTACCATTAGTTGAGTCTATGTACAATGAACCTTTAGGACTTGCTTTAAGGTCACCAGAAGCACCAGTTGCTGGTGCGCCACCGCCGACACAAAAATCAACTCCACCCATTTCCATTACGAAAATTTCGCCAACCTTCTTCTTTGCAACGCCTACAGCTTTACCCTTTTGGTCTTGATTCTGACTAATTGCCATTATTAACCTCCTTAATAGGAAGAAGCTAAGTCATATACACGACCTAACATTCTTGGGTTACTGCAAGTCAAAGCGCCTAACCAGTAAATGTGTGCTATAGAAGCATCCTGATTGACTGGCTTATTAAAGCCCTGAAATGCAAAGTTACGAGAAGCGTGATGTCTAAATTTTAAATATTTAGAATTTAGGAAAAACATTTCCCCATCAGGACAATGGTCATCAACAACGATTGGTGTACCACGATATAATAGATTCTGGAAACCAGCATCAGCCAAAGACTGAGAACTAGCACCAAATCTCTTCTGTGCTTGTAAAGATTCTTCATAAGCATCAAAGATAACTTGAGTAGTTACGATTATATCAGGTGCATCATTGTCAATAGTACACTGACCATACATTTCTCTGATTATTTTCTGAATGTATGCGGCATTAGATGAATCAACCATATTTGCATAGGTTACACTATTACCAGCATCTTTTACATTAGCATCCCACCAAGTATAAGTAGTAGAGTCAATTCCACCCAAGCTTCTATCTACATTAATGATATGCTTAAGACCTAAGAATCCACTGCTTTCAGCTGGTGCTGTAGCAGATGAACCATCATTGTCTGAGTAAAGTTGAGAACCGAAAAGGTCCTTTAGTGATTTTTCTGCATTTTTAACCTTTGCAGAGATAAGGTCTACTACGCGTTCACCACCAGAGTTCAACGCTTCTTCCCTACCAGAGTAAGTAATAGAAGCATGACACTGAACCCAATCGAAAGAAGCATCAGTAAACAACTCTTGTGGAGAAGTATCTAATACATCATAACCATTGTAGAAACCTTTGGCACCTGACTTAGCATATTCAATAGGCTGAAGTACTTTATTACCACTGGCTGTTGGTTCAGAGTTTTGCAACATTTTAAAAGTCAAAATGTTTGACTTGAAAATGTTATCAACAAGAACTGGAATGAATTTATCACGCGTAACAGCGGTTAAACTATCAATTGAAAGTGACATTATTCATTTTCCCTTAATTTATTATTCAAAAAAATTATAGTTCTTTAATGCATCGGCCCTAGCAGACTTGTAATCCTTTGGTTTGCTAACTGGCTCTTCATGTAACCCTTTAACTGCACCTTCAGGTTCAGGTATGCTTTTCATGGCTTTTGCATTTCTAGCCCTATTTACTGCGGTCTTAAAAGCACTATCTTCAGCTGATGAATGGTAGGTTAAAACAAATGCATCTTGTAAACCATCAAAACCAGTAAAGCCTTTTTCAATGGCAGTCGTAATGACCTCATCCATTAAATTTTGGTCTTCTAGTTCAGGATGCTTTTGTTTGAGTTCAGTAAGGTCCTGGAGAACTTGCTTATCGGCTTCTTGAATTGCTTGTTCTTCTTCTTTCTCTCGCTGTAACTCGTTTAATCTATCTTCCAACTCCTGGACCCTATCTGAGTCCTTCGTGTCCTGATTTTGTATCTCTTCCGCTTTGCTAGGATTAAAGATGGGATGGTCATCATCTAATACACTTCGTAAGGCTTCTATTGCATCTTCATCATTACGCAAGTCTTGCCACACCTTGGTTTCAGCTTCAAAAGCTTTTCTCTCAGCGCTTAGTTCTTGTGCTTTTTCCGTATTTGATTTCTGCCAATCGTTCTTATTATTAAATGCTTCAAGTGCTTGGCTAATCGTTTCTATATCGTACTCATTGCCATCTAATTCCAAACTCTCGATTTCCATGCCATCATCCTGGCCTTCTGTTACCACCTCTTCTACTTGAGTTGATTGGTCCACAACGACATCTTCAAGTGGGGCTGTTGGTTCCACCCCTTGCCCAATAGGTGACTCATCAGTTGTTAAACTAGCCAATTCATCATTTGTTATAGATACACCTGAATAACTAGTTTTATATTCTTCTGACATAGATTCTCCTATTTTATGTTAAAATCTTTGTTATTTTTACAGAAGCATCAAACCATCAATATGATGATTTAGAAGATTTTTTATATTTAACCTTAGCTTTCTTTTTATACTTTTTTACTTTGACTTTTTTCTTAGATGTTTTTGATGTTTCCATCACACCTACGACTGTCTTACCTTTTTTATTTTTCATCTTTTGTAATATTTACTTTTACGTTGTAGTGTAGGACCTACACTATATTTC
>CEPG01002129.1_pt1 | contig 21018 bp, 7 predicted proteins | sample 530551 | NCBI WGS metagenome assembly CEPG01 (sample SAMEA2620384, study PRJEB7988) | marine metagenome | biome: marine biome (ENVO:00000447); feature: surface water layer (ENVO:00002042); material: "saline water (ENVO:00002010), including plankton (ENVO:xxxxxxxx)" | depth 5 m | reverse complement strand
AACGTGGCCGATGGGACAGATGAAATTGACTTGAGCAACTACGCTATCAAATACAACGGCGGTGCTCAGAACCCATTTATCACGCAAATAGATGTCGCTAACGGCTATTCTTCTCAAAACAAATACATCAGAGCGTATCAACAATCCAACTTCATGGAGAGTGCATACGCTCACAACATCGGCAACAACATCTCAGATGCGATGTTAAGCCCAGTTTCAGGGGTTGTCACAAGGCTTGAGTCTTTAGGAACAAATTTGCTTCACCGACAAAACGGAACTGGTTATTCAACAGCCAATAACTTGTCTACGACTGACATCAATGCTGGTGGAACAGGGCTAACGGTAGACATTACAGCGTCTGCTGGACAAATTACCAACATTGTAGTCAGAAACGGTGGAAGTGGTTACAGCAACTCAAGAAGTGGACAAGAAAGGCGAGTCAGAATTACAGGTGGAAACAATGACGCAGTTTTCAAGGTCTTTACAACCACTTCAGGCATCGTCAATGCTCTAACTTCTATGACTCAGGCTGCTCTCTATGGTAAAGCACATGGTCACTTCATACACACTGGTTACCATACTGGTGGCCCACTGGCTAAGAAACGCACGCTGGGTGATAGCATTACATCTCGCACCAACAATGCGGTTGCTATACCATACCATGCTAACAAAGAACATAACAAAACGAGAAAGTTGTTTTCATCCAACGACGTTTTGATTAAGGCTTTAATGCAACATCGTATTTCAAAAGGCAAAACTTTGACGCTAAAGGCTGGTGGTAGCGGATATAACAACGGCACGTTCTACAATGTAAAAACAACCACAGATGGTCAAGGCAGTGGCATGACCGTTGATGTCACTATCGCAAGCAACGCAGTTGTTACCGCTACTGTAAATCGACATGGTGACAGTCTCTACGAAGAAGGTGACACCATTTTCATCGGTGACCGAAGCCTCTACATTCTTCCAACAGGCACAGCGAATGTAAGCGGTAACGAAGATGGTAGTTTTACCCTGTTTATGAACAGAAGAAACGAAGAAACATCTACGCTGTTCGATACACCTGACGGCACTCGTGTCATCCCAGCCTTCCTTGCTCTCAAGGGCATTCGCTCAGAGGCTCTTGACCTATCCAACATGACTACTGAGACAAGACTACAGCATCTACCTCAATGGACTCAGATGGATTTCACAAGAAGGATGACTATTGACTTGGGCGAAGTCGCAGTTAGAGATGGTATCACCAGCGTCGAAGCGGCGGCTACCGAAGTTGTGCGTATGATAAATCAAGCCGCTGCAAAGAAAGGGCGCACACACAGCAACAACACAAACAAACAATACCCTGTGAAAGTTGTTGGTGAGGCTGATTTTGCTACAACTGGTTCTACTCACGACCCTGTTGTATGGTGGGATGAGGACAAGGCGTTTGAGTCGCACGATAAGGGAACACACATGGGTTACATTCGTGCTCATCTTGGTCGTGTCGTTAGAGACGTGGACGGTAACGAAGAAGGATTCTCAATCATCATTCACAGCACAGTTCCCGGTGCTACTGGGCGTAACTTTGCTGTATGGCTCGACAACAGCAAAGGGCAAGTTCCTTACAAGCCTGAATTTATGATTGGTCATGGTGGTCGTTTCAGAACATTTTGGTGTATGCCTGATGAACTGAGTGGAGAAAACATGCACCCAGCGCCAATGCCGCTTAATAAACATGGAAGACCGTTTGCTCCGATTACTTCTTTGAGACAGTATACTCAACCCGATGAGTCCATGCAAGCCGTCGTTCCAAAAGGTGAGTTCTCCAACAACCATGACGAGACGACGACACCAAGACTGCGTGCAGTATCAGCGCACAGCGGTAGTGGACAAAACCACAATACGCTCAACACTGAATCACTTGAAATTGAGGGATTCAACACATCATTCACAGAGGGTTTGCGTGTCGGAACAAACGCTGTGGCACGAATAAACTTCGGTGGTCTTGTCTCTGCTGGTGTCCCCGGCTTCGCACCTGACGCTGGTAAGTGGGGCTTTGGTAGAAAGGGCGATGAGCGATTTGCTAACGACTATGGTAAACTCACAAAGGTGGTGGACACAGAACCCGCTACCACCTATACTGGTCACGTTCCTACTGCTCAGGTATTCCCTGATAGTATAGGCGATTCTCCTATCTACGGTCTACGATTGCAAGACCACAGAGGGGTAGAGCATGGTATACGTTACATCTACAAGAACATGGGAGAGAAATTTGCCTTAGACAACACGCTTCTACCAAAGACGTTGGAGAATGAAATTGTAGTTTACTTCAATCACAAAGATTGCTCGCAAGGTGGTTTCACGATTGGTAAGCACATGCATGGTATAAGCGACCCAACAGGGCGATTCCCAGCCACGCCTTCTAACGCTGGTCTTGCAAACTGGCGAGGCAACCTATGGCGAGGAGCACCTGCTCCAAATGCTTCTTACAACACAGACGTTGTTTACAATACAACGGATAAAACAATTACAGTTACACTCTATGCTCCATACGATGACTGCCCTCATCATGATGTATTGGGTTACATGGGATTCCCTGCTGAAAACGGTGTCATTCACTTATCAGACCCTTACAACGATGCATCCCTTACTGGTAACTGGGGTAACATGTTTGCCTACACTCACCGCACAAGAAACGACAAAACAGGAACACATGTATTCCACGGTGTAACTGGAGACACATACATCTCACGACACAAAATTCACACTCACAGCAACACTGCTCCCACGCTCACTCTTGGTGACTTTGTTGTTGGTGAAGAAACAGACGGTATCTCTGCTTTGATAACACCAGTTGCTAACTGGACTACGCTTGTCACAGACGAACTAATGGCAGCCGTAACTGCTGCCGCCATCAACCTAACAGACCCCAATGAAGAAACGACTTTTGATTGCACCAACATGTATGCCGCTGATGGTCGCACTTTCGGTGAATGGGGTATTACAGATGAGTCAATCAAAATCAAAGCCTACAATACAAAAGGCAACATTGAGCCTATATCGGACTTCTTTACAGCGAGTCTTTCACAAGACGTTGGTATCAGAGCCAGCCACATTGAGTATGGTGAAGTCGAGAGCCTGAAGATTAACAACGACGGAGTTACTGTAACAGGTGATGCGACACGACCAGTAGGCGATGGCTTGATTGCTAAAGGACGAAGCCTGAACTGTGGTTATATCCCTTCAACGATTATACAGATTACAACAAAGGGTAGAGGACATAATGCAAATACTGCTACGCCAAATATCGTAGACTCGCAAAACAATCCTATCAATACCAGCACATGGCGAAAGAATTTGATTGGTGAAAACTTTATTGAATCAAGCGGAGATTTGATTCTACCAAATCTCGACAATCCAACACTAAAGATGACCAATGTTCATTCTGCATCTATGATGGCTTTACACGGCGATAATGAAATGTGGCACTTCGCTAAACCCGCTGGTTACGAAGCATCGGTTAATCACGTTGAACAAGGGCAAACACAAGACTACGCAAGAGTAGATTCTTTTGGCACAAAGACTCCTATCAGTTATGGCACACATACAGCAGTCACAGAAAGTCAGAATGTAAATAGTGGTGGATATGTTTCTGAGAAAACGTTTAGCCAATTACTTGATTCTAATTTGAGAAGCGGAGACTGGCCTTCATCAAACCCAAGCGGGACACTTGTTGTCCAAAAATACGCTGATTTAAGGGCGTATTTGTTTGCTGGTAAGCGCTCTCTTGGTAGCGTGCATTCTTTACCAATCATTCACTTTACTGGCGCTCGTGATGGCCCTGACAATTACGTTCCTCTGTTCTTTGGTGGTGGTTTCAGCGGCGCTGTGGTAGACATCAATGACGGGACACAGAACGATTACTCAGAGCACAACACACATCCGTATGCTAATGGGCCAACAGGCTCTGCTGGTATTCAAAATGCCAATGAAATTCTTTCTTCATTCTCTACACTTGACTGTAACGCTATCATGGCTTTCTTCCCAGCAACTGCTTTGTTAAAGCAACATCGTGGTAGTATCAATCCACCAGTTTACAACAAGGACAACATTTTGTCTCCTGACATCAAGAGAGGTGCTCAAAGTGTGAGTAACATACACCCCAATGCTGCTCCATATACCGCTGGGGTTCACATGCAAGTGCCGTCTCCTATGGTGTTGCGCTTTGCACACCCAACCGCACGATACAACGACCATCGTGACAGTGTAGACAACAAGACAACATACATCATTTTTGGGCCGGGTCAAGCATTCCCTCTCTGTCAAGAAAAAGCAAGTCCCGACAATGCGTTTGAGCCACACCCCGGCGAGGCTGTGAGCACTGGTAACGCTTGGTCAAAAGTTCCGAATATGTCAAGTGGGGCTGGTGGTCGTGCCTTTTTACCAAATCACATTCAAAATTCTACTGGAGAATACATGCCTGAGCGTGCAGCAACACAGTTGGCTAAGCACCGATTCCATTACCGACAAGTGCTAAACTGGGAGTCGCCTCTCGGTATACCCGATACTGTGTTTTTGCGAGAGCGACCTGAGAATGGTAGAAACTACGGTAACTCGTTTACCGCTAACGCCTTTGACCACTACAGCACTGCTTCTAACTTTACAGATGACGTAGCGAAAGCATATGCTGTTGCTCAACCCAGTAGACACGCTATGTTTTACGCTGGAGGTATGGTCAAAAACGCTGACTTGTGCTGGCATATGGACAACGGTAACCATCCCGGTGGTTCTTGGATGGATAATCAAATCACTATGAATCCACCACTACAGGGCGCTGCAACAAGAATTAGTTTGAACACAAATGTTAGTCGTATCAACAAGACTGCATTCAGAGTCGCTGGTGTGCTGGCAACGAAGATGCTACATTCAAACGACAACTCAGGCTCTCCCGGCTTTAGCACTGATACATTGACAGCAAGCGACGTAGACCACGAATACATCGTAGTAGATGCTACACGTTGTCAGAACGGAGAAGAGTTGGCTTGTGTGCTGGGTGCTGCTATCAATACGTTTCCCGGTAAAGGTGCTCTCAAGGCTATTGGTGGGACGTTTATGCCATCAATGGGTAACGCTACTCGCCAAGACCGATATGGATGGATAGAAAGTATTTCAAAAGCAATACCAAGCGGCGTTTACGGAAACGGAACAGTAGGCGGAGTTACAGCGAATAGCGATGTTACTGATTATGGTTATTCAAACAACACAGTAAGTGTCGCACCTATGGTCAGAAGCGGCACAGCAACCAGCACGTTTACTGCAAACGTCACCAGTGGTGTTGCTGCTATAGCAGTCACTGGGACGTTCCCTGCTTTGATACAAGCGGGTCAATCTGTAAGCGGAACTGGTATTCAAGCCAACAGTGTAGTTGCTTCCTTTAACTCAACAGCAAACACTGTCACAATAAACCCAGCCCCGAATGCTACAAACACTGGTGTCACAATTACATTCACCCGCAATACACTCGGTAACACAGCAACAGGTGGTGCGAGTCTTAAGAACGGTGATTGCTTTATCGACGTTGAGATTACTGGTGCTGCAACAGGAAACGAAGAGTCAGTTGCAAATCGTGTGCCAGCATCAGGTTGGTTGCGAACAGAAGCCAATCATGACTATGGAGCGTCTGTAAGTAGTTCAGTCAAGTCATCGGCGTGGGCTTCTTATCATAGTCGTGCGTTTTACAGAGACGGAAGCGCTGTAGATAGCCCGTTGCGTTGTCGATTCTTTTTGTCACACAATAAGGTTACAGGTTTGAAAGCCTTTGAAGACGGAGAGGCTTGGCGTATCTACGCAAATACTTCAGTAGCGTTCAACAGTGGTGGCGGCTCAAACGTAAGTGGAGTAACATTACCACACCCTGCGCCTTCTGTTGGGACAAAAATATGGATATGGTCAAAGAGCGCAACCATCGGAGTGGATAACTCAGCAGGTAGTCGTTTCTCAAACTACGGTATCGGAGCACCACATTTCAGTGGTATCGCTGATGCAATAGACAGAACAAAGCCAGTCGGAGCAGTAGGGTGGCATGGTGAACGATACTCTTACCTCAACACATTGTCAGTAGACGGTGGTTTCTCGGCTGGTCTTGGTGCTTGGCATTCTATGCTTGGGTTTTCACCATACGGTGGCTCTTCGTCTTGCGCCAACATGCTTGGTCATCTACCTCACACAACCCCTCTACCTAACTCTCCCGAAAGTATGCCACCGACAGACATACCGGGTGGTAGTCTCAGCAACTTCCCAAGTGACGGCGATACCGAGGCTGACTCTGTATCTTACAGCACTGATGATACAGTAGGATTTGGCACATACATTATGGGCTGGACTGATGGCGCTCAGTTCAACAACCCACCAGTTATGCGAGATATGCCTGAGATACAGAAAGAGTTGATTCACGCTCAAGGCACTTACTCTCGTGCTTTGCTCGTTGTAGCCCACGAAGGTGAGTTGAGTTTGGTGGCAAGGAAAGACAGAGACAACCATACCTCTACAGGCGACTACTTGCTGGCTGGAGGCACAACCCAATGGGACGAGCGATTTCACCACAGTGACCGCTTTGTAGCACCCGCTAACGCTGGGCCAAACGTAGAGGCTTTGATTGCTGACAACACAGCACCTCCTACCATTAGCGATTACACCACGAGCACTGTCTTAGACGGCGCTCCATTCAATGCTCAAGTTTACTTACACCCTTCTCTTTCCGCTGACTCTTCGTTGTCAAATGCCGAGCCATGTCGTGCTGAAACTGGTGATTTGTTCTTCGATATTGACAAAAACGTAGGAATTGTAAATCACGAATTAAACATCGGTGAGCGTAACCTTGCTACTGATTTTATCACATCAACCAACACTCCATCGAATAATATGGTATCAACTTCTCATGATGTTCAATCAGGTATCTTTTGGGCTGGTGATGTCAATGCTTACGATGTATTGAAGCGTAGCCCTCACAAGAACTTCAGCACAGAGCATATTGTATGGAAGCGAATGGACGGTGGAACAGTCACCATGCCAGCCTCCAATGCTCGTGGCTTAGGTGCAGTGCCGTGGATTACTCGTGTAGTAGGTGGCAACGCTCACACAATGGGCGAGAAGTTGTATGGTAACATTCGATTCTCTTTTGAGACAACAAACTCGGCTATGATGCCAGTTCTACAAGCACAAGAGATAGCCCACCCTACGTTAGCAAAGGAACATCCTATTGCTCTTGGTGGTGTGCTTGAGATACCAAACGAAGAGATACAGTTTGAGGACATCACTGTTGTAGACGACACAGGACAGGTGCATACGCTTGAGGGTGGTTCACCGTTGGGTATTGTCATCAGAGCGTATAAACCTGCATCGACAAGATTGGCAAGCGGTCTACAACCAGTCCCTGCAAACAGTGGTATACCTCCAAACTTTGAGATTCAATTACCTGACCCTGAATCCATTCCCGGTAACATCCTTGTTCGCAGTGGTTTCGACCCAATACAGGCATACCAAACAGAAACATTCGGTGACGGTGGTATGATTCACCCTGACTTGGGTGCAAGTCATATTGGTCATCTGTTTGACAACGTGGTCAAATCTCCAAGAAAAGGGCCAACCATGAACGAAGTAGGATGGGAGCACATCTCACAAGATGAGAACTTCCCTGAGTCTACTCGTGACGGCTGGGTAGCAGCGACTGGTAACAATACACTACGCAGTTCCTACGAGCAACAGGACAGAGCACTATACTTCCACATTACAAAGATGGGTCACAGCCACACTGAAAAGTTCCCGACGACCTACACTCACACCGCTGGTGTGGTTAATCAAGCCCTTACCGTAGATTCCTACACTTCAACCTCAATTACAGCGAGTGCTGCTATCAACGAAAACATATTCTCTACTGGCTTTGGAACACAAGAAGTAGCCGATAACCGACGATTCATACGAATTAGCAACGCAGCAGGTGAGAGTGTTATTGCTTCGTATAAATCAATAAGTTCAGATGTGTTTAACGACCTTGTTGGTGATATTGACTTTACTCAATTTATGGCTGATAATTTTGCTGTTGGTGCATTGACTATCACACCGTCATACTATGTCCCTGCTGGTAGTGCTCGTATATTCGCTGCACGCCGACTGCGTGACCATGCTGAGGTAAGCGGTAACAGCCCTGACATGGCTCACACTCTCTACTTTGACGGCGATGCTCAAACAACTATACACTCACGATACAGTAAGCCACAACTTACTCCAATGCCTATTCCTCGTATGGGTCATCACTTCGTCAATGCAACGATGCCAATGATGCCCGGTCACTGGGCGCACCCAGCCTATCAAGGACTATACGAGAAAGCGAACAGCGACAAATTAGCGTCACTACCTGACGAAGATTATACGACACTGGCTGACAACTTGGTCGAGGTAGACGGCACAACGAACAATCAGACCTCTATTCCTACCGCAGTTACAGACAGGATATTCCCACTCAACCCAGCGCTCAGAGTAGGTTCGCTCACAGCCAATCCGTCAGGCCCAAGCGACATTCACGGTGGTGCATTTACGCTGATGTTTGAGACGAAAATCAAGTATGACGGCTACGGTATACTCGCATCAAAAGGCACTGCTGGTGACATGAACAAGGCTGGTGGACACTCAATTGTCCTTGAGGCTGGTGGTAACTATACTCAGGCTAATCACTTCCCTGACCCTGCTGAAGTTGGTGCATATCAAATCGTCATTCAGCCAAACCTACGCTCACAACAAGTCACTGGATTCCATCGCAACAATGCTGATGCTACAGGTTTACCAACTGCTGGCACAGAACTATCAGGTCTTACCAGTCAGCAAGTCAATCTTGTTATCGGTATCAAATACGACGAAGAGCGACACTCAAGTCTGACAAACTCTGCCAACATCGGCGGTGTTACGCTTATTCTTGCTGAGGCTACACTGGCTGACGTAAGAGGCTGTGAGATATTCTTGAACGAGGTCATCCTTGACCACGACCCTGACCACGGTAGTCAGTTGGCTAACATCCCACCGATGTTGCTTTATAACCCATTGGGAGTTCAAGGGTCGGAGAGTCCTTCGTTTACACGGCGAGGTCATCCGTATCACCCAACAACTCCTGAGATAGAGTTCAAAGACGCTACACCGGGCTTTACCACGAACATACCGTGGTGGAGTATCATGCATCAAGGCACTCCGTCTGACGCATCGGCTGTTGGTTTCAGACATCTTGCTCTGTATCGTATTGACAACTACTACCAATTCTGTCGAGCGAGTTACGGCGCAGTCGCTGCCCAATTGACATTGGCTGGTTACCCAAGCATCTATCCTGACATCTACTCCAAGATTATGGAGAACGTAAGCCTCGCTCCTACATGTAAAGTCGTCGGAGCACATTCTTCAGCGACTGCCATACAAGTTGATGACGCTTCGCTCTTCCCTGAAAAACCGTATTACGGACAAAAACTGCAATACATTGACCCTTCTACGGGCAAAACTGTATCGTTTAGTTACACAACTCGGCAAGGTCTGAGTCATAGTTCAGCGACGATGAACGAGCCTGATGTGTTCCATTTACCAACAGGGATTACCATAGCCGATGGCACAAAACTGACGTTGAGTAAACCGTATTCTACAAAGTCTGTAAACGACATTTTCAACAACGACAGCGAAAGCGTATTGACCAAGAATCTCGGTCAGTTGCTTACAGGAACAAGAGATACAAACAGTCTTTTCCTAACCGACGCATATCTGTGTGCTTGGAGTCCTAACTTGGGTCGGCCTCACACATTCTATTCAGATGCCAGTCGGACTTGGATTACAAACGGTGTCAATCATACCTCAGACAGAGCCGTCAATAACGCCGCATACAACAGTATGCCACAGCACTTTGAGACAATCCACTATCAAGATGTCAATTACGCAGCGAGTCATGGCCCACTTACGTTACGAATGAAAACACCAGTGCCTCCTAAGCCACTTACTGGAACTGTCAGTTCGGTTGCAACTACAACTGTCTCCGTTATTACAATGACCGATACGGTTACTGGCGTAAGTAACGGAGATGTTTTGTTCGCTAAGGGTCGAGTTCTTGGTAGAGTAAACGGCACAAGCGGTGCTGACATTACGCTCTACACCAAGATATTTGAGAGCAATCTTGTGTCGGGCGATAAGGTTTATCTTGACGGTGATGGCGAAGTCTTGAGTGGCTCAGGCATCAATGCTATCAGTGGTTTATCATCTCAAAGTGGCACGTTTATGCTTTCAAACTACTGGCCGTGTGGTAGTCGTGGTGGCCCACTCGTTAGCCGATTAGATGGCTATGCTGCTGCCGCTGCGGCGTGGCACTTACCGCAAAGTTACGCACACAATGGTGGGATTCATTGGGAAGACGATGACGATGACGGTAGTTATGCAGTTGCTAACGGTGTAAGCACTGGCTCACTCAGCGCTCTACGCACATATCCATTTGGTTACCGCTTTGGACTACGACAGGCTTGGAACAGACCTCAGTGGGGTCACTATGGTATGCGAGCATTCCAAGAGCAAGCCACTCACTCAGGTGCAAGCAATCTTGCTGTTGGCTACAAAGCAGGGCCACTAATTGAGTATGAGAGTATATCAAGTAACGGGTGGCTTTACGCTGGTGGAGACAGCACACAAAGCAACACTGACCTACCAACTACCTATGTTGGTATTCTTGAGCGTAGCACAACGGCTGCTGGTATGTTGAATGCTGACAAATACGAATGGCAAGTGCGCTACAGCGATGGACGACGAATGACAAGAGGATTTGGTTGTGCTCTACGCACTTTGCGAAACTCCAGCACAGTCATACGAGATTGGTGGGGTGATTCTGCTGGTATGGGATTGTTGTATTACAAAGATGCTGTATCGTATTATCTCATTGACTGGTGGGGTAACACTCGTGGTGAGGATGTCCGTCGCTTCCCAGTGCGTAGTTTTGGTATCAATCCGTCTTGGGATGCTGGAGACGCATACGAGTATGACAGAACCAACAACCGCACGCCGTTTGAGCGAGTTTGGAACAATGGCAAGCCTATCTTCAATCTGAAGGGTATCGTTGATTTCAGCAACGGCAACGTGCTGTCATCTCCAACGGCTACAATACCTCGCTTTGGTGGTAGAAAGAACACTGGTAACAATAACACAGATACCACGTTGGTCGATGTGTTTGCTCCTACCAATGCGCTACGAGTAGGAGACATGGGTAACGGACGTGGTGTGCGATTCCCAACACAGTTCAATGAAGACAGATTGGTTGAACTCAGCGCAGTATACCAAAACTCAGGTGTGGTGTTATCAAGCAACACTGCTGAGCCTACATTCGGTCAAGGTTTGATTCGGCCAAGAAACGACGCACTGCAACCAAGTGAAATCGTCAGAGGTATCAGCGCTCGATTGGAAGTTGATGAAGATGGTTTGCTTAAACCTGAAGCGACGGTTAGCGACAAGGTAGAATCCATCAGCGGAACATCGGTTCACAAGGATGCTGTTTCTCGCTCTTCACCACGAATTGGTATTGACGGAGACACCATAGAATCCTTGACTGGTAGCAACGCCAACATGGTAGCCATCAACTCAGAAGCACACAGCCTACACACCAACAGAGGTGTAGGTCAGAGAGTTGTGTTGCATGGTGGTATGCAGTCAGGTTCTCAGACGCTTGGTGACTACGACCTGACATCCTTGTCCTTCGCTGCTCAGCCTCATGGTGGTGTGATGCGATTCAGCCACACAAGCAACTTCAAGCCTATGGGTGGAACTTACATCTTGGAGGCTCGCAGTTTCGCCAGCCCATTCGATGATACAGGCTGGGGACGAAGTGGCATGAGTGGCACAAAGACAAGCAACCCATACCAAACAACGAGTTCTGTAGCCAGTCAGACAAACATGACTGACGATGCAGTGCAGTTTATGCTACGACCTATACGACTCCTTGACAACCAGCATATCGCTGTATTTAGACCAGCATTGGCTTTGCATAGCGGTAGTAAGCAAAACGGTAGCACTGCGTTTACAGCCACTGCTGGTGGTAAGTATGGGCTGTTTACCTACTCGACTCCAAACGGTAGAGCAAGCAGTGGGTCATACATGCGTGCTACCAACCCTGACACATCAGCGCCATACCAACCAGTGTATCTCGTTGAGAGCAGTAGTGACACTGTGCCAGTATCGAAAGGGCCAAAGTTACCGGGAACAGAGGTTACTGGCTTTGACAAGACAACACTGAAGAGCACTGTTACTCGACTCATTATCAGTGAAAACACACTACAGCACTTCAAGAGCGATGCTCCAAGAAGAACTGGTGAGAGTAAAGATTACACCGTCAAACCAAGATTCAGTCAATCGTTGCACAGCAAGGGACATAAAGAGGATGTATCGTTCAATACATCAGACCACAGTGGTGATGCATGATGGGTTTACTCAAAGACAAACGAGCAACAGCCGACACGGATGTTGTGATGAAAGCAGTGCGTAAACCAAAGTTCGTGGACAACGCCCTTCATCTTGGTGAGTATACGCCACAGAAGAACTTGGAGAAGAAGGTCACGGTGAGACAACGCAAAACCACCACCTATGCTGTCTCTACACCACATACTTACACCATGACAGAACTACAGGATTCTGTTATCCTAAAGCACACAGGCACGCATGGGCGAAACTACGAAGGTTCTGTGGTCTACTTGGGTTCAAGCATTACCAGTGACAGTGATAAAAACAAACCAGTGTTGCTTTATGGTAAAGGTGCTGAAAGTGAGCGACTGCGAACATCATCAGTTCTCAATAGCGGAACAGGAACTACATTCGCTCTAAGAAACATGAAGGGTAAGACACTCGATGACGTTGGCTTTTCTCAGAGGCAAGCACACTTTGGACAACCAATTGATGCTGGCTTAAGAACAACAGACTTGGCTATACGCATTAGTAGAGACATCGCTGATTCTCTTACGTCCGTGAACATCGCACTACCATTGAGTCCGAGCAACTCCCAAGTCGATAGAAGGCTACACAGCAACAGTTTCGTCGGCGTAGACTTTCACGGTATCACGCTTGTTGATGCTCTACGGTTCATTAGTCGCCATGATGGTCGAGTCATCCACTTTGACAGGTTTGGTAACTTGCTTTACGTTCCGTTCCAGTTTGAAGAGAAGAGTCGATTTATCGACCACAACGCTCGCACTGGCCCTGCTGTCAATAACCCAATTGAGAACATATCGAACAGGGTCATCGTAGAGGGTCTACCAACGGCTGTAAATGATACTGCCTTTGCTGAGGTAAACAACTCAGAGAAGCAGTCAGGTCGGGCTGGTGAAGTGTTAGAAGAACCACAGGTTGTCGGTGACTTTACTGTGCGAAGCAACGAGCAAGCAAGAGAGATTGGTCGTAACATATTGAAGGCCAATGCGGTTATGCTTGGTAATCTCACAAGCGCTGGTCACCCTAACAGTTGGGATTTGAGGCCGGGTATGATTATCGAGTATGACGGACAAAGAAAAATCTTGGTCGAGGTAAGACACAGATTATCTCAGAACATCGCTGACCTTGTATTCTTGAGCGTAGAAGGTGGCATCGAAGGTGTGCTGCAAGGCATTCTTGAAGGCACAAAGAACACTGGTGAGCAAGACGATACTATTGAACAGGTTCTTGAGAAGAACATGGCTCTGTTTGGTGACATTGAGATTGTCTCAGTTGTCATAACAGAAGTTGTTGGACACGGTGTTTCAGGCGATGGTTTCATCATAGGACGAGGTATGGGTAGAGGTGTCGTAGGTAGAAGCGGTGATAAAGAAGTCATAGGCGGTAGCAAAACTGCAAGATTTACAGAAAGAGGTGAGTGAATGCCAGTATCAAATCATGTAAGACGGTTGTTAATTGAGACGATTGCTGATAACATCAATGAGATGGTCATTGGTTTCGACGGTAACCCTGCTACGAAAAGCGATGGCGCTGCTGGTAGACCCGCTAAGGTTGTCAATCCTACAGTGCGTATCGTAAGCGATTCTTCACTACTGGTCGAGGGATTCTTAGACGCATCGCATTCCTTCAACGAGTCACTCAAAGAAGTCTTTATCCAATTCAGAGGCGCACTCAATACTATTCCAATAGCGAGGCACACTATAGCATCGTTTACGAAAACAACATCAAACGAGATACGAATACAGATACTCATTGAGGTGAAATAATGGCAGACAATCCAATATCAGGACACACAGCAGGGACAAACGACGGACTACGAGACGGTGACCACATCCTATCTCCGTCGCTAACGAACATCTACGAAGGACTACACGGCAACGGTGTGCTCAATGCACATGATACAGCCTTTGGTAGTAGCCACAGAAACACACCAGCAAGTCTACCCGGTGCTGTATCGAGTTCTGTGGCTCATCAAGTCGTTGTCAAGGCTTGCAGTGTTATTCTCGATGGTGTGCCTTACACCATTGACAACGGCTCAGGTGGTGACGTTACACTGAATTTGACATCGACAGGTGATTTACTCGCTGGGACGACCACTACTGCATTGACATCAGGGAAGGAGTGTCTGTTTGTCATTGTAGCCACTTCTTTGGGTGCGAAGTTTGTTCAAACCACGCCTGTTACAACCGCCGCTGGTGCTTACTCAGACATATCAGGCTCAGTAGCAGATGCTTACTTGAAGATGACTGGTGTTAGTGCTGCTTCAAATAAGCAAACTGTGGTTTTGGCTACCATCAGGGCTACGTTCAACGGTAGCGCCGCTGTTGCAAACGACCTCAAACTCACACTGTCTGAACTCAACGACAAGCGAGTCTTTGTTCGACCTTCACCATTCTATTTGTCTCCCGTAACTACGGGTGCGGTAGGCTCGACAGACCACTTGAACGGGCATACTGCTTTGGAGCAAATACATGGTAGTGGTGAACACGGAGACTTTGGTGCTAACGGTGTGCTATGGCTGTCGTATAACGAGGATGACAACCTACCAAACCTCTACTTCAGTGCTAAGGATGGGTCAAACCGTCACACACATTTGCTTGGCCCAAATCGTATCAAGACAATTACAGCGTCGTCAGGAACAGTAACCTTTGATTTTGACGAGGCTCAGGTGTTTGAATGCAACGCAGGTGGTGCAATCAATCTTAATCCAGCAGGGACGTTCCCACCCGGTCATACAGTTATTGTCAGTGTGCCGAGTGGTAGCGCTGTAACTTTTGATAGCAGTGGGTTAAACGCCGCTTTGACTGCTGGCGATGCTGCTTTATTTGTATACAACGGAACTGCTTGGAAGCGAATCATGGTGAGTGCCACAACAGTCAGTAACGCAAGCGGTGCTGTCGGCTTGATTCAGTTCTCTGACGGTGCTGGTAATCACAACAGCGATGCTAAGTTGTTTTGGACTGCTGGCTCGTCTACACTCACTGTCAATGGTAAATTGACTGTTACAGGACTGATTGACCCTACTGGGTTGGTTATTGATGAGAAGGCCAATGTCGCCGCTACAGGGCATACTACAGCCGCTGGTAAGGGTCTACTATGGGTCAAAAACTCTACACCAAACGAACTCTACTTCACAAACGATGCTGGAACTGACGGTGAAGTGATTCTTTCTACCAGTAGTGTAACTGACCTAAGTGATGTGAGCAACGTAGGTTCGGGCGCTATCATAACCTCAAGTGAGCGCACGAAACTCACAGGCATTGAGACTTCAGCCGATGTTACTGATGCAACAAACGTCAATGCTGCTATTGCTGGTCACACTTACACAGCAGCGACAGTCGCCGCCAACGACAAAGTGTTGATACAAGACACAGATGATAGCAACAATATCAAGACGGTCACTGCTACTTCTATAGCGGCATTGGGTGGTGGCGGTGGTGGTGGCACAAACATAGCCGATGCTGATTCAGATACGAAAATAGATGTTGAAGCATCTTCTGATGAAGACAAAATACGCTTCGATACCGCTGGCTCTGAGAGAATGATTATTGACGAGACTGGGAAAGTTGGTATCGGCACATCTACTCCTGATGTAGATTTAGATGTCAAAAAAGCAGCAACTACGATTGCAAGAGTAGCAAGCACAGGTTCACACGCTAACTTGCGTTTTGGTCGTGCGAACTCCTCTTACGATGCCGCTATGTTGTTCTACGATGATATGGCTACTACTCCTTCGTTACAATGGCGTATTCAAATGACCAATGGTGGAACTGATTTATCCATTCGTGACGAAGATGGAAGTCCTGATGGTCAAGAGATAATGAAATTCAAAGACGGTGGTGGCGTTGATATTAACGCTGATGTAGCGGTTGCATCGGGTCACAATATCACTGTAGGAGGAACAGCAGTTGCTCTTACGAGTGCGCTTGGGGCTTACCAGTTAGCAGGTGCGTCTGAAAGCGAGCCGTTTACTCCTATTGGTTCAGGTGGTGCTTGGGCTGGTGCTGCTCCCGCAACCATACAAGAGGCTATTGATAGAATAGCATCCTATGTTACAACTGAGATTGCAGCATTAGGTGGGGCGGCATTGATACCATGATGGTGTTAATGGCTCTACTGGCATTCATCGCAGGGTTTGTCCTGACATGGCTCGCTACGATTGGCGATTGAAGACGCTGTCTTGCCATATGTGACCGCATTCTTTGCACTGCCACAGGCTTATGCGCTTACGGTCACCATCAAGATAACGTGCTTGTAGCCTTCTTGGAATGTGCTTGTGTGTGCAAGCCCTGCACTTCACTGTGAGTTTGTCAAGGAGTCTTCCCATCACTCAGCACCTCTACGCCCGATGACATCATCAATGCGTAGGATGGCACATGAGACTTCTGTTGCCCCGTCGATAGCACTGCGAATAAGCGATGTTGGTTCATATATACCCGCCATGCTACGCACGCCTCCATTTTCTACGTCAGGGCCATAGAACTCAGGAAGTTTGTGTCGCATAGCCAAGACTGTATCGAGTGGGTCATAACCTGCGTTCTCAGCGATGGTAGCAGGGATGGCTTCAAGTGCATCAGCAAAGGCTTCAATCGCCATCTGAGCACGTCCACCAACCTCAGAAGCGTTAGCACGCAAGTGAGCAGCGATGGCGACGTATGTAGAGCCACCACCGAAGCGTATGGAGTCGCCGTTCTTGACCAGTGACACAACACCCAATGCGTCGTCAAATCCTCGTTGAATCTCATCGAGAGTAGATTGTGTAGCACCCTTCAGTATCAGTGTGGATTCTCTGTGTGTGGTCATGCACTCCTTTGCTAATGAATTGACATACAGATACGGGACATCGTTGTGAATAACACGGTCAATGTGACCTATGCCTGTTGTTGATGATGGCTCAGGAGTCATGTGGATTGGAGTGTTCATCAACTCATTTGACAGTCTACGCATTGTGCTCTCAGGCACACGTTGCACGACAGAGATACCTTGCTTGCGTAGATATGCAATCGCAGTATCATGAACGGAGTCTCTACAAACAACGACTCCAGCACCACAATTGACCACGGCCTTAGCCGCTTCAAGCAGTTTGTCTCGACCCATCGCTTGGACTTGGCTGTAGGAGTTTGCATCAGATACCTGAACAGATACGTTTGCGCTCTCTTTGCCTTCTGTCAGACCGCCATTGAGAAGCAGTATCTCTACACCATCTTCGTTGTCCCAGTTACGGAACTCATCACCACCACCGATGAAGTCTTTGTCAAGCACTACACCGTTGTAAAGCCATGAGTCAGCAAGAGAGCCACCGGGAACAGCGAGCGTTTTCACGTCACGAGCGTTTCCTATTGTCTTGATAGTCTCAACGCACAATTTAGCAACCTTCTCTTCAGATGCTTCAAGGGACTTACCAGTAATCGCAGTCTTTGCTATATCGAAGAGTAACTCATCCGATGGTGTAGAGATAATACTCATCTCACTCAGGCACTCAACAGCCATGTTTCGTGCTGTTGAGTAGCCCTTGATAATCACGTTAGGGTGTAAGCCCTTACTGAATAGACCCTCTGAGTTAGCAAGCAATTGGCTCGCAAGAACGACTGTGCTCGTAGTGCCATCGTATGCGTTTGCTTCTTGCATCTTCGATACTTCTACCACCATCTTGGCGGCAGGGTGAGCAGTGTCTACTTCTCGTAGAATGGTAGCACCATCGTTGGTCACGATGACGTTACCACCACCATCCACCATCATCTTGTCCATACCCAATGGCCCAAGTGTCGTTCTTACAGTTTCAGCGATACGCTTGACTGCTTCAATGTTTAGCCTCTGTGTTGCATTGTTATCCGTCATATCCAATCTACCTCAATTTCAACTATAGAGCCGTCGTCCATACTTCGGCTCTTTACAATACCATTGTCACGACCATACATGTAGAGGTCGTATGTCAATTGGCAGTCTTTGAGGCAGTAGTCGGCTACCTCAAGGAATTTACCTTCACGCCATGCTGTTGGCGCATCGCTACTTTGCATACTCTTCGATGAATCGAGAGTAGAGCGAACAAGAGTGTCAAGCGTCGTGTGAACCTTACCCACACTCAATGCTGCTTTATCAATCAACATCTTGGTATCAATGATACTCTCGCTCTTACCAATCAGTTCACCTGCTGTCCAGCAGTCCAGTGCGGCGTTTAGCACTGGTAAATCGAACTTGCGAATGTTGTGACCAAGAATCTTGCCACCACCGTCGATGTGCTTCTGTAAGTGGTCACCTAACGTGCGAGGGTGTAGGTCATGCACTGTGGCGTTAGCCATCTCAATGTCTTCTTTGGCAAAGACGTGACCATCGTTGCCGTCCCATGTGGCGACGACTGTAGGCTCAAACAAACTGTGCTTGTCCCAACCACCTATCTCCCAAGAGAAGTTACCAGTTTCAATATCAAGTGCCATTACATCGCTCATACTCATGCCTCCCAGTATTCCCAGTAGATGAACTCCTCTGTCTCAATGTAAACCTTCAATTCTTCGGAGTTATCCATCATGCCCACCATCCTACTGCTTTGTTGATGAAACCGTAGTGTCCTTCAGGTTGGACTGGCACACCATTGTATTCAGCCCAGCACTTCTCACTACAAAAATGTCTCACACCTATAGCGGTGTGGTCATCGAATTTTGCCTCTTTCTCGCAACAGACACACTTCATGCATCCACCTCCTTTTGACGGATGTAGACGGTAGAGCCATCCTTAGCCGCATCGAACATGTGAGCGCCCCACTTGGAGAAGCGATTGAACGCAGTGCCACGAGTAACTTGCTCAGCGATACAGTATTGCTTGATGACAGCCGACTTCTTACGCCAGCCTTCGCCACGCTTATCCAATTCGACTGGTGCAACTGTGTTGTATGCATTGACCCAGTTCTTTGCATGGTTGGCCTTCTCAGTTTGCTTAGCACCGACTTCAACCTCACCTTCAAGCCATAGAATCAGATTCTTGAACAGGTCGTAGATAATCTCCTTCGCCATGTCAAGATGCTCACCAGTGATAACCCACTTCTCATCCATCATGGCGATGTGAGTAGCGAGGATGACTGAGTAGTTCTCCATAGCGGGAATGAACGATGCAACGACGTTACCGATAGCGAAGTTCAAACCATCCAGTAGCGAATACAAGTCCTCAACCAAGTCGTATGTAGCCACATAGAATGACTCGTCGGCTGTGAACATCTCGTTCATGACAGACTGGACGACATCTTCTTGTTCTTCACGAGTCATACCATCCCATTCAGTGAATGAAATCTCAGTCAGGTTCAGAACTCGGTCACGCAGTCGCTTTTCAAGCCCAGTGAAGTAGTCAATAATCTCCTCGTAGGACAACTTTTGCTTAGGGGTCTTCGTGAATGCACGCTCCATACGTTTCATACTGACTCCCATACGTCTGTCCATGTCCCAGTCAGACCAATACAACAGAACACGTTGGAAGATACCCTTCGTCAAAACATACTCCTTGACACCAGCAGGTGGGTAGGTTGTAATCCACAGTGAGACAAGCGATTCAGTCTCGATACGACGACCACTCAAGTGCTTGACAAGAATGTTTGAGTTGCTACCAATCGGGTTGCACGCTGACTGTAGATACAGGACAGTCTCTTGTGAGTGCTTGCCGGGATTGAGGATGATACTACCCTCGTCAAAGTTCAGTGCCTTCTGACCAGCAAGCATTCCCTCTGTTTGCACAGCGATTTGTTCTTTCTTACCGTTCTCGTCTACCACTGTCTCATTGGTGACACCACCAATCAACCCAGCGTCAGACCCTGACGTATACATATCCTGAGTTAAACCGCAGTCCTTCAATACGTCACCTACAAACTCCCATGCTACGGACTTACCAGTCCTTGATGGTTGAATCCAAAAGACGTGGACTCGTGGGTCAAGGTGGCTTGCATCCCACGGTATACGAATGAAGGGTGCGGCTATCTGTCCTTGTATGTAAAAGAATGATAGCATCGCTGGGATGTCGTTGTCAATACTCGTTCTACTAAATCTTTCAACGTAGCCATCGAAGAACGGGTAGTTCTTGACTGCCATGTAATCTTGTGCTTCTCTCATAATATCTCTACCTCTTACTGTTCCTTTATATATCAACTTTCAATCTTGGTTGTCTTGATTGTCCGTTGTATCGTCTGAACATTATGCTTCTATTCTACTCAGCATATAATCATAGTGTATAGACAAGACATCGGACAGGCTATACAACTATGTATCACGATGTTGCTTTAAATACCCCTCTTGCGCCTGACTTTTCGCTCAATATGAACAGGTGATTCGCTGGTCAAAACATTGACAATGAGTTGCCTTTTCTTCTCACCAAGACCCTTTACCTGCTTCAATGACTCAGGAAAGCACATCTCTTCCAAGTTACCACACTTGTCCAATAAACGCTCAGCCAACTCAGCACCCACACCGGGTATTGTGAGCAACATGTCCACACGCACGTCATTCGTAGATACCCTACGAATAGCATGAGCACCATGCTTACTGGCTGGTTTGTGCAACTTGTTGTGCAACTTTGTGA
>CEPG01005650.1_pt1 | contig 21047 bp, 10 predicted proteins | sample 530551 | NCBI WGS metagenome assembly CEPG01 (sample SAMEA2620384, study PRJEB7988) | marine metagenome | biome: marine biome (ENVO:00000447); feature: surface water layer (ENVO:00002042); material: "saline water (ENVO:00002010), including plankton (ENVO:xxxxxxxx)" | depth 5 m | reverse complement strand
TGCAAACTATGAGCGAGGTGAAACCGCCGTGAATCCACTCATCGAAGGGGCAATGGCTCTTGCTGGTGAAGGTGAGGGTAGACTTCGAGTTCTTGGTAGTTTTGCTTCAAAGTTACCTATTATAAAAGGGCTTTCACCGGGATTTATCGCTGATCTTACAACATCTGGATATTTTGGTGCTGTTGACATGGATCAGTCTGAAATGAGATTTACTCAAATGGAACACAGAAATTTTCAGTTTAATTTTAATATGATTGCGAAGAATAATGAAGAATCGGCTGTGATGGAAGCAATTGCAAGCGGGTTTGAAACAAACGCTCTCCCATCACCCTCTCGAATTACAAACGAAAAAATGTTTCACCCACCCCTTTGGTCATGGTATGTTATGTCAAGAGAAGGTAGACAATTTAATTCGAGAACATGGGCAGGACAACCGCAAACTTCAGTATTAACTGATGTTCGTGTAAACAGAACCGCAGCGGGTGGAGCATATGCTACTAGCAGCGGGAAGCCTATGGCGATTAACCTTGCATTAAATTATACCGAACTGGAACCAGCGGTTAGAGATCCTGAAGGCACACGAATTCTGTCCAGATCGAGATCCAACCGCAGAGCATCTTTTTAAGGAACAGATATGCTTTTTAATAATTTTCCAACAGTAGAGTATAGATTTAAGAATCTGAGAACGATTTCTATTCTTGATATATTTAGATCGGTTAAATTTACAAAAAAAACTTTAAACAGCACGGTCGTCTTTGACACTTATTCAATTTCAGATGGAGATACTCCAGAGTCGATTTCCGAACAAGTTTATGGAGATCCCTTATTATTTTGGATAGTATTGATGTCAAATGATATTATTGATATTAACAAAGAGTGGCCCCGATACACTGCACAGGAAACTGCAAGATCATCCGAACTTTACTCTGGGTTCTCTTTCTTTTTTAATGAAACAACAAAAATTAAAAAAGGAGATATGATCGTAAAACGAGACGCATCGTCAGATGGAAATGTTAGTGATCAATATGGTATTGTTAGCACATATATCGAATCTTTAAATAAAGCGGATGTCATAAATAACACCTTCTCCTCACTCACCACAGGAAGTTCTGAAACAGTAAGTCTCGATAACTATTTTGTTGTGCGAAAACTTGAGGCTGGTAAATTCTCTAGAATTTTGAACAATGTTCAACCAAAAAGGATTGATCCACTTTTAGATTCACCCGTTTATTTCAAAATGGACGGCATTGTTATAAATCCAAAGTTACCACTTAACTCCGCATCAAATTTTAGTGTGACAGCGGATCCAAGTTATGACGCAACAATTACTGGATCCAGAACCGTTTTAAAAAGGTATGTTTCAGATGAATTTCAAATTCTTGGTGATGCTGGCATTAGACCAGTTCGAGTCCGAGAAGAACTGCCAGACATTGGATCTGAGTCTAGTTTCAATAGACTGATAAAAGTTCTGAAGCCTCAATATGTTTCAGACGTTGTGTCTGAAGTGATTAAATTAATTAATGGTCCAACCACCGGATCAACAACCCTTACTTATCTTGGGAGTTATTAAAAATAAATGGTTAGTGGAGACGAAAAAGTATCTGATGTTAATGTTTATAAGGCAATAATTGAAAAACCAGACGGAACTAGAATTGACTTATTAAACAACGAAACATCACAACAAATATTCGATACAATGGAAATTGTCGAAAGTATGTTCACCCCCGGTGTCAATGGTCGTCTTATCTTTCAAGAACCATCACAAATCGGGGAAATGCTTCCACTTGTGGGTGGAGAAAAATTAATCCTTGAAGTTGAAACACCGAATGTTTTAGACTCATACCATTCACTACAATTCTATATTCACAATGTCCAACCAATCGCAGACGAAGTAAACTCAATATTGAATGGCAATATTCAAGAACAAAGTTGGCTTGTTGAATTTTCACCTTATGAAGTTCTGTATGACAACTATGTTAAAAATGGAGTTTTTGAAGAGGAATCAGACGACTTTGTGTCAAAAATTGCTACAGGTGAGGATGATGAAGAAGAAGAGGGAGAAAAGGAAGTAGGTATCGTAAACTTCCTTGCCGAAAAATTCTTTAATCCAACTGAAAATTCCCTTGCTGTTTTTGACATGGACATTGAACCAACGGCAAATGCCGCATGGTTAAAAAGAAATCATTATCTGTATCCGCACAGAAAACAAGTTCAGCAGATGTCTCCAATTCAACTGATGAACTTTTTAAGTGAGAGAGCCGTTTCAAAAACAAATGAAAGTGCAACAAACTATCTTTTTTGGCAAGACTTTCTCGGCTGGCGCTTTAGATCAATTGAAAGTATTGCAAAAGACGGTCCACGAGATAGAAATTATTATATCGACAACCCCCACCAAGATAACCTGTTAGATTCATTTGGTGTTTTTATAATTGAATCAGAGTACCAACCACTCGAATTTATTCACAGCGGTGCTTACATTTCAACATATGAAAAAGTTTCTCCGGATTATGATAATGTGTATTCTGACTTCACCTCTTTTTATGATGCACATAAAATTGAAACCGTTAATTACTCATATCAGGAAGAAAAGGATGAAGTAGCACGAATTGAAAAATATCCTTTGATAACAGAGGATTTTGATTTTGAACCAACCGATGCGGTTCGGAGAGATGACACACTGTATGGTTATTTTTCTGAATCACATTACAACGATCAGAGAACAAGACTCAGAACATTCCAAAACAAAAAAACAGAAGTTTATAAACCTGATCAAAGTCAAGTTGAACCCAACAACTCTTATGGTTCTAGTTTTCTTTGGCAACCCATGTTTGATCAAACAGAGGCAAATTACAAAACGATAAAAGAAATTGTAGGCATCAAACGAGACTTAAAGAGGGATCGTGCAAAACTCGCATTTAAAAAAGACCTCAAGGAAAAATGGTCTGCCTATCGTTGTTCTGTTTGTTGCTTAAGTGGATTAAGTGAGGGTTCAACTGGTCCAATAGAGAATAACGATATTTTTTACGAGATAGCAGCAGCAGGTTCTTTTACCGACACTGTAAACTATGATCCCAAAGACGAGCGAGCAAATGCCAACGGATTTTTTCCAAGCACTATTGTTGGTGAGACACCAGAACAAAGACAGAGATTTGACGCAGCAGGTTTGACCGCAGGACGAGATTCCTACTTTGATATCACTATGGGTGAATTGTATAACTTGAAGGGAATGGACGAACCAGAGGAAGAAATGAGATCGGTTCTTTTCCAAATTGATGCTACAATATATTCTCTTCAACGAATGGCACAGAGTATTGATGAACAAAGAACTTACTGTCAGACATACGGAAACTATAACAATGTTCATGTTGAAACAGGATCATATGAGTTTGAATATTCCAAAGCAAAAGATGAAAAAGAGGAATACGAATTCACGGGGAATGAATACTTTAATCCCGCACCAATCGAAGATGCACTCGGTGAATTGGATGAGAGACTCATTGATGTTGAAAATGAAATTTCACAAACATACCCCGGTGGTGTGAGATTTAAAAATTATACTGAAAATCCTTTCGCTCCAAACAATAATCCCGGCGATTATTCTTGGCATGGTGCGATGCACAAATATGGTTCTCAATCTTCTCCACCAAAATATGCTGCGTCATATCACGGTTTATACTTGACTAATATTGGTGGTGTGCATGAATTTCCGTGTGGTGGGTGTTATGAAAATACAGCACCACCACCAAACCAAGAACAAGATACTGGTTCACAATCAACTGAGTTATTCGGTGGTGGAAGTTACAAGGCCAGGTTTACATACGGTGGACCAAAAGAAAAAGATCCCGGCACAATAGGTTCACAAGGTATTAAAGATGTTAATTCGCAAGGCTCATGTATTATTAATTGGGCGGACAGTGCGATTGCGATTTACAATCGAAAAGCAGAACTTATTTCAAATTACCGATCCATGATAACTGAAGCATGGTTAGAATTTATAAACAAAAAAGTATTTGTTAATTCAAAAAAACCATATCTTGATCTCCCCGGCGGCACGGCAGATGGATTTAGATCAACTCTTCTCAATGTAAAAAAAATCACTCGAAAATCAATTCGTGGTAGCCGTTATGAAGTATTCGCAGTAAAAGAATATTTGGGTGCAACTGGGGGTGAGGGGTATACCATCGAGGATTATGTTCCAACATACGCTGTGGATGAAGACACACATCCATATTACGATCAAACAGTTAATACAGATATTGGCACATCAAATGGTTTGATGAGTCCATCTATTTTACTTGGATTGCCAAGTGAACCAATGACATTTAGCAATCAACTTGTTTTCCCTGAAGGATATCAAAGCACGACTTCAGAGAACGGCAGCACAAATGAATCACATTCATTTGAAGTAAACACTCCGAGATATTTTGCTTTGAGTGGAATTAATAACGCTCTTTTGCAGTCACCAGAGCCAATATTAGAATCCGTGACTCCTTCAAGAAATGTCAGATCATCTTATGTTAACATTACAACCAACAGTGAAAATAAAGAATTAACTGGAATAGGCAATAGAGGGTGGTATGTTGAAAATAAAATTAATGTTGATCAAGCGGCATTTGCTTATGATTGGTGGTTTCCTGTATCTCCAACATTTGAACAATTTGATCCAGAAGGAATGGAAAATCCATTTTTAGAAAATAGAGCATACATTGATTACATTAAGTATGCTGCACAAGATTCAAAAATTAGAAGTGCAAGATTTGGTGATTTTTACGCACCATTTACTGCTGCATTGACGGCCTTTTTTGGAAATAGGAATAGTTATTCTGAACATCGAAATGTAACAAATCAACCAGATTCGGATGACACACGAACAGGTGGAATGTTTGATTTATACTTGCGTGGTGGTAAGTATAATGCGAGTGATGTTGCAATGTCGGATTACACTAAGAAACTAAGTGGATATGCTGCTGGTGACCAATATGGGGCATCGTTTCCCGGAGGGGCACAAGGACAACAAGAAAGATTTAATTTTGGCTTTTCACAGTTGGCAAATAATCCACAACACCCAACAACCGATTACATCAGTTATCCAACATACGCAGGAACAGCACTGCCAGGAAGAGTTCAACAAGAATCGGTAAAATATGGCGCTCCATTTGGGCCTGGAAATATTGATCCACTTGCGAATAATACTTTCTATGCTGATGGTTATGCAAAAACATTGGGTATGAGTAATTTTGGTCTTTCAAATAATTATGACAAACACTTTTATCGAGACTTTGGTTTCCCCGGAGAAATCATTGTTGAAATATTACCAACATCTCCATCAAGTAGTAGGGAAAGACCCTCTGATCCAAGCGAACCTCTTGAACCCATTAACGACTACGACGGCGGAACTACAAATTATTGGAATCTCGATGGTTCAATTCAAATAAGTGTTGTTGGTATTAGTATGAACGGTGGTCGTGGTGGTCAATTAGGATACACCAAAGATTTCTTGGGAGAGGAATCATTTGATTCTCCGTTGTATTACGATAACGGATTCTTAGAATATAATGTTGGTCCAAACTATACCAATTACTGTGATTATGCACCCAGCGATTGTTCTTCATTGGTTGATAATTATGTTAACCGATCTAACTGGTACGCTCCGAGCGAACCATTTAAATCTCCAAGAAGATTCTTTGCCGAAGTTCAAAGTTATGTTCGGATTGAATTTGAAAACCCAATCGGACAAGAAACTCTTCGTGACTTCCCTCTCGGATTTAACCGTGATGCAGGCTCTGAATATTATTTACCGTACCTTGTTCAATTGACGGCAGGACCATTTGGTAGACACTCCGCAAACTACAATATCAGTGTTATTGGAATGGATCCATTTGGATTTGATGTCGCAGTAACACGAACAGATAAATTTAAGGATTACATCACAGAAACAGGGACAAAGCCAGTTCTTTATCCCACAGTGGCAACTAATGGTGTAGATTCCTTAGAAAAACCACAAAGGTTTGATCCCCTCAAGGTATTTTATCGTGCGGTGACAGAACAAAATCAATGGGCACACATTTCGTTTAACAATTTCCCAATTCCAGAGGAAAGACTTCCATCATCTTGGCATTCGTTTAAGGCACCCATGAGTGGTGTAAACCCAAACAGTATCTTTGAGTCACATTTCCAAAGTCTGTTGTGGTGGGACGAAGGGGATTCTTTGTGGTCGGAATTTACAAACCTAAATGGACCAGATGGTGAAATTAAGGGTGCAAACTTACTTGACGGAACATATCGAAGATATGCTTGGGGTGGTAAGGGTTTTGTTCGAGATGCGGCAACATCATCCGACAATGTAATGTGGAACTACACTGGAAGTGTCTATCAAGATGACTTGGTTCGTCCGTATCTTTCCAACGCTTTTGGTGTAGAGACTGTCCCCTCGTGGGTGGGCAGCGATTATCAATCAGAGTCGGTCGTCAGTAACATTTGGAGATATGATATATCAGGTGAGTCGGAGTATGGATTCTTCACTCCACCCGAAATATCTCATACACTCGACGACGCAAAATTAGATGATTACATCCACGACTTAGAAAGAAACTTCTCTGGACAATTTGTTGTTTATTCTAAATCTGGTATTGAGGATCCATGCACAAAATACAATTGTGCGAATCCAGATGGACCGGTTGAGGCTCCAGTGGACAACGGAGAAGCAAACTATGATCCGTATGTAAACTGTCCTCTTCAGGAACTTCGGCCAGATCAAATTGAATTTGAAAAATACCAGCAACAAAAAGAAGATGAAAAGTTTGAGGGAGTCTATAAACTTCTTAAGGATCTTACTTCAGATGACTTCAAGGAACCAACAATAAGTGAAATACAGGATCTCGAAGAAAAAATTGATGAGTGTAAACTAATTAATGAACGACTTGGATCAGATTACCTTGGGTGCATATACTCGGATCCAGATTCTCCGGGCAGTTGTGATTGTCCAAATCAGGGTCCAAAGTTTAAGGATTATCTTGAAGCATCACGAACATACGCAACATTCTGGAACACTCCAGATGAAGCACCGCTGAGAAGAGAAGCACAGATGATTCAATTAACATCACAAAAGGCAGTGGGTGTGTTGCCCGGTGATTTTTCTCTTCGACCGGGTACAATAATTAATGTCGTAAATAGACACCCAATTCTGTTAAAACATACCAGTAAGAGATCCGCTGGAAACTGGCTTGTTGGTGAAATTAAACACCTTTTATCATCCAACACTCATGTTATGGGTGTCACATTATTCCGAGATGGCATACCACAGGATCCAGACAGCGTTACAGAACCACAATACACGCAAGACTAATACATAGATTGGAGGAATTATGGCACAAAAAGTATTTACTTCAAATACATATTCGGATTTTGATCTTGCATTTACTCGTGTGGGTCAAGATACACCATATGCAATAGCGATTAAGCGAAACGAAAATTCAATAGTCCAATCTATAAAAAACCTTGTCCTGACAAATCCCGGCGAAAAACCATTTGAGCCTGGTTTTGGTGGAGGACTTTCCTCATTATTATTTGAAACTTTGACACCAGAAGTTATTGGTAGAGTAAACAGTCTCGTAAGATATAACCTTACTCTGTATGAGCCAAGAGTTGAATTTGAATCACTCGAAATCGACGACTCCAAAATTGATTCTAATAATGTTTTTATTAACTTATCATACAGAATATTGGAAAATAGAGAAATTGTAAGAACCGTGCAAATACAAGTTGAAAGGGCAATCTAATGTCAGCGTATAGCAGTTACACAGGACAATCTTTGGTGCCGTCAATTGACACTAATGCACCTACTAGACCGGGGACGTACACAGAAACTCAAGAAAGTTTGCTTTTAAGTGAAGATCAAATTCAAATTGGTAGGCTTGGATTTCAGGAAATCAAAGAGAGTATAATATCATATCTTTCACGGAATGAAGTTGACAACCCACTAAAGGACATTGATTTTGCTTCGTCTGCCATAAATGTTCTTGTTGATGCTCTTGCATACAATACTTTGTATTATGCTTATTATTCAAACGCTATTGTGAATGAGTTATATCTCGACACAGCACAAAGATTAGAGTCGTTAATTTCAATCACGAAACCACTTGGCTTTACAGTCAATGCAAAAACATCATCTCAAGTAACTTTGAATATGTCCTCCTTAACAGGAAGAATTCCAAAGTTCTCAAAATTTACGGGAACTGATGATACTGGAAAAACATTTTCTTTTTATACAAGACAATCATATGAAAGAAATGATGAAAATCAAGCAAACGGTGTTGTTGTATATGAAGCGAAAGATTTAGTTTTAAATCGAGATATCACTTCACAGATTGATCTTACCCAACAGGAATATATTTTAGTAGATAATCGAATTGACATTAGTTCCATACTAATTGAGGTCAGTGAAGATGGAGGCTCTACTTTCACTGAGTATACCAAATCAAATGCAGTAAATACCACAATTAGTTCTAGCAGTAGAGTGTATTTTGTTGAGAGACTAAATGACGGAATAAAAATTATATTCTCGGCAAGAGGTGAGGGTGAGTATGTTTACAACGATGAGTTGGGGACAAATAAAAATATTTCAACTGATAACGTTGGTAGAAAAATTGTTGCGACCGATAAAGTAAGAATCACTTACTTTATTCCCTCTGGTGAGCAAGCCAACAATGTCAGAACATTTGAGTATTCTGGTGCAGGAACAGTTGCGGTCGTTGGAGAAAGTTCTTTTGGATCAGATGGACCAAATCCAGACTTGATTCGTTTCTTTGCACCAAAATGGTTTGCTGCACAAGACAGAGCGGTAACGAAAAATGATTACTATGCTCTCATATCGGATCTTGTTTCTCAAGACTCTACTGTCGATGAAACTGTCGCTGTTTTTGGTGGGGAGGATTTAAATCCACCATACTATGGTAGAGTTTTTGTTTCTGCCATCACGGACTCGTCAGAAACCGCTTCTCAGGAAATCGTTGACAGATTAGGTGAAAAGGCCCCTGTTTCAATCATTCCAGAATTTATTCCATACACAGATTTCAATCTCGATCTTGCTTACTCTGTAAACTATGTCGCAGGGCAAACAACCAAGACAAAATCAGCGATCACTAGATTGATTCAAGATGCGGTGAACACCCGATTTGGTGGAAACAAACGGTTCAACAATAGTTTTGTCCTTACAGATTTTATTGATGCGATTTTAGCGGTCGATCCATCAATTATTCGACCATCAATAACATTGAGTCATAACATGACAACAGAGACAACGATAACCGCAGGGAAAAGAACTTTCATTTCATTTAAGAATAAACTTGATGATGGAATTGAAGGTCAGGCACTTTTCTCCTCAACATTTACCTCAGACAAGTATAATCGAGGTGATGTTTACATTGTCGATTCTAGTTTGGAACCAGACATTTATGGGTATAGTCCTTTGTTCCTTGCGACAAATGTAGGAACAACCAGAGTAATCGTTGAAACTGCTGGTGTGGGTGACATTAATTATGAGACAGGATTGATAAGAATCAATCCAGATGTGATTCAAGCAAATTCCACGGTTACTTTCACAGCCAAGTCAGAATTTCTTGATATTTTTGCCGGTCAAGAAATGGTCTTAAATATTAATCAACGAGATGTAAGGATTATAGATCAATAATGTTTGGATCAGTCTTTAAAAATACGACAAAGAACGAAGAATACAGATTTAATGAACTGTTTTCTGATTATGAAAATCGTTTTTCGTCAACTCAAAGACAATATGAGCCTCAGTCATTTCCAGATTATCCCCGACCTGTAATTCCACTCAATAGCGAAAGAACTATTTCGGGTGTGGGTTACTACACTTATTATGATACTGCTCTACCAAAATATTTGTCTCTTTTAGGCTATACCGATTTTATATCGTTCGTTGAGCAATATTATGAGTGGATGTATACTCTTGATCCCTGCGAGACAGATTTTGGTGCTAATTATTACATAACACCCGATGATGTTTACCGATTGATTGATTTTGAAAAAGTTGGATATGAATTTTATTTTCCAGACTATACCGATCCAACTGGAAATATTATTAATAGAAATCTGAGAAAACGAATAATGAAATCTTTCATCGGTCAATATGCGACCGGTCTTGAAAACAATTTCATGTTGTCGTATGATCCAAGTGAGTCTGGATGTATCGGGGGTGGCACGGATGAGCGTTGGTTGGTTTTTGTTCTCAAAGAGATTCGGGAAAAATTTTACGTTCGGAAATCAAGCAAAGAGGGGATTCAATGGTTATTGAGCACTGTGTATGGTGGATGGAGTCCAACACCGGAAGTTGAAATCTATGAGCCAAAACGAGATGTCTATCGTCTCGATGGAGGTGTTCCACTTGCGTATAACTTACCAAATAGAAACTTTGAAGATGGTATTTACTTTCATGGAACGGGAGTTGCATCTGCTCAAGTGTTACCCGACAACTGTTGGTATCACGACTATTCATATCTTCTGAGAATCAGAAGTGGTGGTGATCTAGAAGTTCCCGAAGATGAAACTTACAACATCATTAAGGAAATGATTCATCCGGCAGGATTACAACTTATCTTTAATAAGGAAAACGATGACTATATTCCACCAGATGATTTTGAAGGTGAATTTGGTTTAACAGAGACAACATTGATTGGTCATTACAATCCGTATAGAGTTACGGAAACTTCAGGATTGACTTACGGAACAGGTTGCACATACGATTTGGATGGAGATGGATCCGCAGACGCATTTCCAACACACAACCACCCAGGCTGGGCAACAGATATTCCGGAGGGAACGGCCTTTAATGACATTGAAATCGGTGATTTTTTCTTTCTCTCACCAGCGGCACAGAGTCCGAATATAAATATTCCAACATGTTCTTAATTTATTAGAGGTTAAAAATGGTAACTACTCAACGATCACTTGGTATTGACAACGCAAAGACTCTCTATGATTTAATTAGAGGAGATCAAACAAATTGGCTTCTTTTCTTGGGTGGAGAGAGTGCTGCTGACGTTCCGCTCAATAGCATTGACGATGACAACAAAGTTTGGGAGTCCTCTAACTTCTTTCAAAAGATAAGAGAGAGCGACGTTGAAATTGTCGCAAGACGAGTGAACTGGTCGAGCGGTAACGTTTATCATCCGTATGAATCATCGGGAATTCCAACTGGCGTCAGTGGACCAGAAAGAAACTATTACGCTCTAACTGAAGACGACGAAGTTTTTGTTTGTCTTGGAAGTAATGCAAAAAATAGAAAAGATTTAAATGGACAAAGCACTTCAACAGTAAAACCATCCAGAACAAAAGATAATCAAACTTTATCTGATGGTTATCGCTGGAAATTCTTATACAAAATTGACGTTACTAAAATTAAATTCAAAACACCGAACAATATCCCCGTTCCCGACATTAATGAATATGATCCAATTTCATCTTCTGCCACTTTAAGTGAAGAGGCACTTAGACGAGGATGTGGAAATAATAGTGGTCTAACAGGATCGTGCTGCTTCTATCACAAAGAAGATGAGGTTGAGCCTGTTCTAGATACTTTGTTCACCAAAGGATCTTTTGACTTTTGTTTAGATAATGTGCCGTGTGCAAAATGTTTTAAGATTGCACGACGATTAAATAGAGAGTTTACTTACAAACGAGGTGGATTGTGTGCGGCAACAGGTGGTGCAACTGCGTGTGCAGCAAGCATCAGTTCCAATACTGGATATGAAAAAGCACTTGCGAATTTAAAATTCTTTTCACCAAACTCAAACAACAAACTTCAGACAGAGGTTTATCGTGATGCTAAACGAGATGAAGGTCAAGTTCATAATGCGTTTATTGATTTGAGTGGATTGACTGAAAGTGAGAGAACAATTTCTACAAGTAATCCGGAAATTACACTAAGTTCGCTAAGTGGAACTGATGCTACCGTCATACTTACAACGTATAAAAAAGATGGAAGCCATGTTGTTGATGGTATTCGTGTTGTTAACAAAGGTAGCGGATATCGTGATTTAACTTGTGTTTCTACACCAGGCGACTTACAAAGTAGAGTTACGTTTAGTCTAGATTATCAAGGTGGACTTTTTGCAGATCCTAGAAGATTATTGGGGGCAGCAAAAGTTATGATCAAATCTATTGTTCGTGTGGATCAGATTCCAACGAATGCAAACACAAACCAGACAATATTTAAACGATATGGAATTATTCGAGATGTTAAAGTGAAAAATGATACTTCATCATACATTGCTGGCTCAAAAACAAATACGGATCAAGCAGAAACTTTTTCTAATGTTCACAAGTTTAAAGTGTCTCCTGGCTCATCCTCATTTAGTTTTGCATCGGGTTCTGAAACCTTTTCTCGCTCTTCAAAATTCACAAACGTGACAAACGAAAGCACGGGCAAGATTTCCTCGATTGGATCCATTCCAACTCAAGTTACACCCAACAGTTGTGTTATTTTAAGTTCTAAAGATGCTGGTGGTGGCGTTGCGGAAGTGGAAGCGATTGCAGTAAAAGATACACCTTTTGTTGTTGGCGATAGACTCGCAGCAAACTCCAACATCGGAACATCGTTTGAAATCACGGAGATTGTTTCTTCACCTGATGTTAAACCATTCACGGGTAAAATTGTATCATCAAACTCAACCGACATCACTGTGACAAATACCCCGCAACAAGTTTCATTTACGTTCTTATACACACTCGGATCATATTGAGGTAAAAATGGCTAGAAGTATTGCACCATTCAAAATAAACGACGACGAACCGAAAACACCACTTTCAGTTTCTCCATATAACTCAAGGTTTTTTCAACAAGAACTTAATGCCTTTGATGTTGCAAAAAATTATCAATACACGGCATTCAGACCGGGTTATCCTTTACAGTCATCTGAATTAGATGAAATTCAAGAAAGACACCACTACAATCACAGTGCCTTTGGTTACATGGTAAACGGTTGGTCAGCGTTTGCCGGTGATCCTTTTAGTGGATCTGGTGATGAGGATACAAATTTAAGATATGCTGGTCCTGCTTGGGATGGGGCGACACCAATCATGCCATATAATCAAGGAACCTACATAGAACTTTCAAGTGGTGACGATCCAGTTATAACTTTAGATGCCTTTCCAAGTGCTTTGGCTCAAATTCCAGATTTGGTTCAAATCACAGATAATGGAACCACTTTGACAATTACTTTGAATGAAGGTCTTTACTACTCCTCCGTAAAAACTGGATCGCAAGTCGATAACAACTTTAAGTATTTTATTTACTATAATGTTCTTACTGCGGGAACAAACACCATAACGTTAAATAAACTCGAAGCAGGAAAAACTTATGTTGGATTCTCAATGGGTCAATCATACATTGTTCCATCAACATACTCTCAAGAAGATCAGTTTAGTGATGCAAGTTTAAACGACAACTCTTCTGGATTTACTAACGATGTTGCCGCAGGTGCCGCTCGTGTGAAAATTTTCTTCCAACGGGTTGTAACATCAGGAGACTTAGCAGGTGGTGGAGTTCCCGTTCCAGATAATACTATATCTAAAGTTTTATATGTTGATCACACCAATAATAAAATTCGGTACATGAATGGTGTTCCCGTTGTTGTTTCTGACTCTCTTGGTGCAACCCAGTTTGGAACATTCTCAGAATGAGTTGTGAATATACACAATATGTTCCGGAGGAATTGAGAGGACCAGATCCGGGGATACCGAGACAGAGTTATTCTTTTCTACCGTCGCAATATAATGGACAACTTACTCCCCGACTATGGAGGCCAACGGACTTAAGAGGTCAAGGTTTTGTTGTTGTTCACCTCGATCCCCGCAATATAGGTGATGATGGCACTTGGAAAGACCCGGCATCTGGAGTCGAATTTGTTCCGGGTCCAGCACCAGATGGGGACGAGTTCAGTGATTTGATAAACTCTGCGCCAAAGGTTCTTCCTTCAACTTTGTATGGTCCAAATACATTTGAAAGAGCATTATATTTTGATCAGAGACTCAAACAATTTTTGACTAGCGATGGATTTTACAGTAGAAGTCTTTTTAACATAAGCAAAGGAAAAGATGTTCTTTTGTACGCTGTTATGAAAAATCCATACAATAAAATCATTGAGTATAATGAGTCTTGTGCTGATAATCCAAATTGTGGTGGTGCTGGATCAAATCCAAATGATCCACCAAATTTAGTGTTTCAAACAATGAAAGAAGCGTTCCCAAATTGGCCGGGAACAAATCCATATAATTTCAACGACTGGCCCCAAGGTTCATCTCAATCAAACGGAAGATATGGAGCACTCTATACAGCAGGTGAGGATAGATATTCTATCTTACATAATGGTGAAAGCACAGTAGGAAACTTCTGGAATTTTTCTGGTTATTATTACGCATATCCTCCAGGTCAAGCATTTTTGCCGGGATTCACCGATATTGAATTTACAACACGCTATGCCAATGGCGGGCTGGACATTTTGCGTTACTCATCACATGTTGGTGCCGTGTTACAAGACAGCGATGGTGATGGTAATCCCGATATTATTCCGAGTGCAATCGGCGGCGGGGCTGAGGTTGAAATCGAAGTTGGCAACATTATGGATTTTAAACCACATATGTTTGGAACATTCTTACGACTTTCTCCCGGCTATTTCGTGTATCCTGATCTAAATCTTCCAAGAAGAACAACATACCAAGATCATACTATTTTTGGTTTGATTGATGGATCTCGTGGTGAAGTTCTCCCAATCAATAAAATATCACAAGAACAATATGGTGTTAATGTGATTCCAAATCAAAGTAATCCAGACGGTCTTTATGTCGGCCCTGATTATGAAGTTTTTGAATTGAATCCAACACACATGGGCAAGCGCCAGGTCCTTCAAAATCCTGATGTAGCACTCTATTCCACCTTAGTCATTTCTGAAGTTATTATGATAAAGGCAACTACACCCGATACCCCTGATCCTGAGTCTCCAACAACATATTTAATTGACGATGAAATTGTTCAAAAAGTCGAGGGATATCTCGCATGTAAATATAACATACAGGATCAACTGCCACAAAGACACCCATATAGAAAATTCTGTCCCGGTCAAGAACCAGTTCAGGCAAGTTCGATCACCGACGCTGGAATAACTCCAGAAAAACCAATTGAAAGACAGGGATTTTTCCCGTTATACTTAACATCATCGGCAGCGAAACAAGCAAGTCCAACTCCAGGCGTTGCGAGAAATAAACAAGAGGAGATTGATGGAAAAATAGGCTTTCATACGCACATCGTCAATGGCATAACATACTATATGCCAAACGGATTAGAAGAACTTGGTTTACAATATCACGGGAATTTCAATAAGTTTGAGCAAATTAAATTTGAATCCGATTTTGGTATTGATTCTCTTGATATTCCAAAGGACAGTAAAGAATATAGATATGCTTCCGTTCTCGAAGATTCTACTCTTTCATCGTCCGATCTAAACTTTATTCAAGAGGAAGGAATCGGAGAACTTAGTGCTATTGCAGAGTCGTTAAGTTACACTGGATTTTATCGAGATTCATCTCCGCTTCCTGCTGGAGTTAGTAGAGCAACCGCACCTCTTTGGAATGGTGCGACTCCTACCTACCCAAATAAATTTTCACTGTTTTATGCAGATGGTTTGATATCAGATTTCAATTCAAAAAAACCTGATCCCCTTACATTTGAGTTAAAAGAAAATGTGATTAAAGTAACTTTCAATGAAGTGGATTATGTTACAACAACCAGATCACTTGATTCAAGAGATAATGGGTTTAAATATAGGGTGAGCCTTTCTCATAAATTATCGGCAAAGAGTAATTTTGTTTTGGAAATTCCCAGAGCAAAAACAGGAAAAACTTATGTTGGATTAAAAGTTATACAGAATGAAATTTTTCAAGATGAAGATCCATCATTAGAGCCTATAAATAAAAGTATATTGGGTACTGGTAGGATTCAAATTATGTTCTCGGAGGCAATGTATCAAGTTGCCGACAATGCGAGTGAAATTACATCATTTGAGCCAGTATTCGTTATAGATCACATAAATAAAAAGATTAAGTATCTAAATAACTTAACAATCGCAAACATAATCTGAGGTAAGAAATGGGTGTAGAAGACAACGATTTTCAAATTAGCGACTTAACTTCAAACACTTCATTTTTTGAGTGGGCAAGTAAAACGAACACCGACATAATCGGAAAACTTAACCGAATGCGTCTATATGATGGCATTTCGGGAGATGGTATTAATGTTGTCGTTGGATCCGCTACAATCACAGAGGCAGGAACACCAACAGCGACTTCTATAACTGCTGGTGATATTTTTGTTGAGATGAGTGGGACCGTTGAAAAGGGTGTTACTTTTAATGGTGATGTTACCGTCAACGGAACGTTAAATTACGATTTTACCCAAGCATTCGGTGGAGTTAAAACTGTCAGTATAGGTTTTAGTGGCGGAACTGCTGGTTTCACGGCAGGTGACGTTGTTCGTTACGACGCTGATCTCGGTGGAGTGACGTTTGCTCGTGCAGATTCTCCGACAAACGCAGAAGTTCTTGGTATTGTTAACGGCGAAAGGAACAACGAAGTTTCTGTTGTAACTCAAGGACTTGTGGAATTTAATAGCATTAGATTTGGTGGTCTCTCTGCCGGTTGTATTCACTTCTTGTCTCCAACTAATCATGGTGAATTAACAAATACTGAACCTACAGTTATTGGACAAGTTTCAAAACCACTTTTCTTAGCGACGGGCTCCACGAGTGGTGTGTTCTTTAACTATCGTGGTCAACACCTTGCTGGAACAGGTGGCACTGGGGATACGAATGCAGATAATAACGCTTTCTTCCTCACGCAAGCGAGTTCTGGTCTTTCGTCTTTTGCCGACTTTACTGTTGGTAGAGTTGTTTCTTATGATGGGACTTGGAAGATTACGAAGAACAGTGACGCTGGTTCATTAAACTCGATAATTGGTGTCATCGTAGCAAAACCAAATTCAACAACAGTAAAAATCATTACCTCTGGTTTTGTGAACGAAAGTCCAGTAAATGCTGCCGGACCTCTCTTTGTTGACGGTGACGGGAATCTTACCCCCACGTCAACAGGAAGTCCCGTGGTCGCTGTTGGATCTCTTGTGGGTAGTGACTATGCTTTAGTCGTAAATCCCTCTCTGGGGGAAGTCAGCGGCTTTAACGGAGGTGTTCCAAGCGGTTCTCAGCAATACTCAAGATCCGCACCAGCAAACTTGGGTGGGGTAACTGCAACCACAGGTGGTGTTTCTTATGTTAATGATAATCTCATTCCAAACGGTTCATTCTCAATTTGGCAACGAGGTATCGGTGTTGGAAGTGCCTTTACAGGAACAGGAAGCACATACTTTGCAGATCGTTGGGTGAGATTAAACAGAACAAATGTGGATGTCGCAGGATCGACGGGTAGCGGTAGTTTGTCGTTGGAGAGAAAAGATTTCACAACAACACAAACAGATGTTGAAGGTAATCCATTATATTATGCTCGATTCAATACCACAATTGCTGGTAACACATACAATGATATTATTCACGTTGAAAATCGTGTTGAGGGATCTGATACACTGCGAGGTGAAAATGTCACTCTCGGATTCTATGCAAAAGCAAACTCCGCTGGCAAAACAGCAACTATTTTTGTGAAACAAAACACTGACGGTACGAGCACTGAAACAAAAACAAATATTGCAGACATTAGACTTCCAAATAATGACTGGCAAAAATTTGTGACTGTATTTGAAGTTCCCGAATTGACAGCAACCCCAAGTGGAAATCACTACTTCGCTGTTGGTTTGGATATTACTCATTCGGGACAAGTTGACTTGGCACAATTTAAACTCGAACGTGGTGTTGCATCCACTCCAGTTCAACCCAGAACGATTGAGAGTGAATATGATTTATGTGCAAGGTATTATCAAAGAAGTTATGCCCCTGATGTTGCAACAAGAACAAAAACTTTTGTTTCCAATTCACCTGATGCAACTTCAGTAAATTTTGCTGCCGTTCCCGCTGAACGAGACTTCTATGAAAGATTCCCAACTCGAATGAGAGGGACACCAGCGGTTACACTATACTCTCCATTCTCAGGAGAAACAGGAGAAGCATACAATAGGAGTTTCGGTGATGATCTCGCAACCTCCTCTGGTTCCCGTGGTTTTGCCGGAAATGTTCGAGTTGCTCCAGCGGGAGCAACAACGATTACGACAGATGCCACAAGTAAAGATGGTTTCTTGATACAGCCCGTCGCTGGTCTTGTTGACTACGACAGAATTTCGGTTCATTACGTTGCCGATGCGGATTTGAACAATAACATTAGTTGAGGTAAAATATGCCAAGTTGCTCTAACAGTTCAAACATAATGTCATCAATCACTTCGGTGAACCTTAACAGCATCGGTTCACGAATTCTTGCAACTATTCCTAAAGTAAGTTCTGTTTACAACTTAGAGGCTGGACTTACTGCCGGAGATGTTATTCGTTATGATGTCACTCAAAGTCCCCCTGTGTATAAAACATCTCTTGCAGACAACGCTGAAAATGCTGAAGTTGTTGGTGTTATAGAATCCGTGGATGATGACTCTTTAAATGTTGTTATCTTCGGTCAGATTGATTATCCATCAGAATTGTTCACAAACTTAAGCGTGGATGGTGTTCCATCAGGGGCATCGGGTGGAAATGATATTTACTTCTTGAGTCCCAGTGTGACAGGTGGAATTCAAAACCTTGCACCAACTAATGCGACTGAAGTTGTGAAACCCATACTTCAAAGAGCAGACGACGGACAAAACAACGCTGTTGTTTTGAACTATATTGGTTATTCTATTGGTGGCGAAATTGTTTCAAGTGATTCCTCAGATCGTGCAATGGGTGAGGTATTAACCGTTTTAAATATTGATAATCCAAAGCCACCGACCAATTATGTTGATGTCACGGATGGATCAAAGGATCTTTCTGTCTCCGATTATCCCGATGCTTACGGTTTCTTTGGTAAAACTTTTGGTTATACTGAAAAGATAACTCTTGATGGATCTGTAAAACTCCCATCGACAAAACTTGGAAAGTCTGCCACACAAACAAATGCAAGATCCATTGTTTACAACGGATCTATTTTATCAATAGACTCAACAAATAACACGGTCACTGTTAGACGAGACAGTAACGAGCCACAGGCAGAAACAAACTTGTCTTTGAAAATTGACGGTGTTAATTACACCGTGACAAATTCCGAAGTTGAAAAATTCACCGTTCCTAGAATTCGGGGTAAGAGTGAATTTACTTTTGATGTAAACGGAAATTTGAAAGAAACTGAACTTAAATATTTCTTGAAAGTAAAAACAGAAGTTGGTTTAACTATTCCAACAAAAGTAACAGTTCAAGACTTAGAAGTAACAAACAAACTTACAGCGAAAACTGCGTCTGCAAGTGAAAATACCGATCTAAACCTCTCAGTAAACAACCTAAATACGGATGTAAATACCATTAAAACAACTTTAGGATTGTCATAATGCCCATATACATCGGTAGTAGTCATTTTGTGAGGACAGGAACTGGTCCAACGGGACCGACAGGCCCTACCGGACCAACAGGACCAACAGGACCAACTCTTCTTGGACCCACTGGACCTACTGGTGCTACGGGTGAGCGATTCGAGGGCTTCTCTCAAAAATCTTCAGGTATAACCTTTATTTCTCTTTTCTCTGGAGCCACTACAGAAAGAGCGATTGACGCTGTTACTGGAGGGATCGACGGAAGTAAAATTTTAGGTAATACTGGACCGACTGTGTTTGAGGATCTCGCAGTTCAAAACTTTAGTTTTGGATTTACTTTCGGCAAACAAGCAACAAGAAACGAAATTACTGTTCGTAAAATTGGAACAGAGTCACCTTTAATTAATCTCATCGACGAGGGTGAGAAAATTGTTGTTTCATATGACATATCTGGCACTGGATATTTAAATGTAAACGCAGCACCAAAACAAATTATCAAGGCTGGTTCCAGTGGTCTTTTCGAGGATCTTGCCGGATCAACAGCATCTGAGTTTTCTGCCCGTCATGAAATCGAAGGTCTTGGTGTCTCTTCTTTCTTGGAGCCAAGTTTACTTTTAGGCACAGCAGACGGTGGAGTAAGTGCAGACACAGTTGGATCGACCGCTGGTCTTCGAGCAGAGATTGATTGGACTAAAGCAAAAACATTTGTTATTCAAACACAAAACTCTTATTCTGATCTCGCACCACTTACAGTTAATATTAAAAAACCACCGGCAAATAAATCGGCATCTTTTTTCTTAGTCGTTGAGGGTGCGACTGGAACATCAGCAATTGTCGATAGATTCACATCTACCGATTCTATTGTTAAATTCCCATTCACAAAGAAACCATGCTTTAGTGGAACCAGAGATGTGTTCACCTTTATCTCATATGGAAATGAGTGGTATGGTAATTTGGTTTATTGGGACGAGAGTGCATCGTCACTTAAAACTTACGACGAGACACACTATTGTAATGAATTACCTGATCTTGAAACCGACCCAGAACAAACTGGTGTCTGCTGTTTGGGAACGGGTGTTCCAGTTTTTACAACCTATACCAATTGTCCAGGCTTCTTTGTACCTGATTACATTTCAGAGGCATATGGATTTACTGGTGTCGATAGACTAAAGGTTTGTGGTTTACCCACAGGACCATACAATTCAGATGCAGTTGGTCCTTGTTGTGTTTACAACGAAAAATTAGATCCCGCTGGTATCAATGGTGAAATTGAAAATCAATTTAACTTGGGTAGTTTTGGTTCTCTAAATCCACCATTAGATATAAATTTCGATCCAGAAAATCCATTGCAGTGTTTTGACAACATGGCACCAGATGAGTGTCTTGCGATTGGGTATGGTAACGAGGATCTTTTCTCTTCGTTCAATGAGTTTAATGATTATATGCCGGATCCAGACCCGGACTCAGATCCAGGCTGTGGT
>CEPG01002189.1_pt1 | contig 21836 bp, 28 predicted proteins | sample 530551 | NCBI WGS metagenome assembly CEPG01 (sample SAMEA2620384, study PRJEB7988) | marine metagenome | biome: marine biome (ENVO:00000447); feature: surface water layer (ENVO:00002042); material: "saline water (ENVO:00002010), including plankton (ENVO:xxxxxxxx)" | depth 5 m | reverse complement strand
AGTAGACGGGGACTTGTCAGACAGCGCAAGCATAGACAGTTTGGTAAAAGAACTGCAACCAGATTACTTAATTAATTTTGGAGCTAACTCTTTTGTTGGTGTTAGCTGGGACGTACCCTTGAGTGTTCTTGATGTCAATACAGGCGGTGTCGTTAGATGTCTCGAGGCCATCAGAAAATTTAAGCCTGACTGTCGCTTTTATAGCGCAGGTTCTTCAGAGGAACTTGGCGACGTAGATTATAGCCCGCAGGATATCAATCATCCGATTAAACCTAGGAGTCCATATGGAGCTTCTAAAGCTGCCGCTAGACACATGGTAAAAGTTTATCGCGAGTCATATGATTTGTATGCAGTTCACTCTATCCTATTTAACCATGAAGGTACAAGAAGAGGAGAAGAGTTCGTAACTAGAAAAATTACGAAAAAGGTTGCAGAAATAAAGTATGCATTAGATAATAATTTATCTTTTGAACCTCTTCAGCTAGGAAATATAGATTCAAAAAGAGACTGGAGCGACAGTATGGACTTTATGAGAGGCGTTTGGTTGATGATGAACCAAGATAAACCTAAAGATTATGTTTTATCAAGTAACGAAACGCATTCTGTAAGAGATTTTGTGCAAAGAGCTTTCACTCACGCAGATGTACCGGGCCTTTGGAGCGGTGAAGGTATGGACGAAAAATTTAGAGTTTTTCAAGAAAATACAGTCTTGGCCGAGATAAATGAAAAATTTTACAGGCCAGCAGAAGTAGACCTTTTACATGGTGACTCTACTCCTGCTAGAGAAGAACTTGGCTGGAAGCCTGAGATTTCATTTGACAAATTGGTAGAAAGTATGGTAGATAATGATTTAGCTATATGCCGAAAAGAAAAAAGCTAACTATCTACCAGTACATAATTGAAAAATTTATAGGTAATTCTAAAACTATCTGGTCGGATAGAGAGGCTACCAAAAGAGAAATAGCTACGGCAAAGAAGCTTCTTAAAGCTTATCCAGATAAAAAATTCTGGTTTAGAGCTTCAATACCGTTCGACAATCTGGAATCGTTGATTTGGTTCCTTTCCCCTAACGGTAAGCGATACTTAGTCGTTCAATGGGGTAAATATAAGCTTGACTTACGTCCAGAAAAGAAATACGATGTAGGAGACAAGAAGCTCGGTAGAGCAAAGAAAATCAAAAAGAAAAAAAATTTACTAGACTTTTTAAGAGATGGCAGCAAAGAAAAAAATTGACGCGTTAGACCCGATAGGTCAGATTAAACAATACCTCAAAGACCACAAGCATGAGCACTACAACTTTGAGACGGAGGCAAACTATACAGTTTCTAGCGGTAGCTTACTTTTAGATATCGCTATGGCAGGAGGGTTGAGACCTTCGATTATCCGTGCTAGTGGCATATCTGAGGGAGGCAAAACTTCTTGTTCGTTAGCTTTTGCTAGAAATTTTCAGCAAACAGTAGACAACTCTATGGTTATCTATGTTAAGTCCGAAGGCAGACTTTCGCAAGAGATGATAGACAGGTCAGGTGTGGATACTTCCGAAGATAAGTGGTTTGTTTTTAAATCTAATATTTTTGAGACAGTTATTGGATTCATCACAAATCTAATCAAAGATAATCCTACCGAGAGAAAATACTTTTTTATCATAGACTCGATGGATTCTTTAATACCTTCTGGAGATATTGACCGTTCCTATGCAGAGGCTACCAAGGTTGCAGGAGGCGCAGTTTTAAGTTCTAACTTTCTTAAAAGAATGGCACTGCCTATTAGCACAAGAGGTCACATTTGTTTTATGATTTCTCAGGTTAGAAGCACAGTAAGTGTTAATCCTTATGACAAAGGCGACCCGAAGCTTACAAACGCCACAGGAGGCAATGCTTTGCTTCACTTTTCAGACTGGATATTTGAGTTTCAGAAGCGTCACAAGGCAGACCAGATAACGTCTAAAAACTCTAAAGATGGAAACCCTGACGGACACTGGTGCAAAATTATATTTAAGAAAACACCTAACGAAACAACCGGCGCAGAAATTAGATACCCGATTAGGTACGGCAGGACGGGCGGCAAAAGCGTTTGGATTGAGTATGAGATTTTTGATTCACTTTTAAAGTGGGGTTTTATTGAGAAAGCAGGCTCTTGGGTTACTATCAACAAAAAATTGATTGATGAACTCAAAGATAAGAAACTTGAGATTCCAGAGAAGATTCAAGGAGAAGATGCTTTCACTGCCTATTTAGAAGAGAATCCTAAGCTTACAGAATATCTGTTTGCTAAGTTAAAAGATACTCTCACTTTAGCTTAGGTTGTATACGTTTTACCAATGTTACATAAAAATGTGTTTTGTGGATGTTACGTAACAGCCTAGGCGAGTGAGACTTTACAACATTAACGGAAAGCTTGTAAGCAAGAATGTAGTAAAATACAAGATTGATTGGGAAAAGTCATGCAGATCAAAGATACAGTTCGAGGTGAAGAGTTTCTTCAAAGACCATTGGGAGAATCATATTTGTTACGAAGAGTTCCCTGTTTTTGGCACAAGAATGAAAGTCGATCTGATAAATTTTACTCGCAAGATAGCAGTAGAAGTTCAAGGTGATCAACACAATCAATACAATAAATTTTTCCATGGAGGGTCTAGAGACAAGTATCTGGCTTCCATAAAAAGAGATATGAAAAAAATAAGCTGGTTGGAGATGAACGAATTTAACGTTCTGGAAATAGAAACAAAAGATATAAAGAATCTTAGTAGATCTTATATTTTTGATACTTTTGGAGTTGAAATTTAATACTAGGTGTAATATAATATGATGAGTAAAGAAGTTCAATACGGCAGTATCCCGCAGGATCTTCTGGATAACATTAGCGAAATGTCTTATGGTGGTTATGTGTTATTTAGTTTTGACGAAAACGCGAAGCCACAAGTACACGCACAGATATCCGATGATTTAAATGCAATGTCGTTGCAGTATTTCGTTAAAAACTGGTCAGAAGCCATGGAAGAGATCTCTAGAGAGAGCTTTCTTGAGAATATAACTACCAGAATACAAAATAACTCAGAGGAAGAAGAAGGTTACGAAGATGAGTGATACAGACATTTCAAATTATTATCCCGACAAAAAAGAAACCCCTCTACCGGGATTAGAACCTCCTGCTTCATTGACAGCAGGTGAAGCTCCAGACTCTGCGCCAGCAGAACCAGAAGCCCCCACACCAGTAGAAGCTTTGGGCGTGGATGATTTAGGTATTGATTTGCCAGATATACCTTTGCCAGATGACGAACCTATCGAGGATAGTATCAAAGATACTTTTGAAGATGCTGCTTTTAATTTTGCTGTTGTTGGCGTTGGCCAAGGTGGCTCAAGGTTAGCAGAGTCTTTCTGGAACTTGGGTTACCGCAGGGTCGGGGTTATTAACACGGCTAAACAAGACCTTTCTTTAATAAATATACCAGAGCAGAACAAACTTTTGATTGGCGATGGAGGTGCTGGCAAGAATCCAGATGCAGCAGATGAAGTCTTCCGCACTCGTTATGAAGATATTTTAGACTTCCTTAAAAGGACTTTTGGCACAAGCTATGAAAGAGTTTTAGTTTGTGCTGGCGCAGGTGGCGGCACCGGAGCCGGTGGCGTAGCTAGAGTTATTGATATTTGCCACGACCTCAATCAATCTTTAGGTAAGGAAACTAAGGACACTGATGCTAAAGTAGGATGCATTCTAGCTTTGCCTACCAGAGCAGAAGGTATTAAGGTTCAAGATAACTCAAAGAAAACAATTACGAAAGTAATTGATGCCCAGAAAACTGGCGTGCTTTCACCTTTGGTAATACTTGACAATGAGAAGATTAAACAGTTATATCCTAAGCTGTCTGTAAATCAGTTCTGGAGTACGGCAAACAATAGTATCTGCTCTATCTTCCACTTGTTCAATAAGATATCTGCCAAAGAATCTGCATATACTACTTTTGACAAGGCAGATTTAGACACTATATTCTCTTCTGGTATCATTATGTTCGGCGCAACACCGATCAAGGACACCAGTGAGACAGGAATATCTTACGCAGTTAGGGATAATCTAAGAAAGAATATCTTAGCTGGCGTTGATGCCTCTACTGGCAACGTAGCTGCTTGCGTCATCATCGGAGACAAAAACTCTCTTGACAACATACCCCAGTCTAGTTTAGAACATGGATTTGAGCAGCTTAGTCGCATGATGGGCGGAGGTTCCACAGTTCATCGTGGAATCTACACCGGTGCAAAGCAGGGTTTGGCAGTTTATACTGCGATAGGTGGCTTGCAAGCTCCAGAAAACCTGTTTGACTACTTCTTCGAGGTAGATAGAAAATACAAATAGTAGATGTCACTATATAGCATTAAGCTTGAGAAGTATGTTTTAGGCGGGCTTCTCAAGACACCAGAGGTTTTGGCAGAGGTAGATTCTTATCTGTCTGTCGCAGATTTTTACAATGAAGTTCATCAATCAATCTACTCTGTAATTAGAAACTCTTACATCGCCAATGAAAAGATAGACAAAGTTTTAGTCTCTACCAAGATGATGAAGCTTGGTATTACAGCAAAAGACTCTGTTAATATACATGACTATCTAGAAGCAATAATATCTAGCGCGCCTAATTCAAAAGCTATTATTGATTATTGCAAAGAGTTAATATCTTTTAGGATTAGGAGAGAAATAATAGACACTACCGGCTCGATAGAAGAGTATATAAATAATACTGGCGAAGACAGCGTAGACGATATTATTTCAAAAGCAGATTCTTTATATTCTCAAAAGATTCTCTCTTACGAGCTTGATGATAATCCAGAAAATATTTTAGACAGCTTTTTGGATGAAGTAGAAGAGTCTGGTAAAAACCCGATAGATGATTCTGGACTACTAACTCCATACCCTGAGTTTAACAGATTGTTCGGAGGGCTAAGAGACGGAAACATATATGCCATAGTCTCAAGGCCAGCTCAAGGTAAAACTACTTTTATAAATGACATCTGCCTAAACACCTCCCTGCAAAACAATGTTCCTGCTTTAGTTCTAGACACGGAGATGTCTACAAAAGAAATAAAGTTTAGAATGGCAGCAGCACAAACGCAAGTTCCTCTTTGGTATCTTGAGACAGGCAACTGGCGCAAGAATGAAGAGATGTTTAAGAAGGTCAGGGACTACCAAGAAAACTTCAAAGGCAAGTATGACAATCATCAATATTTTCATTATCATGTGAGAAATAAAACGGTTGATGAAGTTTGCTCGATCATTCGTCGTTGGCACATGAAATATGTCGGCAGAGGTAATCCTTGTGTCATAGCTTACGACTACGTTAAGTTGACGGGCGAGAAGGTAGATAGGAACTGGGCAGAGCATCAAGCTATAGGCGAAAAGATAGACAAGCTCAAAAGAATATCAGAAGAGTTGTCTGCTCCTATTATTACTGCCATGCAGATGAATAGAGCTGGGGAAAGTCATAACAGGAATAGTCGTAATCTTGTAGATGATAGCTCTGCCATATCTTTATCGGACAGGCTTCAGTGGTTTGCAAGTTTCGTAGGTATTTTTCGCCGAAAGACTAATGACGAAATAGCCATGGACGGAGAACAGTTTGGGACGCACAAACTTTTACCGATTAAGACTAGATATCAAGGCAGAGATGCTGCGGGGCATATTGATTTAGTTCGCAGGCCAATTATAGAAGAACATAACGACACAGAAGTTCACAGAGAAGAGTGGGTACAGAACTATCTAAACTTCAATGTAGAAAACTTCTCTGTTCAGAGTAGAGGTTCTCTCCACAATATAGTAAATAATATTCGCCAGAGGTTTGATATAGCAGAAGAAAGAATCGCTGGCCACGGAGATACGCAGATATAAATGGCGGACGTTAGAGACGTACTATTAGACTTGGGTTATAAAATTCAAGATCATGGCAGGGAGTACAGAATGTCTCCTCTTTATAGAGACTCAAGCAGCAGTTCTGTGCTGAGAGTATACAAAGACACTGGATGGTGGACTGACTTTAAAGAAAACAGAGCTGGCCCTTTCGAGGAACTGGTCAGACTAACTCTTGGCCTTTCTGATATAGAAAAAGCTAAAGAGATAATCCTAGATAAATATAAGTTTAAGAAGCCTGAGAGAAAAGAATCTAAGCTCGAACACGTCAAAGAGTTGCCTAGTGAAATCCTAGATAATCTTGTAGAAGACTATTCCTATTGGGGAGGCAGAGGTGTTAGCAAAGAAACTCTTAATTTGTTCGGCGGGGGTAAAGCTATAAAAGGGAGATTCTATGGTAGATATGTATTTCCTATCTTTAATAGTCAAAAAAAATTAATAGGTGTCACCGGTAGAGACACCACGGGCGAAAACAAATTAAAGTGGTTGCATAATGGCCCTACCTCAAAGTGGGCTTATCCTTTGCAAATCAATTTTAATATCGTATCTAGCTCTAATGAATTAATCTTAGTTGAAAGCATTGGAGATATGTTGGCCCTTTGGGAGGCTGGTATAAAAAATACCATGGTCACCTTTGGCCTTCGCATCAGCCCACATTTACTTACTTGTATTTTGAGATTAGACCCAGAAAGCATTATAATAGCTTTTAACAATGACGAGGACGGCAGAGCTGGAAACAAAGCTGCCTACATTGCCAAAAAGCTAGTGCAAAAACATTTTGACGAAGGGGTTGTAAAAGTTAAGCTTCCTTGTAAAAATGATTTCGGGTGCATGGATAAAAAAGAAATTTTAGAATGGCAGAAAAGTTAAAAGAAAAAATCTTATCAGCATCAAGGCTGAAAACATTAGAAACTTGTTCTTGGTCTTACTGGTGCAACTACCACTTAAAACTACCACAGAAACAAAATGAGGGCGCACAGCGAGGAACTGTGTGCCATTTAGTGTTTGAGATGTTGGTTAAGAAAAAGCATAAGAAGCACTACGAAAAAATTATGAAAGCGAACACGATAGACGGAAGTCCCGCTATCGTTAGGCTTGTTATGAAACATCTTCGTAAGATGGAGAAGTCTTCTGACCTACCAATGACAAACCAAGAAAATACAGAGTTGGTTTGGGACATGATTATGGTAGGGTTAAAGTATGACTTTTTTGGCTGGGGAGGTAAAGTAGATAACCCAGAGCTTGAGTTTCTGTTAGAAAAAGAAAACCCTACATACAAAATAAGAGGGTTTATTGATAAACCTATAGTTTACAAACGTGGTAAAAAAGTAAAAATTGTAGATTATAAAAGCAGCAAATACAAGTTTAGAGGAGAAGAACTTCATTCTAATGTGCAGGCTATGACTTACACTCTGGCCGCTAAAAAGCATTGGCCAGATTTCAAGCCTACGGCAGAATTTTTATTTTTAAGATTTCCTAAGAGTCCCGTTCAGCAACTTGAGTTTACAGAGGAGCAGCTTAAAGGCTTTGAATATTATTTATCTTATGCTTATTTTAAAATAAATAATTATACAGAAGAAGATGCAACTTCAAACTATGCTGCGGACACGAAAAAGAACGCATGGCTATGCAAGGTAGGTAAATGGCGATGCCCTTACATTGATGGATATGATTACTACTCTCTCAAGGACAAAGAGGGGAATCAAGTAGCCTCTAGCTTTAAAAAGGTTGAATTAGAGCAAATTAAAGTAAAAGGTCAGAAGATTGTTAAAGAAAAGTACGAAGGTTGCCCAAGGCACGCTGGTAGCGACGAATATTTAGATATTTTTTCTTGACACGCCCCCAGAATCCTAGTATAATCTGCGCATGGACAAGGTTCTACCTTTATTCAAGTCACATTACAGCATAGGTAGGTCTATACTGACTCTGCACCCAAAAGGTTCCTCTGACGGAGTAGGTCCAGATTCAATAATTGATATTTGTGCCGACTCTGGTCTCAAAGAGCTTTACTTGGTTGATGACAGTATGACAGGCTTCATGGAGGCGTACCACAATGCCTCTGAGGTTAATATTGATTTAAGGTTTGGGTTGAGGATAAACACTTGCGAAGATATATCTAAAAAAGATAAAGATTACGCAAAGTCAGAATCTAAATGTATTTTATTTTGCAAGAATAAGTCTGGATACGAAAGGCTATTAAAAATATCTTCTATTGCATCTACTGAGGGGTTCTACTATATGCCTAGAATAGATTACAAGTCATTGCATAAATACTGGAGCGATGATGACTTAATGCTTATAGTGCCATTTTACGATTCTTTTATTCATAAGAATAAGTTTAGTATGGGCAATATTATCCCAGACTTTTCACAAATAAAACCAAAATTCTTTCTAGAAAATAATGATTTACCGTTTGACTCTGCATTAAGAAAGCATGTTTTGAGTTATTGCGAAGATAAGTACGAAACGCAAGAGGTTAAGAGTATTTACTACAAAGAGAAGAAGGACTTCCCTGCTTACTTGACCTTTAGATGCATCTCCGACTCCGCTCCCGGCAGAGCAAAGAGAACTTTGGCTAAACCTAACTTTGATCATATGTGTTCTAATGAGTTTAGCTTTGAAAGCTGGTATGAAAAAATTTAAATTATCACAACAACTAATTGACAGGGCGCAAAAAAGGGCTGACAAGCTGCCTTTGCTGAACAACTCTATTAGAAAAGGTGAAGGGGCATTAGTAGCTTACATCGGCGAAGAAGTCGCCAAGCACGTTCTAGGTGGCGAAATAAAGGACACCTACGATTACGACCTAGTATATCATAATCCTTGCTCCGGTCATTTTACCGTCGATGTAAAAACCAAGGAGAGGACTGTAGCTCCTCAATTAAACTACAACTGTACTGTGGCAGACTTTAATCCCAATCAAGACTGTGACGAGTATGTTTTTGTTAGCGTAATGAAGGACTTGAGCTACGCTTGGTATCTTGGTAAAATAGATAAGTCTGAGTTTTATCAGAAAGCTAGGTTCTACAAAGAGGGCGACTACGACCCAGAGTCACCTCCGAGGAAAAGCTTTTACTTCAGAGCAGATTGTTATAATATTCCTATCAGAGATCTCAATGGATAACGACTTTTTTAAAAAAGCAGCAGGCAAAGACCTAGTCTTCATGGACTTGGAGACTTTCAATGTTAATCTAAACTTTTACAACAATCGGCCTTGGCAAGTCGGGATGATACGAGTTGTTAAAAATAAGATTCAAGATAGGTTTGACGAGATGGTTAAGTGGGACTGCGGTCTGAAAATATCAGATGAAGCAGCTAGGATAACTAGGTTCAGCCAAGCTAAGTTTAATAAGCTCGCTAAACCAGAGCCAGAAATATTTCCAACCGTTTATCAATGGTTAGATTCGTGCGATTATATTGTCGGCCATAATATTTTAGGTTTTGATATGTATCTCATTAGGGACTGGTGCAAGATGAACGATAAACCTTACGCTCATCTGTTTGAAAAATGTATAGACACCTTGTCAATCGGCAGAGGTATCAGAACAGAACACTACTTCAAGAAGCAGGAGGAGAACTTTTTTGATTATCAATACAGAATGCTGACTCACAGAGTTAAAGGCATTAGAACTTCTCTCACTGAGTTAGGTAAGTACTACAACATCGAACATAACTATGAAACCTTGCACGATGCTATCAATGACTTGGAGTTGAATTTAAAAGTTTGGAATAAATTAAAAATTGATATGAGTAGAGTTTAGGTATATAATACATATATGCCTAGTATGGATTTTGCATACGACTTGATCGAAAAACTATCTGAAGAATCTGATACAGATTACGCTATAGTTATCTTAAGAAAAGGCAGGAAGCAGGACAAGTTAGATTTTTTTTATAGGTTTGAGAAAGAGAATAAGGACACTTTAAGAGTTTTAACAGAGAAGCTAGAATTAATATTACTGGAAGATGGAGACAGCAAAGGCGAACAAAAATCAGAGCCTCCCACCCCGCCAAAGAAAAAAAAGCGAGGCAGGCCAAGAAAAAAGAAAGACTGAGTTCTCAAACAACTTCGAGAGCTTAAACCTAAACATTCACGGGGTACGTCTACCTAAATTTGAGATTCAAGATGAATATCTTGAGCTGATTGATAACCCAGAAAAAGTAAAAGACACTTACGACTTCTTAATAGCTCTTTGCCAAAAGGGTTTTAAAAAGCTAGGTATAAAGCGAGGGACAGAGAAGCATAAGAAGTACGTTGAGAGAATACATTACGAGCTAGATATTCTCAAGGAGTTAGGTTTTGTTGATTACATACTGCTAGTATGGAAAGTAATTTACTTTTGTAAGACATCTGATATCCCAGTCGGGCTGGGTCGTGGTTCTGCGGCGGGAAGCTTCGTTCTTTATTTATTAGGCGTTACCAAGATAGACTCTGTTAAATATGATTTGTTCTTTGAGAGGTTTGTCTCGAAGATTCGCGCTAAAAAGAAAGTTGTCGATGGAGTAACATACCTTGATGGTTCTTTGATGTGTGATATAGATATGGATGTGTGCTACTACAAGCGTAAAGATGTACTAAAGTATCTAGAAAAAGAGTTCCAAGGCAAGACTTCCAAAATAAGGACACTAAACACGCTTAGCGGCAAATTGGTAATGAAGGAGTGTGGTAAAACTGTCGAGGATAAATCAGAGACAGAAATGAATCATGTTTCTGCTATGATACCCAAGGTGTTTGGTCAGGTAAAAGATATATCAGAAGCTTACGAAGAAGTAGATGAGTTTAGAGATTGGTGCGATTCTAACCCAAGAACCTACAATACAGCGCAGAAGATAAAAGGATTAGTGAAGAATAAGGGTGTTCACCCATCTGCCATACTACTATCTTACGACCAAATAACTAAAAGCTGTCCGATAGAACTTGACTCCGACAAAGAAAAGATATCTTCCTACAATATGGACTGGTCTCAAATGTTTAACGTCAAACTTGACGTTCTTGGTTTGAGAACTGTTTCAGTCGTAGATCAAGCTTGTAAGTTCATAGGCATAAATGTAGAAGATATAGACCTAGACCATGAAAGTATTTACCAAAATCTTTATGATTTAAAACAACCACAAGGTATTTTTCAAGTAGAAGCTAGAGCTAACTACGAAGTCTGCAAAAAGGTAAAGCCAAAAAACCTAGAGGAACTTAGCGCTGTATTAGCTTTGGCAAGGCCGGGCGCTATGCAGTTTACCGATCAGTACGCCAACTATACTAACAATGATAGCTACGACGTAATACACCCTTTCTTTGACGATATTCTAGGCGCAACTGGAGGCGTTTGTTTGTATCAAGAGCAGATGATGAAGATGGCTCACAAAGTTGGATTTACGCTTGATGAAGCAGAGCTGCTGCGACGTATTGTCGGCAAGAAGAAAGTAAATGAAGTCAAGAAGTGGAAGAAGAAGATTAAAGATAAGGTTAAGCAAAACAATCTAGATAAAGAAGTCGGGGATGTACTATGGCAAATCCTTGAAGATTCGGCTAACTATTCTTTTAATAAATCTCATTCTATAGCTTATGCTGCTTTAGCCGCGGCTACGGTCTACCTCAAGTTTAATCATCCTAAAGAGTTTTTCTTAGCCCTGTTGCAGATGAGCAAGTTTGAACCGGATCCCATCGCTGAGATATCTAAAATACATAGAGAGCTAACTCATTTCAATATAGAGCTTTTGCGCCCAGATATACTTAAATCAAAAGATGATTTCTCTATTGAGGGTGATAACATAAGGTTCGGACTGACCTCAATCAAAGGCATATCTCATTCTTCTATTGAAAAGCTAAATCATTTTAAGACTTGTGCTTCAAATAAATTTGAGGTTTTTCAAGCATCTACAGAAGCTGGCATTAACTTAGGCGTCCTATCTGCTTTGATTCAAGCGGGAGCTTTGGATGTAGCTAAAAAGTATACTAGGAGCAAGGTTGTGCTAGAGTGCCAGCTTTGGAAGATACTTACTCCTCGCGAGAGAATCATAGCTTTAAGATTCGCTGAGGAAGGCAATGATGACTTGATAAATGTTATCAACCAAATGAAGTCCAAGGTTGATGATGAAGGCAAGAGGTATATCAAAGATTCAAGAATAGAAACCATGAGGAAGAGATTCTCTGGGTACAAGAGTATCTTTGACATAAACAGCAAGAATGAAGACTTTGCCAACTGGTATTATGAAAACGAGCTACTAGGATATACTCATGGTATATCTATCAGAGATATATTTCTAAGAGAAAACCCAGAGCTTCGTCAAGTGGAAGAAGTCAAAAATATTAGGCCAAAACAAAAAGTCTATTTTGTTGGTACTATTGCTGACTGCACAGGGGTAAAAGTTTCCAAAAGCGGTAACGAGTATGTTAAGTTTGAGGTTGGAGACGAGACAGGGTCGATAGATGTCTTACTATTCAACAATAAAAGAAATAGCGGCATTGATGATTGTATATCTGATAATGGCACACTCCCAGCCAAGAAAAATATCGTAATTGTGACAGGCACTAAAGCAGAAGATGGAGTGTTTGCCAACTTCGTGACCACTCAAGATAGAAAGATATACATGAAGTTAGGCCAGCTTAAAAATGATGAGAAAAATTTGAATTAACTATGCTTTTTTTATATAATAAAGCGTAGTTTATGATTCATTTTTATAAGCCAAATCAATGGAACTCTGGGTGCTGCTGTAGCTTTTCTTACAATACTAGCGATAAGTCTTTTTACGTCCAGCTTCTCAAACAGTTAAGTTGGGACTCTGAAAATTCAAAGGGCAAGTTCGACACTAAAACCCGCTCTGCTTGTAAGTTCACTCCTACTGAGATCGGTTCTTTTATTGACTGCATCGAGAGCGGCAGAGAGTTCTCTAGCTTCCATAAAACTCCAAAGGAAAACACTTCTTTCTCTTTCAAACCTAAAATGAAGGATGATAAGAAAGACGGGTTTGCTTTTACATTAACGAAGATGCCTAAAGACGGAGACAAGAAGAGCTACTCTATTAGCTTTACGTTTGGTGAATCTAAATTTTTAAAACAGTTTCTGCTTACAGCTTTGAGTATGTATTCATCTTCTTCCATTAAGGAGAATAACGAAGCTATCGCCAAAAGTATCGCTGCTAAAAATAATCAGTGAAGAAGAAGATTCTATATCAGTCGGACTCGGCGCTAGCGAAAACGGGCTTTGGTAGAAATACTAAAGCTCTTCTTTCTTACCTATACAAAACTGGCAAGTATGAAATAGTTAGCTACTGCTGTGGAAATGCTCGCTCTGCACCTACCCTGCAAAGAACCCCGTGGAAGTCTATCGGCACTTTACCTGACGATCAGAATCAGTTGGCGCAGCTTAACAAAGACCCCGGCCAAGCTAGAATGGCGAGCTATGGGGCGTATTTAATAGACGAAGTGGTAAAGCAGGAAAAGCCTGACGTTTATATCGCAGTTCAAGACATTTGGGGCGTCGATTTTGCAGTAGGCAAACCTTGGTTTGATAAAATCAATTCGGTCATCTGGACGACACTTGATTCTCTTCCTATTTTACCCACTGCGGTAGATAATGCCTCGAAAATTAAAAACTATTGGATATGGAGCAATTTCGCCACCAAAGCTTTGCATGAAAAAGGCCATACTCATGTAAAAACTGTTCATGGCTGTCTTGAAACTAAAAACTTTTATAGATTAACTGACGAAAACAGAAAGCAGCTTCGCGCAAATAATGGCATATCTGACGATACATATATTGTAGGTTTTGTTTTTAGGAATCAATTACGCAAGTCTGTACCCAACTTGCTAGAAGGTTTTAAGAAGTTCCAAGCAGATGTACCAAAAGCGAAACTGCTCTTACATACCCACTGGGGAGAAGGTTGGAATATCCACAAACTCGCAGATGAGCATAAAATTTCTAAAGACGACATTCTTACTACTTACTATTGCGGCAGCTGTTATGGCTATAAAGTAAAGCCTTTTACTGGTCAAGAGCAGAAGTGTGATCTCTGCGGAGCAGAGAAGACTATGAACACCACTAATGTCGGGGCAGGTGTTAGCGAGGTTCAATTAAATGAAATTTACAACTTGATGGATGTCTATTGTCATCCTTTTACAAGTGGCGGACAGGAAATACCTATTCAAGAAGCTAAACTTACAGAACTAATTACGCTTGTTACAGACTATAGCTGCGGAGAAGAGCAATGTGAAGAAGGTTCTGGCTCTATACCCCTAGAATGGAACAAGTATGTAGAGCACCAAACAGAGTTTATTAAAGCCTCGACCTGCGCTGAGTCAATCTACCAAAACTTGTTAAAAGTTTATTATATGCCCAAGAACCAACTTGAGTTTATGGGTAAGATGGCTAGACAATGGGTTATAGATGGATTTTCTGTTGAAGTCGTTGGTAAAATTTTTGAAGACTTTATAGATAACTGCGAACCAGCCAACTATGATTTTGAAAAGCAAGAAGAAGAGGAGAAAGTTAGAAATTTCCCAGATGCTTTTGTAGAAAATATTCCTGACGACTCAGAGTGGATATTGTCTTTATATAAGAAGATTTTAAATAGGGACAACACTATTCACGATGATGGATATAAATACTGGATGCAGCAGATTAGCAACAAGACTCCTAGAAAAAATATAGAAGATTATTTTAGGAAAGTTGCAAAAGACCACAATGATAAAAATTTCCCAGTAAAAATAGAAGACTTGTTAGATAAAGAAGACGAAGGTAAAAGAATATTATATATAATGCCTGACTCTCAAAAAGATGTTTTCTTAATTACGTCTTTATTTAAATCTCTAAAGGAAAAATATCCAGACTATAATTTATATGTTTCTACAAAACTGGAGAACTTTCCTATTCTTTGGGCTAATGAACATATTCATAAACTTATACCTTACTCTGAATCTTTTGATAATGTTTTGAGTTTAGAGGGGATAGGCGAATCTAATGAATATTTCACTATGGTTTTCGCGCCATATCTCACGACGCAAAGACATTCTAACTATATTCACAACATGAAAGATGTTATAGACAAGGACTACCTATGCACATTTTAGAATCATACGCGCTACAAGACAACTTAAAGATAGATAAACCTTTCATATATGAAAAGTTTTTTCCCATGGCTATCGAAGGCAGGTATATAACTATTGATACTGCTAGTGATGACGAATCAAATAAGTATAGCCACTGGAGTATGGTATTAGATTTCCTAACTCCATATCTAAAAGAAAAGAAAATCACCGCAGTTCAACTCGGAGGCAAAGAAGATGAACAAATCCCCGGCTGCTATATAGCTGTTGGCCAAACAGATCCAAATCAAAAAGCCTATGTTATAAAAAACTCTGCTTTGCACATTTCTGCTAACACTTTATCTTTGCAAATAGCTTCAAGCTATAATAAAAAGATTATATCTTTGTTTGGAAACTCTTTCTACGAGCAGTTTAAACCTTACTGGAGTAATCCAGACGATGTCACTTTGTTAAAGGGTAATATTAAAAAGCCTACATTTAACGGCAATGAAGCACCTAAAACTATAGATGCTATCGCTCCCGAAAAAGTAGCTCAAGCTATCCTGCAGAACCTTGGGCATCCTCATTCTTTTGCTTTTAATACCTTGAAGGTAGGTTCTCTTTACAAAAATAGGAGAATAGAATCTTCTTTATCGAACCCTATCGCAGATATAGGCGCACTAGGAGTAGAAAGTCTTATTGTTCATTTAGATTATAATTACAACTTAGACAATCTAATAAAGCAGCTTGAAATATGTCCGTGCTCTGTAATTACTAACAAACCTATTCCAGAAGATATTATTTTAAGATATAAAGAAAGAATAGTTGAGATAGTTTATTTCCTCGAAGACGACAACGACCCATCTTTTGTAAATTTTTGTATCAGCAAAGGTAAACAGATAGGTCTGTTAAGCAGACAGCCTAAAGAGTCAATTGATAAATATAAAATTAATTATTTAGACATTGATAAACCTATAAATATTATACCTGAGATAAAATTTGAAGATATAGAAGAGATAAAAAATACAAATAAGAAAAAGATATTTTTTAAATCTAATAAGTTTCTTATCCATGAAGGCAAAGCCTATCCTAATAAGATGTCTGTAGCTGTGAATCAACCTATCTCTTCTTTTGATCACCCCTTCTGTCAGATCATAGATCACAGAGATTTTTGGGAGGATAAAGAGCATTTCTACTTTGTTGAAAAAAAGTAGTTGACTTTTAAGCAGAAGTCTTGCATAATTAGCGACGTATGGCAAAGAATACACCGCCGAAAACAATAAAGAGGAATGAGCACGGGCTACTTGAGGGCATTAAGTATAGCTACCAAGATGATGGACTAATTGACTGGAGAAAGATGGTTAAGAATGAGCATATCGTACCTAACCGAGATAATACTTCAGAAACAGATGTCACAAAGTTAAAAGATAAAGATTTAATTATTCTTTTAGCAGGCTTGAAAGATGTTGCCCAAATGAGAGGTATCAAGTCCGTAAAGTATGACATTGTTACCGCTTCTCCAGAGTATGTATGCATGAAATGTGGTATCACTTGGTCAGGAAACTACGAAACTGAGGGAGAAGATGTCTACTTTGAGGGCACTGCTGATGCGGGGCTAAATAATACTGAAGGTTTTGGTCAGATTTATCTAGCAGCTATCGCAGAAAATAGAGCTTTCTGTCGAGCCGTCCGTAACTTCTTAAAGATTAACATTGTGGCCAAGGAAGAGATTGCGCCGAATAAAGGTAAGCAGGCTTCCACTACCAAGGTGACTACGCCTTCTGCTATGTTTTCTTCTCAATCATCTGTTTCCATGTCTCCAGATTCTTTTCTGCTGACGATACTAAAGGAAAACAATATCACTTTTGAGCAGGTAAGGAATAAGCTTATCGAGGAGAATAATACAGACGCGAAGAAGTGGAGCAGTGTCAAAGACATTCCTCGCCTCACTGCCTTCGAGATAATCGACAGAATCCAGAAAAAAGCTAAAGCAGCATGACACAAGACTTAAAAAACCGTATAGGTATATTTGACGAGATATCTGCCGACATAGGCCGAACAAAATCATTCACCAGACCTTCATCGCTTATCTGCTCCTCAAAGATTAGCGATGAGGACTGGAGGCACTTGCAGAACTCTGCAAACCTATACATGAATAAGTGTTTGCCAAATAATTCATTTATTACTGATGAGAATGAGCTATTGGAAACTTTCGCGCAAAACAAAGATAGTATTAAGAACATCACGCCAAACGGTTTGATTGTCCCTAAAAGACATACTGTTTTGGAGTACAATCTTCTTGTCAATGCGGTTGCTAGAATTATCAATAGTGCTGGCATCGGAGACTGGATTACCAGTTGGCACATTCCTCTTAATTTGCGAATCAAACATAACGAAATAAATGAGGAAAACATGAAGCGACATCACCCGACTGAACATATCCACTCGGATAGTTGGGCTGGCGAATCTGCTGATAGCGTTACTGTAATGATACCTATCTTTGGCGATACAGACCACAATCGGGTTACATACTATGACCCGCCAGATAATTTTGAGGACTCGTGGCTTGGCCCACTTCCTAGTTATGCAGATGGGGCAGAGATAGCTTCTAGATACGAGAAGTTAGACTTTGTGCCGAAGAAGCAGCATTTGATTCTTGCAGACTTCTCAACCTTACACGCTTCGCATAGGGACGCTGGTGCTGGCCATCGTGTCTCTATTGATACTACCTTCGTTCCTGTCAGAAAATATAAAGGCGGCGATGGAGAAACTATCCACCCGTGGAGGGAAAATGAAAGAGCTACGCACAAAGTTCTGAGTAGTTTGGGAGAAACTCATCTGTTCCATTTCCCAGATAGCGTAGACCAGCAAGTAGATAGTCAGGGAGGGTTTAAGCATCCTACAAACCTAGTAGTTAAAGAACTAGAATGATTTGTTACGATTGTGGTACTAAGGCGCAGCGCAAAGAAACTCGCGTTGCTAAAAAAGAAGGGCGCAGCCCTAAGACAACCATAAGATGTGGTACTTGGCGTAAGGGTACTTGCGAAAAATGCAAGAAGAAACGTATTTACGTCACAGAGGTCACAGACTTTTTGCTAGTTGGATAAAGTAGACATTGAGATGTGTTTTACTGCCGCTATACTTTAATGTATTTTAAGCCGGATACACACTCAAAATAAATAAAATGACCCAATTTAGAATATCTACACACTAGATGTGTTTTAAAGTAGCTTTGGGCATTTTATTAAGAGCGACTTCTGTCGCTCTTTTTTTGTGTAAATTCTTTTGTCAAAAGTCATGGAAAAAGATAAAATATATCAGATGATAGAGGACTTACTAGCTATTGACTTACGACATCTGGATGAGGATGAAAGGTTTGAAACAGAGTATCTCATAAATGATATAGTAATATCTCTTGAGGAACTCGCCGCAAAACTGGGCAAAGATTCAGATGTATCAATATAAAGCAAAGCTGATAAGAGTTGTAGATGGCGACACAGTCGATGCTATGATTGACTGCGGTTTTAGCACGTTCAAGAAAGAACGCATTCGCCTATACGGCATAGACACTCCAGAATGTCGCACAAGAGATAAGGAGGAGAAAGCGAGAGGTTTAGCGGCGAAAGCTAGACTTGAGGAGTTGATTGCCGAAGGTAATAACGAGTTCATTATAGAAACCTCTATTGATAAAAAAGGAAAATATGGCAGGCTTTTAGGCGTCTTGTATAAATATCCAGAGGATGCTTCTCCGTTTTCCGCAGTAGGGAGCTACAACGATAAGCTAATAGCCGAAGGTCATGCGAAGAAATATTTAGGAGGTAGTAAATGAAGTTAGAAACTAGAGTATTTATTTGTTTTCTTTTAACTTTAATTTTTATTTTATGCACCGGATGTCATAGCACGAAGTACGAATGGTTGCCGGAGGATAAGCCTGCTCCAAATAAATACGAAAAAGAGACTGGAGTAATAAAAGGCACTATTGTAAAAATATCTTTTTAATGAAACTATCAGTAGTTAGCGGCGGGTTTGACCCGTTGCACATAGGGCATTTAGAGCTTTTAGAAAGGTCTGCCGCAATAGCAGATAAGCTTTTCGTAATAGTAAATACGGACGAGTTTCTGGCAAATAAGAAAGGCAAGCCTTTCATGCCCCTCAGAGAACGCATGATGATTGTTCAAGCATTGAAGCCTGTCAATCTCACTATTAAGAGCATCGACGAAGATCATACAGTTTGTGCCAGCCTAAAATTTGTGAACGAAATGTATCGAAATAAGTTTGATAAAATTATGTTTTGCAATGGTGGCGATAGAACAGACGGCACTAACACGCCAGAACATAAACTATGCGAAGAGCTAGGCATAGAGAGCGTATATGGCTTAGGAGATAAAATACAAAGTAGTAGTTGGCTTACAAAGTAATCTATTTTAAGGGAGATACATACTAGATATGTTTTAAACTCGCTATAGATACTTAAAAAGTTGAAAAAAAATTAGACAAACAGATTTTTCCTACTATAATATAATTGTATGAGAAATACTACATACCGAGTAAACGTAACACAGGCGGGCAGCGAACTTCAGATTGATTCTGTTGAGAAGCTGCGTAAGTTCAATCAGCATCGTTCAGAATACGTTGCTGTTCCAAAGTCTACATTTACTGTGGCAAAGGACTCTCAGACGCTGAAGTTCAGTAAGCGTCGGACACGCAAGTAATCTCCCCCCAGTAAATAGTAGTCCTCATAACGACCCCGCTCTTCGGAGCGGGGTTTTTTATTTGAGTTTAACAAGCATAAATATATAATAAAGTATGATGATAATACCGAGCACAAAACAGGATTTAGTTGGGATAAAATATCTATGCTGGGCAAATATAATTTTTTCAACTTTATTTTTTATTTTAATTATGAACGCGAAAGAGCCAAATAAGACATTGTCTCCAGCTCAGGAGGATAAACTCAATCAAGCGACTGAGGCCATGCAGGAAGTTGCGGAGTTTATTAAAAGGAATGACTAAACGTCAAATAATAACTTGGTGGGTAATTATATTCTTTTTAATTATAGGTAACTGCATTTTGGCCGCTAAATATTTAGTATGATAGAATTAGTATTACAAGTTGCGTCGGGGTTAATAATTTTCATAGTTTGTATGTTTGCTTGGTCGTCTACTATATTAGTAGAAGAAAAAAAGAAAAGAAAGAAGGATAAGAATAACAATAAATGACGTATAAAGAATTATTATTTAAGATGGCTCGCAGAGGGATGCTTACCCTTTCTAATGATAAAGACGGGCGAGGTTTGTTTTGGGCGGGTATGAATAATTTAGAGGCACTTGAGAAAGAGTTTGATTGGGCAGACTTTGAAGGCGACGACCCACCTAATAAAGAATATTACGAGGACAAACAGGGTAGGCAGCAAGAGAAGCATAAGAATTATAGATACGGCCAGCACTTATTTAAAAATTGTGAACGATAAAAAGCCAAATAATGAGTTATCTTGGCCGCTAAATAGCGAAGTAATAGGAAGGGAAATTGTGAACGAAAAAACGCCAAATAAATGTATGTATGTAGTAGAGAATAAAGACATCACTTGGGAGTACGATGAAGATTCCTTGCGCGTAAAGATTTTAGAAATTTTAGATAAAATAGGAAATGAAAGAAGCCAAATAAATTTTGATTCTGAGTCCGCGAGGCAAAGCATCGCTAGTGTAATAGCAGATGAATTGTGAACGAAAAAAGGCCAAATAAATGACATGATTAAGACATTCTCATATTCCGACGAAAACAATGAGTTTTTAGACATGGAGCAAAACAATTACTTTTTTGAGGGAGAGGATTGTAAAGTCTTATACTTTAGTGCTGATAAAAATGAGTATTTAGATATTGTAAATTTTAACAATATAGATGACATAAAAAATAATTTTACAAGTGAGTGATTTGTTTTAGTGCTGCTACATACTAGATATGTTTTACGAAGTCTACAAACCTCACTAAATTTATGCGTTAGATTTGTTTTATTACGGCTACATAAATTATATGTTTTACACCGGCTACAAACTAGCGCAATTACTTTTACAAAGCTAATCTAATTTAGAAATGGATACATACTTGATATGTTTTAAGTCAGCTTTAGATAGCTTTTTTTATTGATAAAAATTAACTGAAAAAAATTTTTAATTTAGGGCTTGACTTTTCACCAGAAGTGTCGTAGGCTGAGTTCCGTTATGATTACTACGTCAAAACAAACAACACTCAAACAGTCCGACGATTTCCAATCAGTATCTTTTGGAATCAAGGAGTCAGGACTCTCTCATATCTTCAATGTATTGCGGAATCAGTTGTACTCTGACAAGGTACTCGCGGTTATCCGAGAATACTCCACTAATGCGGTAGACGCTCATATAGAAGTGGGCAAGGCCGATACTCCAATCAAGGTTACTCTACCTACTCAAATGACCCCTGAGTTCAAGGTGCGTGATTTTGGGCGCGGCCTGACAGAGAATCAAGTATCTGAGATTTACGCGATGTACGGTGAATCTACCAAGCGCGGAACCAATGAGCAAATCGGTCAGTTGGGACTCGGTTCAAAATCAGCGTTCGCATACGGTGATAACTTCGTAATCAATTCATTCGTTAAAGGCACTAAAACAACCTACAATGCTTTCATCGACCCATCTGACGTTGGGCAAATCTCCAAGATTCACTCTGAAAAGACTGACGAGAATGACGGCATCGAGATTGTCATACCAGTAAAATCTGATGATTATGATGAGTTTTACCGTAAAGCAACTCACTTATACAAGTATTTCAAAGTTGTACCGGATGTTCGCGGGGCAAACCAAGAGCAACTAAAAGATGATTTAAAACGCGATGAGATTGTGGTTGGTAAGGACAACTGGAATCTTGTAAAAGGTGAGTCTTATGCGGTCA